>Ga0163147_10008324_pt1 | contig 11539 bp, 10 predicted proteins | sample OliLakLV19MP6G1_FD_148597 | JGI IMG/M metagenome (GOLD analysis project Ga0163147, IMG submission 148597) | Freshwater microbial mat bacterial communities from Lake Vanda, McMurdo Dry Valleys, Antarctica- Oligotrophic Lake LV.19.MP6.G1 | ecosystem: Environmental > Aquatic > Freshwater > Lake >...
GCAAATAATAATTGCACAATTGTATTTAATGATATAACTACAAATATTTCAGAAATTAGAATTTGCGATATCGTTGGAAATGAAATAATGAAAGTTGAGGTTCCTGCAGGTGTAACACATTATAATTGTGAATTTGAAAATTTATCGACGGGAATGTACTTTGTGTATTCAGACAACATGGCTGCAAGTAAATTGCAGATCATTCGATAATGAATTATTACCAACCTGTTGCAACATCATCACCCCTTGTATCTGCGCCACCCTCCAAGGTGTTATTTTCATAAATTAATATTGCATCCACTCTTCCCATTACATCGCGAGAAACTATTTTATAGCCTTGTGCAGTTAATGCATCAGCAATTCTTTTATCAAAATCCCATTCTAATTTAATTTCATCCGGTATCCATTGATGATGAAAACGCGGAGCATTTATACTCTCTTGCATGGTCATATCAAATTCGATCACGTTAATAATATTTTGAAATACACTTGTAATTATCGTGGAACCACCGGGGGTTCCAACTACCATAAAAAGTTTATTGTCCTTTAACAGAATAGTTGGTGTCATGTTGCTTAGCATTCTTTTATTAGGTTCAATTGCATTTGCTTCGCCACCAATTAATCCATATAAATTCGGCTCTCCCGGTTTTGCACTGAAGTCATCCATTTCATTATTTAAAATAAATCCGCATCCGGAAACCACAATTCTGGAACCATAACTATCATTTAAAGTAGTAGTAATTGCCACGGCATTTCCAAATTGATCAACAATACTAAAATGTGTGGTTTCTTCGCTTTCATAATCGGGAAAATTACCCGCTGCAATTTTTTCTGAGGGGATAATATTAATAGTATCAACATTAAACATTCTTTCGGATGTATATTTTTTTGATATTAACTGTTGCACCGGAACCTTTGTAAAATCTGGATCTCCCAACCATGTTGCCCTATCGGCATAAACTCTTTTTTCTGCTTCCACCATTATGTGAATAGCATTTAACGAATGAAATCCCCATCGTTTTAAAGGATAATTTTCCATCATATTTAACAATTGAATTAATGCAACTCCTCCGGCCGAAGGTGGTGGCATGCTAATCACTTTAAAGTTTTTATAAGTTCCGGAAACAGGAGTTCTCCAAATACTGTGATAATTTATCAAATCATTTGAGGTAATAATACCATTTTGCGTTTTCATTTCCTGTACTATCTTTTCTGCAACTTCACCACTATAAAATCCATCTCTTCCTTTATCGCGAATTGTTATTAAAGTTTTTTCGAGATCTTTTTGAATTAAAGTATCTCCTCCAACCCATTTTGTTTTAATGAAATAATTCTTTCCCTTATTTAATTCTTTTAATTCATTTTGTAATCCATTAAGTTCATCCGCCTGATTCTCTAAAAGTGGAAATCCTTTACCGGCGAGTTCAACAGAGGGCTGCACTAATTTATCCCACGACATAGACCCATATTTTTGATGAGCAGTCCACATGCCATCCACACTTCCGGGAACACCCGAAGCAAGGTGGGAGGTTTCAATTATTTTTCTATCTACCTCTCCGCTGGCTTTATCTATAAACATATCTTTCGAAGCTGCGGAAGGAGCTTTTTCTCTGAAATCGAGGGCATTCGTTTCTCCGGTATTTAAACGCAGCAGCATAAAACCACCTCCACCCAAATTCCCTGCATTAGGATATACAACTGCAAGTGCAAATTGAACTGCTATAGCAGCATCAATAGCATTACCACCCTCTTTTAAAATATTTATTCCAACTTCTGCTGCCTCAGGATGGGCGCAAACAATCATTGCTGTGTCCGATAAAACGCCATGAATGCGGTTCTGTAAAAAATGATCAGACGGAGTTTGTTGTTGTTGGGCAGTTTGGTTCGAAGACGATGAACAACTGAGGAGGAATACAAATGCAATAATAAATAAACGCATGGTGTGAAGATAAGGGTTATTTGAAATGGATAAAAACTTCATACCGAAAAAACGCCAACAGATGCTTATTTTTGAGCATAAAATTTATGGAGATCTTTGTCCCGATATGCCTGAAGCCGTAAACTATATCATTTATTCCATTCCTGTTTTTTTTCTGTTAATCGGAATAGAATTGTTATTCGATAAGCTTAACAAAACCGGTTATTACAGGTTGAATGATGCTTTAACAAATATTAATGCAGGAATAACGGAACAAGTTACCGGTGCATTTTTAAAGGCCTTTGTTGTTGGAATTTATGCCTGGATGTTTGACCATTATAAATTGTTTACAGTACCAAATACGATTTTAACCTGGGTGTTTTTATTTATCGCAATTGATTTTTTTTATTATTGGTTTCATCGCCTCGCGCATGAAGTGAATGTTTTGTGGGGAGGACATGTGGTGCATCATCAAAGTGAGGAATACAACTTAAGTGTTGCATTGCGCCAGGGTGCTTTCCAAAAATTCGGATCCTTTCTTTTTTATTTGCCACTTGCTTTTTTGGGGTTTAATCCTGTGTTATTTATTGTAATAAGTCAGTTTCAAACATTGTATCAGTTTTGGATTCACACAAAAACGATAAAATTATTACCGGCACCTTTTGAATATATTTTTAATACGCCTTCACACCACCGGGTGCATCACGGAAGAAATCCGAAATATATAGATAAAAATCACGGTGGCACATTAATTATCTGGGATAGATTATTTGGAACTTTTCAAAAGGAAGAGGAAGAAGTAATTTACGGTATTACCAAACCATTAAACACCTGGAATCCGCTAAGGGCGCAGTTGGATTTTTGGAAAGATCTGGCTATTGATCTGAGGCATACCCATAAGTTCAGCGATAAATTAAAGCTGTTGTTTCTCCCTCCGGGATGGCTGCCGTCTGAACTTGGAGGCCCAAAATTTGCACCGGAAATTACACCTGAAACAGCGGTAAAATACGATACCAGAATACCGGTCGGTTTAAATTATTATGTATTAATACAATTTGTATTTATACTGACATTTACCTCTTATTTTTTATTCTCCTTCGACAATTTTAATATTCTTACCAATGTACTTTTTATGCTGTTGATATTGTTATCAGTTACTGCGGCAGGGCTCATTCTTGAAGCAAATAGAAATGCATTTTTTGTCGAAATATTTCGACTGATAATAACCATTTTTTTCTATAATTATTTATTGCAAAACAATATTATAACCAATTTTTCGGGATTTGATCTGTTTGTATTAATGGCCATTAATCTTATTTCACTGGTTATTTTTACTCCGTTTAAAAATGTTTTTTCAAAAAAGGTACATGAAAATAAATAATCAGCTATTTCTTAATTTGTATATGGTTGTTGCCATAATACATATTTATACCCTGATTTCAGATAATGAACATTACATCCTAATCTCCAAATATTTGTTGATTCCTATGTTAATGCTGCATGTTATTGTTAATTGCAGAAAAGCTTTAAAGAATGCACTTCCATTAATAGTTGGTTTATTTTTTTGTTGGGTGGGTGATGTAATACTCATCTATGCTGATGTTTATGAAAGTTTTTTTATGTATGGCCTTGCTGCCTTTTTCATCGGACATATCTTTTACATTTTAAGTTTTAGAAAATATGCACATAAAACAACTTCATTGCTTAAACGTAAACCATGGATTTTGATATTTCCGTTTTTATATACTATAACATTATTGACAATTGTATTTTCAAACCTGGGTGATATGAAAATTCCCGTGATCATTTATGCATTTGCCATAACAACGATGTGTATTGCATCCATTAACAGATCAGGCAGAACGAATCAATATAGTTTTTTGTTTGTATTTGCCGGCGCTTTGTTTTTTATTACTTCCGATTCGATGATAGCAATAAATAGATTTTACAGTGAAATAGCATCCGGCTCTTTATTAATTATGAGCACCTATATTATTGCACAATACCTGATCACGACGGGACTTTTATTGCATATAAACGACCCTGAAAATTCTTAAACCGACTGAGTGAAAAGTTATATATTTATATTTCTGATACTATGTTTGACAACAGTAACGGGATGCAAAAATAAAAGTGAATCCGAATTGAATTCACCTTTAAAAATTATAGGTCACGGGGGTTCGGGATTTGAAACTTTTTTCAGTCAGCTTCCTGCTAATACACTTGCAAGTTTTGAAAAAGCATTAATGGACGATGAAGCTGACGGCATAGAAATGGACATACAATTATCTAAAGATGACGTAGTAGTTGTTTTTCACGATAAATTATTAGACAATAAAACAGATCTAGCCGGCCCTGTTCGCGATCAGCTTTTTGCCGAACTGATTAAATGTGATTTTCATGGAGATTTTACAATGTTTTCTAAAGGAAAACACTCTATTTCCTCACTGGAGCAAATACTCACACAATTTAATGACCAATTACAATCCAAATATTTTTATTTCAATATCAAAGTAGGCGTGCACCCTGATAAGGAAAAGTATAAATTGGTAATGAGTGAACAATTAGTAAGAATTATTAATGAATTTGATATACAAAAAAAGGCAATTATTGAAACTTCTGATATCAGCGTTTTGAAACAGATTCAATTATTAGACAGTTCGATAATTGTGATGCAAGATATTGGGGATTTTGAAAATGATTTTAAATATGTTTTGGAAAACAACTTCGCGGGTTTGGTGGTAGAAAATAACAATATCTCTGCTGAGCAGGTAATGTTGGCTCAAAAGTCAGGAAAACGGGTTGTTATTTATGGGGAAAAAACACGCGGTGGAATTAGGGAAGTATTACATAAAAATCCCGATGTAATTCAAACTGATAAAATTAATCTGACGAAAAGATTAGCAGATTAGGTTAATCCATGTTTCCTGTTTCTGATCACATTTTCTAAATTCCATTCTATTTTATGATCAAACTCCGCCATACGCACCAAACAATCTGTTTTGAGACAAATTTTGCACATTTCAGGAGGAACACAAGCATCAATATGCACAAACCATTCGTCAGAAGTTTCATGGTGTTTGTGAATTATAGATTCTACTTTTTCTAATTCGTCGTGTGCTTCTTTAACGGTGAAATAATAGGGAACGGTTAAATGACTGTCGAAATGCAAATTAGCTCCATATTTAATAACACGCAAATTATGTATGTCGATCCAATTCGCTTCTCTGTTTTTATTTAGTGTATTAATAATGGAATCCAAAAGTTCTGAATCAGCCTCATCCATAATACCTGCAACTGACCTTCTCACTATTTTATATCCCTCATAACAAATATAACTTCCGAATAATATTGCAACTGCACTGTCAATCCATTCATATTGAAAAATATATAGTAATGTTAAACCAACTAGTAGTCCTCCGGTACTCCAACCATCACTTTGTAAATGTTTCCCTCCGGCAATCAGAGTAAGTGAATGTGCTTTTTTCCCTCTGTTTTCCATGATAAGCCCTAATATAAAATTTACTGCACCCGCGAAGGAGATTAAAATAATACCATAACCAATATGTTGTATGGTTTGCGGATAAAATAAATTGAATACAGATTTTCCAACAATTATAATTCCGGCAACTAAAATCATACTGCCTTCAATACTGGCAGAAATAAATTCAATTTTCCCATGTCCATAAGGATGATCCAGGTCACGTGGTTTTGAAGCAAGTATCAAGCTGTATAAACCAAATAATCCTGCAACTACATTTACTATAGATTCAATGGCATCTGTTAAAATAGCATTGGAATGTGTTAGGATATAGGCTGTAAATTTTACAAGCAATAACAAAATCGCAACACTGACAACAATTTTTTGAAGATTTACATTTTCTACTTTTCTCATCAGATAACCTCATGTATATTTATTAATGTGCTTGCAGCCAATTGTCTCCAACACCAACTTCTGCTTCAATAGGAACATTTATCGTTATTGCATTTACCATATTGTCGACAACTAATTTTTTTAATTCCTCTATTTCCTTTTCATGTACATCAAACACTAATTCATCATGCACTTGTAGCAACATAGTTGATTTTAGTTTTTCTTTTTTAATTGCGTGATGAATTTTTATCATCGCAACCTTTATCATGTCAGCAGCAGAACCCTGAATTGGCGAATTCACGGCAATACGTTCAGCCTGTGAACGAACCGTGTTATTTTGTGAATTAATATCCTTTATATATCGTTTTCTTCCCAACATGGTTTTTGTATATCCATGCGAGCGTGCAAATTCAATATTGCTTTCCATTAGTGATTTTACGCCTGGAAATTGCATATTATAATTATCAATAATCTCCTTTGCTTCGGTTCTGGTAATATTTAAATTTTGTGAAAGTCCAAAAGCAGTTTGACCATAAGCAATTCCGAAATTCACCGCTTTTGCTCTTCCGCGCATTTCTCTCGTTACTTCATTTAAGGGAACATTAAATACTCTTGCGGCTGTTGCACTGTGAATATCCATTCCCTTTTTAAATGCATCTATCATTCCCTCATCATTGCTCAATGCAGCAATAATTCTTAACTCGATCTGTGAATAATCTGCACTTAAAATTTTATATTCTTTACTGCGTGGAATAAATGCTTTTCTTACCTGTTGCCCGCGTTCGGTCCTTATCGGAATATTTTGCAAATTCGGATTGTTGGAGCTTAATCTGCCGCTGGAAGCTACTGCCTGTGCAAAGGTGGTGTGTAACCTGTTGGTTTTTGGGTTGATGAGCAGTGGAAGTGAATCAACATAAGTTGATTTTAATTTTTGCAATTCCCTGTAATTCAATAATAAACTTGCAATGGGATATTTATGTTCGAGTCTTGACAATATATCTTCTCCGGTGGAAAGTTGACCGGTTTTGGTTTTTTGTCCTTCATAAGGAATTTTAAGTTTTAAAAATAAAACCTCCCCTAATTGTTTTGGTGAGTCAATATTAAATCGAACCCCTGCAATTTCATAGATCTTATTTGCTGATTCTGCAATATCCGTTTCCAGCAACTTTGAATATTCCTTTAAAAAAGGAACATCTAAATTAATTCCCTCAAACTCCATATCTGCCAATACTTCTATTAACGGAATTTCAACTTCATTATATAAAGTATTTAATTCTTCCTTGACAAGCATTGGCTGAAAAAGATGATGTAATTGTAAAGTAATGTCCGCATCTTCTGCCGAATATTCCTTTACTTTTTGTACATCTGCGTCACGCATACTCAATTGACCTTTTCCTTTTTTGCCGATCAATGTTTCTATGCTCACGGGTGAATATCCAAGATAGTTTTCTGCGAGGTAATCCATTCCGTGACGAAGTTCAGGCTCTAATAAATAATGTGCAATCATGCTATCCTGAAAAGGACCTGCAACATTTACATGATACCATTTTAATGCTAAATAGTCATATTTTAAATTTTGAGCAACCTTGGTTTTTGTATTGTCCTCTAAAATCGATTTAAATTCATCCACAATTTTTTGTGCCTCTTTCTGATCTGTCGGAATTGGAACATAATAACCTTCGTGTTCTTTCCAACTGAATGCAAGGCCAACTAATTCGGCAACATTTGCATCAATTCCGGTTGTTTCCGTATCGAAACAAAATATTGTTTGTTTTTGGAGTTGATTTAACAGGTCTTTTCGTTGTTCCGGAGTGGAAACTAAAATGTAATTGTGTTCAACATTGGTTATATTTTTTCCGGCAACAACTTCTTCTCTTTCACTTTGAATTTCACTTTTGTTTCCGGTTGATTTTACTGGCTGACCAAAAAGATCTAATTGCTCCGGTTTTTGTTCTGCATTTACGCTATATCCTTCTCCTAAAATATCTTTTCCCAGTTTACGGAATTCCAGCTCCTGAAAAATAGCCGCAAGTTTTTCGCGATCGGGTTCTTCGATAATTAATTTATCTTCTTCAAAATCAACAGGTACATCCAACATAATGGTAGCGAGATGTTTACTCATTAAAGCCTGGTCTTTAAAATTCACCACATTTTCCTGCAGTTTACCTTTTAATTTATCGGTGTTCTCATACAATCCTTCCACGCTGCCATATTCCTGAATTAATTTTTTGGCAGTTTTTTCACCCACACCCGGAACTCCCGGAATATTATCTACACTATCTCCCATCAATCCCAAAATATCAATTACCTGCAGTGGATTTTCTATTTCCCATTTTTTAAGAATATCTTCCAGTGTTACAGTGTCAAATCCATTTCCTGTAAAACTGGGTTTGAACATATAAATTCCATCTTCCACTAATTGTCCGTAATCTTTATCCATGGTAACCATGTAAACATCATAACCGGCAGATTTTGCTTTTTTTGCAAGCGTGCCGATGATGTCATCAGCTTCATAACCCGGTTTTTCTATCAATGGAATATTAAATGCTCGCACAATTGCTTTGATATAAGGAATTGCAAATTTGATATCTTCCGGCGTTTCCGCGCGATTCGCTTTATAGTCAGCAAACACTTCCTCTCGCTGCGTTATTTCAATGGAATCGAAACATACTGCAATATGTGTCGAGTTTGTTTTTTTCATCAATAAATTTAGTGTATTAACGAATCCAAGAATTGCAGAGGTGTTTTGTCCCTTCGAATTTATTATAGGATTTTTTGCAAACGCAAAGTAAGATCTGAATATCAACGCGAATGCATCGAGGAGATATAATTTTTTTTCGTCGGTATTGTTTGACATTGGTTTTTTACAAATATAGTTAATTATTAATTAGAATTAAACTTCTTATTCAAAGTCGATATTTTAGTCGCAGTCACAGTCACAGTTTGTAAATTGTAAGTTTTGAGAATTCATTTATAACTTATGAATTAAAAAATAGTTGAGAATGCGAGTATGAAAGTAATATTATTTTTGGAGCATGAATATTTCGGATTTGTTAATCATATAATCTAATAACTTTCCAATTTCAAATGATTTTAAAACCAATTCATTAAAAGTCATTTCATCAATATACTTACATGAAAATGCGAAATTTATTCAAACTTGAGTTTCTGAATTTTCGGCATTGCTATCTGATAGTTTTGAAATGAAATGGTTTTTATATCTTCTCTTTCTATATGCTTCCGCCAAATTAGCACAAACACTTCTTAAACTTCTCCTAATTTGATCAGTTAGTGAGTATTTTTCCTTTTTTGGAAAATTCTTAGATAATTCAAAAATACGCATTGATAATTCAAATGCATTTTTATAGGCTTACAATTGATAAAAATCTGAGATGAAATTAATTATTTAAGGTTTAAACAATAAATTAAAATATAAAAAATTAAATATTCTTCAATTACATCTGCGACTGCAACTGCGACTGTGAGTGCGACTGCAACCACCCACTACTAACCCCTTCCCCCCAACTCCTCCCAAAATTCCGCCCCCCTTCGTGTATGAGGTATCACGATGGTTCCGCCAACTATATTTGCAACAGCAAAAATCTCGTAAATCTCCTCCGTAGTTACACCTAATTCATGGCATTTTCCAAGGTGATATTTTATACAATCATCACATCTTAACACCATACTTGCCACTAGTCCCAACATTTCTTTCGTTTTTATGGAAAGGGCACCTTCGGCGTAGGTATTGGTATCTAGATTAAAAAGGCGGTTTATCACTTTATTTTGTTTGCCGAGGATTACATCGTTCATTTTGGAACGGTAGGCGTTAAATTCGTTTACAAGTTCGCTCATAACAGTATTTTGGTCAAATTTCGGGTTTGCGGGAGGAAGAACAAAATTGATTTAAAATAATTTGGACAAAACTGCGTCATATCCAATGTTTTAACAATTCATTCTATCTTTACAGATTCTAAAAACTAAAATATGGCAACTACAACACCAGCATCAACTACAACTAAATCGAATCCGCGCATGGGGCGTTGGATAGGCATCGGCGTTCTTGTTTTAATTATTTTCTACGTTGCAGGCGCATACAACAAAATGGTTAAGGCCGATGAGGTCGTTAATCAGAAATGGGGAGATGTAGAATCTACCTACAAACGCCGCATGGACCTTATCGACAATTTGGTAAATACGGTTAAAGGAGCTGCTGATTTTGAAAAAAGTACTTTTACAGAAGTTACTGAAGCCAGAGCTAAAGCAACAAGCATCAATATTGACCCTTCCACAGCAACGCCTGAACAATTGGCAGCTTTTAATCAGGCACAAGGAGCAGTGAGCTCCTCTTTAAGCCGTTTATTACTTGTAGTGGAAAATTATCCGACATTAACAGCAACACAAAATTTTAAGGAATTGCAATCTCAGTTGGAAGGAACCGAAAATCGTATCAACGTTGCTCGTATAGACTACAATGCTGCCGTAAAGGATTTTAACACCAGAGTAAGATCATTCCCGGGTAATTTGATAGCAGGCATATTCGGCATGGAAAAACGCAACACTTTTGATGCTCCGGAAGAAGCAGAAACAGCTCCAAAAGTTGATTTCAGCGATAACAAATAAATAATGCCGAACGCAAAATTATTTTTCTCGGAAGAAGATAAATCGAAGATCATGGAGGCAATTGCGAAAGCAGAAGTTGCAACTTCGGGTGAAATTCGTGTGCATTTAGAAGAAAAATGTGGGGAAGATGTAATTAAACGCGCCACACAAGTTTTCGCTAAATTAAGTATGCACAAAACAGAATTGAAAAATGGTGTTTTGATATACCTTGCCGTGAAAGATAAAAAATTTGCAATTATTGGCGATGAAGGAATAAATAATAGTGTCCCGGAAAATTTCTGGGACACTATTAAAAATAATATGCAAACCGCATTTTCCGAAAGCAGGTTTGCAGATGGAATTATCGGGGCAATTCATGAAAGCGGAGAGCAACTTCAACATTTTTTTCCTTTCCATAATGCCGACGTTAATGAAGTAAGTGATGAAATATCTTTCAAAGATGATTAAACACAGATCTGCAGGTATTTTTATTATCGGAATTTTATCGCTGATAAACATTTCCTTATTCGCACAAAATGATGATCAACTCCCCAACAGGCCAGTACCACCGCATTTGGTGAACGACCTTGCGGATATTATTCCAGCAGGCGAAGAGGCAAACCTTGAAAATAAACTTACTACTTACAACGATTCTACTTCAACACAAATTGCCGTAATTATTGTAAAAACAATTGATGGATTTGAAATTTCTGACTATGCATATAAAATAGGCAGAAAATGGGGAGTGGGACAAAAAGACCTCAACAACGGTATCGTTTTATTAGTTGCTGTTGATGATAGAAAAATGTTTATCGCGACAGGATATGGAACAGAATCTTATATTACCGATGCACGTGCAAGCAGAATTTATCGCGAAATATTAACGCCTGCATTTCAGCAAAATAATTATTATGGTGGTATAGATGCGGCAACTACCGAAATGATAAAATATTTATCCGGAGCATACGATGGAGAAGCAATGGGAAATCCTGAAGACAAACCGAATATTTTTGGTGTAATTATTTTAATTTTTGTCATTTTATTTATACTCTCCAAATTTTTCCGCGGTGGAAATGGCGGAACAACTTTCAGTGGTCGTGGCCCAACGTATTGGGGTGGAGGAGGGTTTGGCGGAGGTGGTTTTG
>Ga0163147_10008327_pt1 | contig 11536 bp, 12 predicted proteins | sample OliLakLV19MP6G1_FD_148597 | JGI IMG/M metagenome (GOLD analysis project Ga0163147, IMG submission 148597) | Freshwater microbial mat bacterial communities from Lake Vanda, McMurdo Dry Valleys, Antarctica- Oligotrophic Lake LV.19.MP6.G1 | ecosystem: Environmental > Aquatic > Freshwater > Lake >...
GTAGTTGACTCTGTAGGTTAAGCGGCTTACACTGTTTCAGTACCCTCAACGGGTTTTGGCTGAGTGAAACTTGACGCCGCTGGTCGCATTCCCGCTCACGCTCAATTGTTTCAGTACCCTCAACGGGTTTTGGCTGAGTGAAACCGGATCGTTATCCGCGATAGTGCCTATCAGTTTGGCGTTTCAGTACCCTCAACGGGTTTTGGCTGAGTGAAACCCAATGCCTATTTTGCAAGGCGCGTCTAAACGGCGTTTCAGTACCCTCAACGGGTTTTGGCTGAGTGAAACCCGCGCCGGTAATGCGCTTTACTATCACGCACACAGTTTCAGTACCCTCAACGGGTTTTGGCTGAGTGAAACACACATCACGTGACTATCAGCACACTTTCAGTCAGTTTCAGTACCCTCAACGGGTTTTGGCTGAGTGAAACCACCGTAAAACAGCTTGTCGTGTACCTGGTACGGTGTTTCAGTACCCTCAACGGGTTTTGGCTGAGTGAAACACCTGCAAAAGGATGGCGAAACGCCGGATTTGCGCGTGTTTCAGTACCCTCAACGGGTTTTGGCTGAGTGAAACAAATACCTTGCGCCAGCGGGATCGCCGTTGATTGCGTTTCAGTACCCTCAACGGGTTTTGGCTGAGTGAAACGAATTCCCGGCGCTGACGGTCACGCAGCCGACGGGGTTTCAGTACCCTCAACGGGTTTTGGCTGAGTGAAACCCCGCCCTTTGCGTTACATGGATTGTTGATGAAATGACCCATCAACGCCACCACAACGCTTAAAACGGCTTCTACAATGGTTTTCTGAACAGAGTATATCATCATTTTCCGTTTTCTCCAGTTTGGATTTCGCAACTCCGCAGCCGCGCAAAATTGGCGGGGAGTTGCGAACCATGTTAAACGTCGTTACAGAAGCGGCGAAACTCGCAATCGAGGCAGCGCTGACGCCATTCCGTGGCTTGTGGCATCTTCTCCTGTCGCTGAGTTTCTGCCATCTCATCGACCGCACGTTCTACCATTTTACGGAGTTGCGAACCGATACGAATTTCGACGGCTTTTTTCGCCTTGGTCAAATAGATATAACCTCGGCGCACAGGCAGAGAGAAGGTTTCTTCTGCCATCATGCCATATGCTGCTAATTGGACTTCATAGTGTTTGCCAGATTTGCTGGCAATTTTGTAATCCACCGGAATGATCTCGCTGTCTGTGAAGACCAGTTCATCGACCCGCCCGGTCAAGTTGAGACGGCTGGAAAATACATCCACCTCAAACCGCCGTTCGCCTTCAATATTGCCATACATCGACAGTGTGCGCCGAGCGGCGCGTTCTTGTTCTGCGCCATGCTGCTCAATCCCCAACGTCATTTTGCGCGTGACTGGGCGCACATCGGGCAAGCACAGATGATAATACGAAATCCGAGCGCAGTAGATGTGCTGTTTGAGGTCGGTAACTGTGACTGGTTGCGGTGTCTCTAGACTATTCATAATCTTCCTGCCCAATGACGATCCGGTTTTTCCACTCGTGTTGCCCAACGGAGATCAACTGAATCCGCCCGCGCTTATCCCCTAAAATGTTCTCAATTCGCATCATCAGTTCTTCCTGATGGTTGCGGCTGAGCATACCGATAAATGCGCTGAACTGCGCGCGATCCAACCCATAGTCTTGGCAAGCGTTGGCGATTTTTGTCCGCGCTTTGTCCTCTTCAATGTCGTACATCACCAAGGTCGGGTTCATGGCATCACCAACTCGCCTTGAACGGCGTATAGGCTCCTCGCTCCCCGCGCAAGAAACTGGCGAGGTCACGCGCCTGCATTTGGATGACGGTACGAATCGCAAAACGTTTTCCTTCGTGGCGCACCTCAGTTTCAAGATGTTCTAAAACTTTGGTCGCCAGGCGCTTACGGGTATCGGTGTCAAGCAGCCCATTATCCTCCTGTTTGACGGTGAAGTTGCGGTTGATCAATCCAAACACTAGGCGATCTACCGCCACCTGACGAAATTCTTCAATCATATCCAGCACAAGGCTGGGCTTGCCGGAACGGTCTACATGCAGAAAACCAGCGTAGGGATCAAGCCCCGCCAGCACAATCGCCTGCCCGATCTGCCCATAGAGGATGCCATAGCCATAGTTTAAGAGGCTGTTGATCGGGTCACGCGCGCCGCGTGTTTTGCGCCCCGACCACTGATAGCTGTCCGGGAACAGGCTGCTGACCGCCTGCCAATAACGACGGGCGGCGGCGCCTTCTGCGCCCATCACTGTATTGCGCACCTCCTCTAACAGACCGCCACGCACTCGGTCTATGGTCACAGTATGGTCGAGTACCTCATCCGAAGCCATCCGCAGGGACTCAAATACGTCTGGTTCGTTCTCAGCGCGGTTTTTGGCGATGTATTTCAAGGTGATGGCTTGGTTGTGGATTTTGCCCTCAGCCACTGCACAGGCGAACTGCGCCCCAAGTGGTGACTCGAAGGCATGAAGCTGTGCCCGACGCGTCAAGACAGTGCCGTTAAGTCCGCTAGACATCACGGATGCATAGACATACCCAGTCGGATCGAGATAGTGGATGGGGATTCCGCGTTCGCAGCACGCTTCCACCGCGTCGGATGACATGCTGACGCCCCGATTGGTGATGAGGACGGATTTGAGGTGAAGGAGGGGCGCTTCTCCTAGCGTTCCCTCCTTATGGGTGACTTTCAAGCGTTCAGAATATTTACCGATATGGCTGCCGAATGTGTCCGTAATCAGGTGATCGACGATCATGGAAGGTGTCCTTTCTGGGCAAAATGCCTCTACACCTTCCATGCTAATCCGCCGTTGGAATCTAATGTTCCATTTCAGAAATCTCGTACCATCCGTTGCCTTTGACCACATTTTTGCCGATATGCAGTACGCTCCCCCACGCCAGCCAATAGCGCATCTCTGACAAATCGCCCGCATAGCCTGCCCTGCCGATCAGACCACTAATGGGCTTCATGCTGTCGGAACGACGCGAACCGCTCATCACATGCACCCATCGGGTCGCATTCTCGTTCAGCTTAACCGCCTTCGCTCGTTCTTGCAGATGCAGATGCAGCTCACGCCATGCTACCGTCTCGGTGGGGTTGGGCGTGTAATGGAGTTCCAACATCTGGCAGCGTTCGATCAGCCGCCCTATTACGATGGGAAGCTCTGGGATGCTGGCAGGGCGTCCCTGATCGGTGAGTTCACATGGGGTTCGCCAATCGAGCGTAATTTGGTCGTTCGACCACACTTTAACCGCCTGTTCAATCCCCTCATGGGTGATAGGGACGCCGGGTAGTCCACGCAGTTTTCGATCTGCGTAGACCATCTGTGACTCGCCCGTGAACGGGTTGACCGCTTCCGCCGTTCGCAGCAGAAACGTTCCGCGCCCATATCCAACGCCAATCAGCCCTATTTTATGAACCGCTTGGCACACATATGGGAACAACTGCTCAGCATCGCCATACAGGTTAACGCCAAACCGGATTATCTCACCGCTTTTGATCTTGATCCGGTGTTCCGTGTCAAAGTTCAACGGCGGGCGGATAGCGAACGGGCGCGGCGGATTCGCCCCGCGTGAACTTTCTTGCGATTCCATCAGGATCAGGCGGCACAGCGGGCAGAAGCGTGTATGTTCGGGTGTCCGGGCGCGGGCATCATCACAAATTACAATCTCGCGGAGCGCCTCCCACAGCGCCCCGCGCAGTTGTGCGCCCGCTTGCGGTCCAAATTCGATGGGCGTGGTTGCCTCTCCCTCGAACACCAGTTGATGGACGGTCAGCGGCAAGTGCATGATGCTCATTCCTCGCTCCGTCTGTAATGGGTGTAACTCCGACTGCTGCCCACCCGTCGATAGGGCAAGGCGACATGTTTCAAGAGGCGGTGTTTTCCCAACGTCATCCCGTCTTTACTATAGACGCTGACCCGTTCAAAACTCAAGTCGGGCGCGCTGTCGTCCAGTTGGGTAAGCAGGCTGTCCATTGCCATGCCAGCGATGTCACCCGTGATGGGAATGTAGCCCTCTGTCAAGAACTCACTGACCGTCGGCAAGGCTTGCACTTGAATGAACCCGCCGCGCTTGCCCAGATAGTTGATGTTGATCAGCCAACGGGCGATGCGTTCGGCATCGTCGGTCGAGTCGACCTCCAGCGCAATCCCAAATATCCCTTCCAGATAGGCGTACTCCCGATACGCGATGGTTTTTCCAAAGAACCCCCCGTGCTGCTCACCCTCTTCAGATTCATTGCGCCGCTGACGCAGCACTTTGGTAAACGTGTTATTGACCACCACCTCTGGCGCAGGATAAAGGGCGACGGTGGCACCCGCCAACACTTCCCAGAAGGCTGTAGCCGCTTCGACTCCCTCTAACCGACATGCCACGTCCAGCAGCGCCATCTTGATGCTGTACGGCGTCGGGACGAGCAAGGTCTTGCCGCCCGATGAGGTCGCCAGCGCTGGTTTGAGTGTGAACAGCGCCGTCGCTTCGTATTCCGCAGAGACCCACATATGCGCTCCCTTAACGACTGTAGTTATGTGTGTACGGCTGCCAATCCATCAGTTCAGCCAAGATGTTCCCGAATTCGCTGAGGTCTCTGAACTCAGCAACCTCTACTGCATCGGGCTGGATGCGGTTCAAGACCCCCGCCAAATTGCCTACATGATTCACAAACTCATCCTTGAGCGGACTGACCGTCGGGGCGGGAATAGATGTCTTACTAAAGCTGACTACGCCCTCGAAGTTGACCAGGTGTGGGGCTTGGGTCGTGCGCATCGCACCATTCGGCTCGATGAAGGTGAACAGTACACTCTCCAACAGGATTTTGGCGCGGGCAGCGCGTTGGGCGGCGTCAATGGCATAGGTTTGGGTAATGTCGTTGAAGCCGATGCGGGCGAGGTCGATATGACAAATAGCAGCGTAAACACCAGACGATGCCGGGCGGTGGAAAATCGCCTGACCGAGATTTGATCCGGTGCTTTCCGTGGAGTCGCGGTCTTCCTTGCGCTTGCTCTCGCTGCGCTCATTGGCATATTTGACGTGGAAATAGCTGTCGGTGGTCACAGAGTCCGGCAGTCCGACCACCCACCCAAACTCGACCACGCTTTTACGCGGCAGACTACGTTTGCCCTCAGTGATGAGGATGCCCGCCATATCGTCTACCGCACAAGTGCGAAACAATTCGCTCAATAGTTGCGCGTCGTTGAGCGTGGCATTGCGGTTCAGAAAATCCTTATCCGCGTTGATACGATTGGCATTGAATGTACGACAGCCAGCACAAACCGGAAGTCCGGCGGCTAAGGCGCGGCGAATGAGGTGGTCAGACTGGATATGCTTGTACATATCACCACTGATGGCATTGACGTTTTGCAGCCGCCCCGTCTGATCCACGATGTTAACCATCCGTGTCTGAATTTGGTTACCTTCACCGCCTTCGTTGTTCAGACTGTGCAGGTCAAGCGTGGCGCGGGCGCTGATGGAAATGCTGTAAAGGCTATCCATAGTTGGGTTTCTCCTGTGTGTTAAATCGGTCAATAGATAGAACAGAACGGGCAAATTAGGCGTTGTCGGAGTCTGCTTCGCGGGTTTCGCGGGCATAACCGTAGGCGATTAACAAATTAGCGATGGTTTCTGCGCCAAACGTGTCGATTAAGGCGACAATGGAGTCGATGTCGCCCGTTTGCACACTGCGGCGGTAGGGTGGGCGCTCGCCTTTGCTCGTTTCCATGACTTGGGCATTCTCAGCGTTGAACTTGAATAAGAAGTCCGAGAGTGCGGCGATAAAGTCTGCCTTGTAGCGTGATTTGCGTGCCAATTCTTGCCCCAAACCATAGCGCACATCATATTTCCGGTTGCCTTGCATTTTCTGGTATTGGGCGCTGACAGTGCTGCGTCGGATAGCGTAGGCAATGTTTTTGAAGCCTTCATCTTTCAAGATGTCAGCGAAGCGCGGTTCGATCATAGTAATCATCCTTTCGAGGGTATCCTCATTCAATGCGTAAACATATTTGCTGCGTTCGCGCTGCCCTATGTAATAAGAGGGGAAAGCGCGGGTAAATCGAAACAGGGCGTCAAGAGAGTCGCCAGAGATGAAGTCGCGCAGGGCTTGCAGCAAATCAACGGAGTCGCTATGCGATTCATCAAACTGCTGCACTAACTTGACTAACTCACTGACCATCGTCTGATAAACCGGAATGTCGTCGGGGGAACGGACTTCAATCCAGCCGGGAAGTCCGATAAACGCGAGATTCATAGTGGCAACAGCGTTGCCGAGGTCTTTATAGAAAGCGGCGTATAACCCAGCCACAAGGCGCTTTTTGAGATTGCCGCGCTTGCCGAGCGTGATTTGGCGGGTCGGTTCTGCAAAGTAGGTCAGCAAGGCTTCGGTATAACGTAGCGCTGCCATCGCATCCCCCTTAATGGAAGTGGTGCTGACCTTCATTGACTCCGAAAAAGTGTTGAAGATGTCCCGATGTTCGTTATAAGTCAGTTCTCGCGGGACGATCACATAGCTTTTGCGGTCTTTCGCACCTTGAATGAGTCGCGTTTGCCCTGCCTCATAAAACCCGATGATTTTGAGCAATTCCAACAGCCAGAAGTTATCGAGATTCCCGATGCTGATGCCGTTGGCTTTGGTTTTATTTTGCCCTTTGCCTTGATCCGGGTTGTAAAGCTGCTGTCCGGTTGACAGCGCATCAATCCCCCATTGGGCAGCTTTGTCGAGTGCTTTCCATGTGGTGACGGCAGCGGCGATGTCATTTGGGGAGTCGGAGAACAACTGGAATAAGAGCGTGAAGATTTCCGGTTGTGCATCGCGCACCGTCCACCAATCCGAGAGAATCCCGTTATAGCCAGGTAGAGCGGCCGGATTGATGGCGCGGAAGATATCCCAATGGGGATGAGGTTGATCTACCAGCGCCTCACCACTTTGAGCTTTGTTCTTGGCACCGAAAAATGCTGCTACCCTTTCTTTTTGGACTTCATAATCCACTGAAATCGGCGCATCAACGGGTAAGCTCTCCCGGTTCTTAGTTGTGATGATGATGGGCGTATTGCCGGGAAAAACCGGCTTCTGTCGTAGATTCTCCAGCGTCTCTTGGAAGACGGGCGCACAGGTGATGCGGTAGTACGCGCCATCGTCTTTGAGCGCAAGTTGATGCGGTGTGTCTTGCCGATAATGAAGTTCGGAGAGAACGCGCATCCATCCGAACGCCAGCAGCACATCTGCGAATGTCCCACTGGTTTTGTCGATGTAATACTCTTCTCGATCCATTTATATCCCTGTATGATTTACAGCAAACGCAGCTGATGTGAGTATTCATTACCGAATGCGTTATGAAGAAAGTTGAAAAGATTATCGAGATTTGAAAGCGGAAGAATCCATGCTCTCTTTGAAGCATCCCATCGTGCTTTTGGGCAAACCCGCCTAAATTCACCCAACGTATTTTGGAATTTGGCATTATCCTTTGTTTGAAAGGAGACGAAAACAACGTTTGACGTCAGCGAGAGTTTTACCTCAAATTGCTTGTCCATTACTTCACCCATAGATCATCTCCGCGTGAATTGAATCCTATTGGGTTTTTTCTCATTGTCAAGCAATTGGCATAGATGTCTGATTCATTGTGCTATACTAAGAATACCCAGTGAGGGTACTGAAACATAGAACATCTGCGCTTAAAATCTACCAGTAAACCCGCCGAGGGTTCATAAACCCCCTTCTCTTGTACCCTCTTGATCAGCGCGGCGCAGAACCCGTGCCATCAGCAGATATGCCCAATACGATGCCCCATCTTCCGGCTTGGCGATGTTGGCGGCTTGTGCGTCCGCATTGGCAGGAGCGACCATTTCAAGTTCCCAATTTGGATCAAGGGGAGTGGAACCGTGCTTCGACAGTGTAGCGCGGACGTGTTTATCGGCGTCCGTGATGAGCCTATATTCACCGTTCGAGTCGGCAAATGGCGCATGATGACGGGCAATCGCGCTGTAAATGGCGTAGATGAGCGGGCTGTCTTCTTCAAAGGCGGCGGCATATAGTGGGCAGCTCGCTAGTGCGCTCTCGACGGCGTGGGTTGGGCGGCGCGGCATGGATTTTTCAATCTCTTTGTGTTCTTGCGTCCGGCTGTCGGTATGGGCATACGCTTCACCCTGTTGTGTCGATTCCGTATCGGTGATCTTTGCCTGATAAGCGCGCACCCATTTCTGCCAATCCATACTGAGTTTGCCGATATCGTGCAGCAGCACCGCCAATTCCGTCGCCTTGCGGACATCCCCACGCTGCCACCCAAAGCGGCGTTCCAAGCGTATCGCTAGACCCGCTATTTCATCCCATGCGCCGTTTGCCCCGAACGCCGCCTTATAGACCAACTCGATATGGCGCTCGTAGGTCTCTAATCTGTAATTGTAGGTGGTCTTTTCTTCACGTCGCTGGCTCTGATCGGGCAGCGACGCCTGCCAACCATCGGGATCACTGGACTCCCCTAAAATCAGACCTCGCTGCGCGTCATAACGGGCGAGGCTCGGATGTATGACGACCAATGCCGCGCCTACTAAAGATTTCACGGTCTGAACTGGATCCCAATCATACTCCGGGCGCTTATAGGTGTCGCTATCACCAGCGTTCTTGTCTTTTTCCCGTAGGATGAGGGTTTTTAGGGTGAATGGGCGCTCACTTGCATCCTCCAACCACGCTTTGGCATATTTGCTTAGGATGCCGGGGTGAAGCCCAAATGCTTCGGCATCAAACGGGGCGTCCCGAAGGCTATCTGGGTTATCCGAAATCGTGACGCGCACCTGAAACACATCACGTATCAGGGCGCTGGGATTGGCGAGGTTTTCGCGCCCAGCCATCAGGTCGAACATATCAATCTGGTGTTGACTCCCCTTGATATTGAGTTGTTCGAGGGTGCGGCGGTCTGCTTCGGCATGGACTTGTGAGAGGACGGTTTGCTCGTCAGCAAAAGTGAATTCGGACTTAACCTTCGTGAGGGCAACGAACGCACTCCATGTGTGGCGTATCGTCTCTCCTTGTCCGGCATAGGGGTTGATGCGCTCGGTCAAGTCGATGATTTCCCCTTGATCGAGGCTGTGGCTATAAATCGTCACCGTACCGATGTCGTCGGCATAACGCGCACAGCGTCCCGCTCGTTGGATGACGCTGTTGGCAGGGGCGAGTTCGGTGTGCAGCGCCTCACAGGTGATGTCTACGCCGACCTCAATCGCTTGGGTGGCAACGGCAATCACGCTGCCAGTAGTGCGATCACCGTTTTTGCCGAAATACTTTTCCAGTAGCGCTTGAGCCTTTAAGCGATCTTGTGCAAGATAACGGCTGTGTAAAAGGATGATTTCCGTCTCTGGGCAAAGTTGTTTCAGATCGTCAAAAATAGCGCGGGCGCGATCTACTGCATTGCAAATCACAAGACTGCGGTGGTTGTGAGTCTCTAACACCAACTGCGCGGTCAAAGGCTCGGTGCAGGTACGGTAATAGCGCGTTTTCTTTTGGGAGGGCAAACTCAAAAATGCGTTTTCCTCGGCAAGTGTACCGGGGATGATCTCCGCGTTAAGCTGCTCTGCCAATTCGCATAGCATGGTCTTGCTGAAAGTCGCGGTCATCAGCATGAAGGGCGCAATGCCGTTCAACATTTTGAGCATTGCCAGCGTGGTCGGTAACGTTGACTTGGGATCAAGCAGGTGGAACTCGTCAAACACCAAATACGATCCCATCACCACCGCGGCGTTGAGGTTCGCCTTGCGTTTGGACACACCATAGGGGTAGTTCAAGAAGCGGCTGAGGGCTTGGTCAATAGTGGTGAAAATCAGGTCGGACTCATAGAAGGGGTCGCCTGAATTTTCTCCGGTTTGGATGCTGACTTTGAGGTTTAGCCCCTGTCTGAGATTGTATTTATTGACAACTTCCCGATATTCAGCCACAAATTGGTTGGCAAGTACGCGCATAGGGACCGTGTAGACACATTTGCGTGGGAAGCCTATTTGTGGGAATTCCGCCATCTTTAGGAACGGGTAAATTGCAGCACGAGTCTTTCCTGACCCTGTAGGCGCCTGGAGGATGACATTTTTACCTGCGCGCAACAGGTCAAAAGCGCGTTCTTGATGAGGGTAAAGCGATATATCCACGTTTAATCTCCAAAAATGTCGTTGAAGAGAGAATGATCGGTTTGGTCTTCGTCAGCTTTGAACCATCCATACAGCCGACCCAATGCCCGCGCCTCACCAACCATCTCATCACGCAAAGATTCCGGCGCTAAGACCTCGACATTGGCGCCCCATGTGCGAATCCACGGCTTGAGGTCAGTGGTATCCGCCACATGAAACGTCAAGCGCAGGTAATTGGGCTTTTCGGGGTCAGGCTGTGAAGGAGTTGCCGTGCGCCAATTCGTCTCTTGGACGCGGCGGGCGACATCGGGGCTGAAACGCAGCACTACCTCAATCGTCTCATCTCCGTAGTAGATCGACCACGCATTTTTGAGCAATTCGAGTCCGGGGAAGGTCTCAGGAATTTCAAAGCTTTCGCGCAGCAATTGAGCGGATTGGACACGTTCGACTTTGTACGTGCGCAGTTCGTTCACCGTGCTGCTATGACCAATAACATACGTCGCAAACCCGATGCCAGAGGGTTCTAACAAGTAGGGAGAAAGGGTAGTTCTAAATTCGCGCCCGTGATACGGCTGATAGGCAATTTCCACCTTTCGTTTTTGGATCATGGCGCGTGCTAGAATCCGCAGTGTGTCGTGATGTGTCTCGTCTTCTGGGCGCGTCGCTAATTCTGTGACGGCTTGAGAAAAATAACTGCCCGCGCCGAGGTCGTCGGTGACGATGTTGGCAAGGTTCATGAGCAGCGTTTCCGCAGTTTCAACCCTGCGGTCAGACTGTTTCACGAACAGGCGGATCGCCAGATACAAAATCACCGCCTGTTCCGCATCCATCGTCAGTTTACGCGGAAGAAGCGGACGCAGCGATGAGATGCACCAGCGCATACCTTCTTTTTCGACTTTGCCCTCATATTCGAGGTCACTAAGATAATTGTCAAGCGTGCGGCGCTCAAGGTTGAGATGGGTCGCAATTTCGGTTACAGTAAGTTCGCCTTCTTGTTTGAGGAGGCTCACAACGCGGTCTTTACGCTCTTGTGAAGTTGAATCTGAAACACGACTCATGCGAAATGTTCTCCAAAAATCACTATACCTCCCACTATAAACACGATTTGGAATCTGTTGTTCCAAAATTACTAGTACACATTAGCGGAAGTAAATAAGCAATTAAGCACAAAGAGGTCGCCCGGTATACGTCCACTTGAACGGTTTGGCAGTTCGGTTAAAAAAGGCGATAAAATCGAGAATACGCTGGTTTAAGTCAGCGATAGAAACAAAACTGGCGCGTTTTAAGAGTCGGCGCATGAGCATGCTGAACCAAAGCTCGATCTGATTGAGCCACGAACTGTGCTTGGGAGTGTAAACAAAGCGAATACGGTGCGTCGGATCAGCCAGAAAGGCAGCGCGTGAAGCCATCGTCGCTAAAGTTCCGCGTT
>Ga0163147_10008331_pt1 | contig 11532 bp, 8 predicted proteins | sample OliLakLV19MP6G1_FD_148597 | JGI IMG/M metagenome (GOLD analysis project Ga0163147, IMG submission 148597) | Freshwater microbial mat bacterial communities from Lake Vanda, McMurdo Dry Valleys, Antarctica- Oligotrophic Lake LV.19.MP6.G1 | ecosystem: Environmental > Aquatic > Freshwater > Lake >...
AGCGAATTGCCACCACCCAGATTACTAAAATTGTTTAACGTGCAGCATTTACATACGCCGATTATTGCGACATTGCCCAATACTCATTGGCTATCGGCTTTTGATGTCTTACAACAACTTCATCCCACTGCTGCGGTCGGTGGCGAACCGAGCGAACTCGCCCTAGAGCTTCTGCAAAAATGGGAAAGTTGCGATCGAGGTTGGTATGCTGCGCCGATCGGTTGGGTAAATGGGAATGGCACGGGGGCATTTGCGGTGGGGATTCGCTCTGGTTATCTCAAAGGCAATAAAGCCAGAATCTACGCTGGTGCAGGGATTGTGACTGATTCCCAAGTTGAGGCAGAACTGAAGGAAACCAACATCAAATTCGCCGCTCTGCTCAAAGCTTTGTCAACGGAAAATTAATCTTAAATAGTGAATCCTGGGTGTCAGAATTGAACTGACATATCAACGATTATGAGTCGTTTGCTTTACCAGTCAGCCAACCCAGGTAAATTTGCTGTTGTAATATTGCTACAGCATTATATGCTATAGCTCATGTCATTTTGTAGTCACAAGTCAGACTTAGCATCAAGACAGCAGCAAAATAGATCGAGAACGAACGCGCATAATCAGATAGCATGAGTGGCTAATGGCTGGAACTAAACCCAAAAGCAAAGCGACAAAACGCAGCAAAGCAAAAAGGAAAAAAGGTGGAGGCAGCTATACAAAAATTTTGCTGCTCCTCATGGTGATTGCTGGCGTAGCTAGCGGTTTTTTTGCGTTTAATTTTGGGAAGAAAGCCTTACAAGGTGTAAATCCCATTCCACAAGGGGTGAAGTTACCAAAACTCGCACCACCAAATCCACAAGTAACTCCAACTCAGAAACCCAGCCCTACTTCTCGGCTTGACCAGAACAAGATGGCTAGAACCGAATTAGCCTAGAAGCGGCTCAGGGTCGATCGACCTGCACAACTAAATGTAACGAAATGTATATAATCGTTTACAATTCTCCATATATTCTGTAGTACAACTCAAGTCCAAACATGCAAATCCAACTGCCTGAGCTTTCTCGTCGATCTGGATTTGCGATCCTGCCATTTTTTTTGTGGGGGACAGCAATGGTGGTGATGAAGGCGGTGATGCCTCAGACTAGCCCATTGTTTTTGGCGGCGGTGCGGTTAATTCCAGCAGGGATGATGCTGTTGATCGTGGCGAAATATTTGGGTCGATCGAACCCACAGGGATGGCAAGCTTGGTTGTGGATTGCCTTGTTTGCTTTAGTCGATGGCACGATGTTTCAGGGATTTTTGGCTCTAGGGCTAGTCCAGACAGGGGCGGGGTTAGGTTCGCTGTTAATCGACTCGCAACCCTTGGCGGTCGCGGTAATGGCAGCAGTGTTTTACAAGGAAAGGATCGGCTGGGGCGCAGTTTTAGGTTTGTCGATCGGATTGTTGGGGATTGGCTTGATCGGCTTACCACCTGAAATTTTGGCAAAACTTGGATCGGGTGATTTTGTCACAGCGTGGCGGATGGGCTTGTTTAGCACGGGCGAATGGCTGATGTTGGGGGCTTCTTTGTCGATGGCGGTGGGGACAATTTTGATCCGCCCAGTGGTTAAAAGAGCCGATCCTCTGGTTGCAACTGGCTGGCACATGATTTTGGGTGGACTACCGTTATTATTTTTCTCCTGTCAATTTGAACCAACTCAATGGCAGGATATTACGGCTTGGGGCTGGCTGGGGATGGCGTACATCACAGTGATGGGCAGCGCGATCGCCTATGGATTATTCTTTTTCTTTGCCAGCAGTGGAAATCTCACAACTTTGAGTGCGCTGACTTTTTCTACGCCCGTGTTTGCTTTGCTATTTGGCAGCGTTTTTTTAGATGAAAGCTTAACTGTGGTGCAGTGGATGGGTGTAAGTCTGACTTTGGCTAGTATCTATCTCGTCAGTGTGCGTGACTATTCGATCGATGTTCCCGATCGATCCGATCTAAGTTCAGATCCTCTGTCGATCGAACCCAGCAATGCCTCAGTCTTAGATCTAACCGAGGCACAGGCTGAACAAGTATCGGTGGGAGAGTTACAGAACTAGAGATTGCGGACAACTATTTGCTAGGAAAGAACCTCAATTCTGGCGGTAGGATCTGAATTTCTTCCTGCACAACTCGAAAGTCAACCTCGATATCATGCCAAATCAACTTATTATTACCGCAAATAACTAGAGTGCCATCGTATAGCTGAAACACATGAGTTAGATATTGGATATCCTGATGAATTGCCCATATAGAGTTATCTTGGATCTCGAATAGATCGAAATATTTACGATCGACAAAAAATGCGTTTAAGTTGGTAGCTGCAACTAGTTCATACCCTTTTAATTGGGCGAGATTATTGAGAGCTAGTAGGGATGAGCCATGATTTACGCTCATATCTTTGACTTGAACAAATTCAACACAATTAGGAATGCTGGGATTAAATTCGACGATCGCGAGTTTAGGTTTGTAATGCTGCAACGAATTCCAAACGTGATAATCATTGCCATCAATATCGATTAGGAGTAAGTCAAATTCAACTGGAATTGAAGTAGATTGCAGGACTCGATCGAGCGTATTTTTACCTTCAAAATCGATTAGTTGATTGATACAGCTAACTTTGGGATTTTGGGCATACCTTTGACTCAAAGCTTCAAATTTTAAGTCATTAGATTCAATCTGCACCGATGACCAGTGATGATGATTGATTAAGTTAAATGTGTTGCTAAATAGCTTGCCATCCCCCGCCCCAAATTCCACACACCATCGATCGACGCCAGGAAGAATTTCAAATATTTGCTCAATAATGCCATCTTCTCCTTCTTGGGAAGCAACATTGCGTTTAGACTGATTCAGCCAATTATTGGGTTTCCCTGATTCGAGTTTCATGCCGTCAACACCTTGCTAAATTAGAATAGCTTAGCTGTAATTCTACGGATTCGATGAAACCGACTGTTTATATTGCGATTACCGATCATGGATTCGGACATGCCACGCGCACGGCGGCAGTGGTGGCGGAGATCCAGCGTCAATGCCAAGCGCAAGGCAAGCAGATTGACATAATTATCACGACCACAGCACCACGTTGGCTGTTAGAAGAATATATTTCAGGTGAATTTATTTATCGTCAGAGATCTTTTGATGTTGGCGTAATTCAGGCAGATAGCCTTCAGGTCGATCGAGCGGCGACGTTTGCTAAAATTCAGTCGATCCGCGATCGAGCTGCCTCGATCATTGCCGAAGAAGTAGCATTTCTCCATGCCAATCATGTGGGGTTGATCATCGCTGATATTCCGCCATTGGTCGCTTCGATCGCCGCACAAGCGAATATTCCGTGCTGGATGGTGAGTAATTTTGGTTGGGATTGGATCTATCGCGATTGGGGTGGAGAGTTTATTGAGATGGCTGACTGGATTGCCGAACTTTATGGTCAATCCGATCGACTGTTTCGGTTACCGTTTCATGAGTCGATGTCGGCTTTTTCGCAGATCCAAGATGTGGGCTTAACTGGTGGCTATCCTCGCTATGCCCCCGCAGCATTACGGCAGAAACTGGGATTGATCGATCGACGACCCACGGCTTTGCTGACCTTTGGCGGCTTGAGTCTGAGTCAAATTCCGTATCATAACTTAACAAAATTTCCTGATTGGCAGTTTGTCACATTCGATCGAGATGCGCCTGATTTGCCGAACTTAACTAGGATCTCTAAAACCACAAAGCTTCGTCCTGTGGATTTGATGGTGGTGTGCGATCGTCTGATCACGAAACCTGGTTACAGCACTTTATCGGAAGCCTGTCGGGTGCAGATTCCGATTGTCTGCCTTACTCGTGAAGGTTTTGTCGAGGCAAAAACTCTGATTGCAGGCGTAGAAAATTATGCCGAACATTTGATTATCTCGCCCGCAGAATTTTACACAGGCGATTGGTCGTTTCTGCTTGCCACCCTAGAGCCACCCAAAAGTGCCGTACCTTTAGATCGAGATGGCGAGACCACAATTGCCGCAGAGGTGATCGCATATCTCTGTGGAATTTAGCGACGGGAGGTTAATATAAGCTTAGGTTTAAGTACCCGCTCAGGAGAAACTGTAGTGGAATATCGATCGACTAGAAAGTCCCCCCAAACTGCTGGCTTAACTTTACAAAATGCCAAACCCTACAAGCAACAAGATAGCTTGAGTGTTGAACTTGCCCAGCAAAGAGTTTATGTCTTATTTTTAGAAAGCGTAAGACAATGCAGCCCTGACCGAGTATTGCGGGAATTTGCCCAGTTATTTATTCACTTATCTGCACAAGGTTCGCCCAGCGTTCATGCTGCCCTAACTACACTTCTATCGGCGGGGAATGAGTCGGATTTTAGATATATGTTGCAAAGATGCTGTTATATCTTGGTTAACAATTGGAATATCACTGGTAACTATCAATACGCTCACTATTTGATCGAGTTATTTCTAGATCCAGCAATTAATCAACCGACAAAGATTACCGAGCTAAAAACTCTCCGCAATTGGGTTCGCAATTTCGCCAATAGTGAAAATTATGAATCGCTCAAACTATTTATCGGTGGTCATACATCCCATTGGAGCAATCGTTATTCGGATTATCTCTTAACTTCTCAGTATGTGGATATGCAAAACTCGGTTGAGCAGAGACAACTTGCGATTGCCTTGTCACAAAGAATTAAAAGCAAATTTAAGTTCGACTTGGCACTGTACACGGCTCGTTCAAACTCAAAAATAGGGGAATGCGGATTAAATAACCCAACAGGACTAGGAAATGAGGTACTTTACCTGATCAAAATTATTCTTACCAAGCAACGTAAAATTAGCTATAGAAGTTCGGCTAACTTATTCCTAAATCAGCTTGGTAATGATAGTTTGTTCGACTTTAAAATCAGATTGCATCAATATCTCGATTTGCCTAAAGATGGTATAAGAGATGCTCTAGAAGTTGTCGAGTTATTTGAAACTGAACTAGTCGCAAAACTATATGAATTTTACGATCGATACGACCATAATCCAATTAGTCAAAGCCTAATTCATAAAACCTGCAATCGATTAATTAGCTGCCTGACGATCGACCAAAATGGAGAGCCTTCTGAATTATTTACCGTGATGTTGCACTATGGAAATCCGCTCAATTTTGTGATTATATTCCTTAAAATTATCCTGATTTGTGAAGCCAGTCGCATCCATCTGGAAACCTGCATTGCCTGTTTGATTAAGTATTACAGTCGTTACACTGAAGATGAATGTCGATCGCTGATTAATTTTCTGGATATATTCAATGTTACCTTTTCGATCTATGCCAAAGACATAGAATACAACTTGGTAAGGATGAGCAATCAAAGCTATCAAGACTCATCTTTGCTCAATTTAGAAGACTATCGCATCTTTTCACAGGCTAAGTCTCCCTTAAGATCAAGTTAGATCGAGCTAACGTCCCAAATCATGCATGGCATTGATTGTATCGGCACACTTTTGCGTCGTCGCTTCTAGGGCAGTTCGATCGCTAGAAGGTGGTGGTGGGATAATTTCACCAATCCTCGCGGTAATCGTATGCAGGCGGGGAAATTTTGCACCTTTAGGTAAGATCACATCAGTTCCCCACAAACTGACTGGCAACATCGGCACTTGAGTTTTAGCCGCAATTAGAGCCGCACCTAATTTCGGATCGGTGATCCGACCATCGGGGGTACGAGTGCCTTGCAGAAATACTCCTGTCGCCCAGCCATTTTCGATCGCTGCCATTGCTGCTCTGATCGCGGCTCGATCGCCCGAACCACGCTTGACTGGGTATGCGCCATATAACTCGATCATGCTCCCTATCACTGGCACACGAAACAACTCTTCTTTCGCCATAAATGCCACAGGACGCTCGACACAGTTCGCCACAATTAGCGGATCGAAATCACTCGCATGATTACTAACCACAATTAACGGCCCCAACTTAGGCACATGCCCTGCCCCATAGATGCGACTGCGAAAACAAATATGTAGTAATGGGCTAATCACTGACCACTTAAACAAGTGATAGAGTGCCAAGCTAACCCCAGGTTCTCGTTCGCGACCCATTCTTAAACCCTTCAATCAACATTTAGTCTCAAATTACTTTTACCATGAGGGCGGTTCCACTTGATGGCTTTTCTAACTATACTGATAATGCAATCAGTTGTGAATTGTAAGAATTAAAATCTTCGGCTGAAATCACAGTTCCACAGACGGCGATGAAAGTCTCTCTGTGAAAGCTGTTCGAGAGTTATCTTATGATAGCGAAAGAGATTGGCGTTATCGCGCCCTCTGTAGAACATGTGCGTTGAAGCCGACCGTGCCCATGTTGACAGCACCGAGCGAACAATACTAGCGGCGGCTAAACTTAATGCCGTTAGACTGCAAGGCTAGCTGTTGGGACGGTACTTCAAAGTAATCTGTAAGATGCTCAATAAATTTCTTACACTAGTTTTTCGAGGAGCTATGAATTTTGCTAGTATAGAATCAGTTGAGAGAGTGGTAGCTTTGTGCAATAGCAGTTGTGAATGAGTTTAAGCAGTTAATAAGCAACCTCAAAAAAGAATCGAGAGTAAAATCTTCTTCTGAATCCTCAGATCGGTGGTTGTGTTAATTTGGTAATCTGTTCAAAATCAAAGTTGTTCACTAAATCCATCATTTTAGTCGCTAGAGATATATTGCTTTGAGGAATTTCGGCAATCAACTGGCTGAGCAAATCATCATCACCACTACAGGCAGCCAAATGAACTTGAGCGATCCAAGCTTGAGGCATAATTGCGATCATTTCTGGCAGATTTACCTCTTGGCTAGACTTCGATCGAGGCATACTCTCTAGATCTAAATCAGCGTAAATATACTCCACGCCCAGAAATTCCGCTAATTTATCTAGTAGCACTTCCTCTCGGAAAGGTTTCCGCACAAAATCATCACAACCCGCCGACATCACAACTGTCCGCTCTTCTTCTAGGGCACTAGCGGTCAGAGCAATGATCACCGTAGCTTGACCTTTGAGATAAGATTTAATTTTTTGAGTTGCCTCATATCCATCCATCACAGGCATTCTCATATCCATCAAGATCAGATGTGGTGACCAGCTTTCCCACATTTCGATCGCTTCTTTACCATTTGCCGCTTCTTTCACCTCAAAACCAATTGACGTTAATAATTTAAATAGCAATCGCCGACCTTCCCATTTATCATCGACCGCAAGGATGCGATAAGTCTGTTGATCTGCCTTTAATCCAATTACACGTTGAGTCTTGACCTCTTTGGCATCGACAGTTGTCGCTAAATCTACTTGAATATCAAAGCTAAAAATTGCACCTTGACCAGCGATGCTATTTACCCTAATGTCTCCGCGCATCAACTGGACGAATTTTTTGCTGATCGGTAAGCCTAAGCCTGTACCCTGCTGAGACTTTCGCCCTGCTTCAGTTTGGACAAACGCCTCAAATAAAGTATCAATCTCTGCTTCAGTAATGCCTGGTCCAGTATCCTCAATCTCAAAATGGATCATGGTTTTTGCTGGTGTGGTTTCGATCGGGAGGGAATTAGAACTAGATTTTGATTTCCTGACTCTCAAGGTTACGCCACCTGCTTGAGTAAACTTAATCGCGTTACTAATCAAGTTGATCAAAACTTGACGGAGTTTGCTCTCATCAGTGCGGATATATTGAGGCAGTGCAGGGTCGAAGTCAAAGCTAAATTGGATATTTTTTGACTCGGCTTTAAACGCAAACATTACTTCGATCGTATCTAAAAGACTATACAAATCAAAGCTGGTTTCGTTTAGAGTAATCCGCCCTGCCTCGATTTTTGCCATATCTAAAATGTCATTAATCAAATCTAATAGATGTTCGCTACTACGATTGATAATGACAACATGCTCTTTGTGTTCTTGACTAAGATTGACATCGCGTTTCATCAGTTGAGCAAAGCCAATAATCGCATTTAATGGTGTTCGCAATTCATGGCTCATATTCGATAAGAACTGAGTTTTGGCATGACTGGCTTGTTCAGCCACATCTTTTGCTAGGGCAAGGGCTTCTTCTGCTTGCTTTCGGGCTGTGACATCGGTAACGATGCCTTCGTAGTAAAGTAATTCTCCTGCTTCATCTCTTACGACTCTGGCATTTTCTGAAATCCAGACAATCGATCGATCTTGACGATAAACCTGAGATTCAAGTTCTGACACTTTGCCATTGACTTGGATTAATCGTTCAAACTCATCATGCCGATCTCGATCGACATAGAGTTGGGTGGCAATATCGGTTAAATTTGCGATCAAGGAATCAGGTGATTCAAAGCCGTAGATTCTAGCTAGAGCAGGATTGACACTAATATAATATCCATCTGGAGAAGTTTGGAAAATCCCTTCCATCGCATTTTCAAAAATACTGCGATATTTTGCCTCGGCTTGTTGGAGTTCAAACGTTCTTTCCTCGACTCGGCGCTCTAATTCCTGACTGGTTTTTTCCAAAGCATCAAAAGATACTTGGAGGTAATTTGCCATACTATTAAAAGATTCCGTTAGCTCACCTATTTCATCAGAGTGATTTAGGGTAGCTATCTTATCCCACTTTCCAGTTAACATATCTTTGGCAGCTCGGTTGAGACGAAAAATTGGTCGAGTGATCCATCGAGATGTGAGAATACCAATTCCGATTGCAATTAGCAAAGCTAGAATACAGAGGATCGTAACGGTTCTAGTATCGGCATTAATCTGCGCCATGAAGTCTGATTCAGGCATGACTACGACAATCAACCAGTCCAAACCTTTATCATCTTGGAATGGGAGGACTTGAAGAAAATGATGCTGACCTTTTGACTCAAATTCAAGTTGCTGAGAACCTTCGATCTGGTTGAAATCTGTAAATTGATTTAATAGAAACTTAGAAGCAGTTTGAGTTAGAGGTTCACTACTATCAATAGATTTAAATAGAGTTCTCTCATTCTTTTCAACCCTAAAAACTGGCTCAAGGGTGGATGTTGCGATCAACATCCCATTGCGATCGATAATAAAAGTTTGACCAGATTCACCGATTTTGAGACTGTGTAGAAACTTGCCAATGTGGTCGAGTCGCAATGCACTATTTAGCACCCCTAATAGTTGACCTTTGTTCGCATCGTATACGGGATAGTTAGCACTAATTATTAAGGTTGGTTCTAAAAATGAGACGAAGATGCTGCTCCAACCTGGCTTTCCAACTTGACGGGCTTGTTTATAGGCGATCGAAGCGCGAGGATCATAGACTTTTTGGATTAATTCTCCTGTTGTTCGATCGCCTTTAGCATTTGTATCAAAAGAGTAAAAACTCAGTCCTGCGGAACGTTCGGCGGCATTAATCTTAAGTATTCCATTTGAGAGTTTTTCACCGCCACGATACTCTCCTTGCTCGTTGCCAATTGAGATGAAGTTAATATTGGGATAGGTCTGGACTTGTCGCCATAGATATTTTTCCCAAGATTTCAGATCTTTTGGATTCAACAATCCCAAACTAATGGCATTAGCATTATCCTGATTAATCTGTTGAGCTGTTGTGACATAAGCTTGCAGATTTTGTTTAATTCGATCGCTTGTTTCTTGACGTAATTGGTTAGCTAACTGATTAACAGATTGCCTCCCACTCCGAAATGATAGATATCCAACAATCCCGACCGTGACAAAAATCTGGAAGGCAAAAGGCACAATCAGCAAAAGACTGAGTGATGTTCTTTTTGTCTTTTTGGGGGATTTAGCTTGGCGATCGAGCTTTATCGACATATGCTTAAACTAGATGAATCAGCGTTCTATACCTTCTCTGAGGATATCGTAGTAGAGCGGGAGGTAGCCAGATTTGAGATTACCTTCGGTTCGGGCTTGAGCCAGTTTACCTTTGATACTGCGGCTACTATGAACGCTAAAGATCTCGTATCGATCGGCATTAAACGCATATTCGGCGACATCGGTATATTCTTCTCCTTTAACTAACTGCCAGTGGTGATCGCTAAAAGTAAAAGTATAGTCGGCACTATCGAGCACAGTAGAAGGTCGATCGATAATTGCTGAGATCACAGCGGTGTAGTTACCGTTGGCATTCGCAGGTGGAGTAATTTTACTCTCAACATTGCGGTAGAAACAGCTCTCGTTGTAACAAAATCTCAGCTTTTGCATTTTAGCTTTGATTTTTTCTAGTTTCTCGACTAGTTGCCCAGACATCTCAGGAGCAGGGGCGGCGATAGATTGAGCCTGAGCAGGTAAAGCTAGACTCGGTGATAACCAAAGCGTGATCGCTAGTATTAGAGATATTAGTGACAAGCATAATCGTTCGATCACGAGTTTACCCCAGGCAAGATCGCCGCGAATGGGATTGCCGATGCGATTGCTTTAGGGAGAGCGTTACTCAGTGCCCCGATCGCGGCATTCCAGAGCTTTGCAGGTTCTAGATCGGCTCTTACCAATTGCCACAAACGTTGAACTTCATCCGTGTGCAGGCGATCTTCATCCGTAAGCGCGAGTAAGAGGCGTTGACGCAAATACTTCCCTTCATCCGAGAATAGATACTGCAATCCCATCTGTGCCGTCGGTACAAGGTCAAAACCACCATCTGACTTAGCGATCGAGATTAAATTCTCTAAGCGACTCCATTGGAACTTACCATCTTTAAATAGAACTTCAACCAAACGTTGACGCAAGCTCGAAGCATCGTCGGTTAACAAGCGTTTTGCCACATATGGATAAGCGACCTGAACGATTTTAAACTCAGGATTGAGGCTAAGTGCTACGCCTTCTTGGGTAATTACCGAGCGGATGATCAAAGCAAACTTCGCAGGTAAACAGAAGGGATAGTCATACATCAAATGTGAGAATCGATCGGTGACTACTTTGAAGTTGAAGTCACTGACTTTTTCGGACATGATATCGCCCAAGATTTCTTCCAAGGCCTTGACAATTGGAGGCATATTGACATTAGGCGGCAGGAATCCCAGATTCACGTAATCCTGCCCAAGCTGGTCGTAGTCTTTATTAATTAAATGCACAACGGCATCGACAAGCGTTTCTTTGGTGGTCAGATCGAGTTGATCCATCATGCCAAAATCGATATATGCCATGCGCCCGTCGTAGGTGGCGAACAGATTGCCTGGGTGAGGATCGGCGTGGAAAAAACCAAACTCTAATAGCTGACGTAGCCCTGTGAGTACACCGATACGGACAAAATCATCGCTATTCAATCCTGCGGCTTTGATCCCTTCAGCATCAGTGAGTTTGATCCCATTAATCCATTCCATCGTCAAAACTCGACGGCTACTGAAATTGCGATACATCAGTGGCACTTTGATCCGAAGATCGTCGGCGAAGTAAGCCGCAAAGCGTTCAGCATTTTTAGCTTCATTCACATAGTCGATCTCTTCAAACAACTTGATGCCAAATTCATCAACGATATCGGCGAGATTTTTGCCCAGAGTCAACGGTAAGAAAGGAGCTAGCCAAGAAGCAATAATCCGAAGCACATAGATATCGCGGGTAATGAT
>Ga0163147_10008334_pt1 | contig 11531 bp, 20 predicted proteins | sample OliLakLV19MP6G1_FD_148597 | JGI IMG/M metagenome (GOLD analysis project Ga0163147, IMG submission 148597) | Freshwater microbial mat bacterial communities from Lake Vanda, McMurdo Dry Valleys, Antarctica- Oligotrophic Lake LV.19.MP6.G1 | ecosystem: Environmental > Aquatic > Freshwater > Lake >...
TTCGCATCAGTAGTAGTGATCTGCTCGTGCATCAACAGCGACGTAACCAGGTTACGCAACATAGCAATACGATGACTGCTAGTGCGGTTCAGCTTACGTCGTCCTTTAAGGTGCCTCATGACAGGAATCCTCTACCAACATTACTTAGGTAATTTGTGCTTCGGAAAGTTATGGAGCTTCATTCCAAGCGAGAGGCCCATCTCGGCAAGAATCTCCTTGATTTCGTTCAAAGATTTTCGCCCAAAATTCTTGGTCTTCAACATCTCAGCTTCGGTCTTCTCTACCAGTTCGTAAATATACTTGATATTCGCATTCTGGAGACAATTAGCCGAACGAACCGAGAGCTCAAGCTCATCGACGGTTTTAAACAGGTTCTCATTGAACTGCTCCTCCGTCTCCTCCTCCAACGCTTCGACGGGCTCTTCCTCTTCCTCAAAATTGATAAAGATCTGAAGCTGCTCTTTCAAGATCTTAGCCGAGTATGCAACCGCATCAGCCGGGGCAACACTTCCATCGGTCCAAACCTCGAGGGTCAGTCGGTCGAAGTCGGTCTCGTGGCCAACTCGCGCATTTGAAACCGTAAAGTTCACTTTCCGGATTGGAGTAAAAATTGCATCAATCGGGATCGTACCTATGGGCTGGTTAAGCTCCTTATTGCGCTCAGCCGGCACATAACCCTTACCCATTCGAACAGTCATCTCCGCTGAAAGACGACCATCGGCCGTCAATGTAGCGATGTAATGATCTGGATTCAGGATTTCAACCCCTGCACCCGTGATAATGTCCGCTGCTTTGAGGACGCGCTCACCACTCGCTTCGATCCGAATAGTACGACTGTCGAACGAGTCGAGCTTTAGCCGCACTCCCTTGAGGTTGAGGAGAATGTCCGTCACATCCTCGAGCACTCCGGGAATGGTCGAAAACTCATGCAGAGCTCCGTCAATCTTCACAGAGGTGATGGCCGCACCTTGAAGACTCGACAAAAGAATCCGCCGCAACGAATTCCCGAGCGTTACGCCGAAACCGCGCTCTAGAGGCCGCGCAATAAATTTCCCGTAAGAGTCTGTCAGGGTCTCCGTCTCCACCTCCAGTGAGCGTGGGCGAATAAGAGACCGCCAATTCTTATACATGTAACCTCCGCATGCAGACCCGCAGGTGGATCAGGAAATCATCGGGAGTAGAGCTCAACAACGAGCTGCTCATTCATCTCCAGTGTAATTTCCTCTCGCACCGGCAGAGCCTTCATAGAACCTCTGAAGGCATCCTTCTCGAGTTCCAGCCAGGTCGGCATCGGTCGCCGCGATACCGCCTCAAGAGAATCGACCACCTTCTGCACCTTACGGCTCTTTTCGCGCACATCAATTCGGTCGCCAACGCGCACCAGAAATGACGGAATATTTACCTTCTTGCCGTTAACCGTAAAATGACCATGGCGCACAAGTTGTCGAGCTTCCGAGCGGGTGCTGGCAAAGCCAAGGCGGTAAACAACGTTATCGAACCGTCGTTCAAGAAGCATAACCAAGTTCTTCCCCGTCACCCCTTTCTGCCGTTCAGCCTCCTTAAAGTAGAGTCGGAACTGCTTCTCAAGCACACCGTAAACACGACGAACCTTCTGCTTCTCGCGCAGCTGAACACCGTATTCGGTTACCTTCTGGCGTGCCTGGCCATGTTGGCCGGGGGGATACTGACGCCGCTCAAACGCACATTTGTCTGTGTGGCACCGCTCTCCCTTGAAAAATAGCTTCATATTCTCACGCCGACACAACCGGCAGACGGAATCAGTATACCTAGCCAAGGGCTCCTCCAATCTAAATCACATGCGTGTCAGGAAATCGACGGCAACGACCTCGGTTGACCAAAGTCTCACACCCGACGACGCTTCGGCGGACGACATCCATTATGTGGAATTGGGGTCACGTCCTTAATCAACGTGATCTTCAACCCAGCCGCCTGAAGAGAACGCAGCGCCGATTCTCGGCCAGCCCCGGGCCCTTTCACAAAAACACCAACCGTACGAAGGCCATGCTCCATAGCCTTACGGGCAGCATCCTCAGCTGCCGTCTGAGCAGCGAACGGGGTGCTCTTACGCGAGCCCTTAAAGCCCTTGCAACCGGCGCTTGACCAGGCAACAGCATTACCGACCTCGTCGGTAATCGTAATAATGGTGTTATTGAAGGTCGCCTGAATGTGCGCCACGCCCTTCTGGATGTTCTTCTTTACCTTCTTCTTCCGAGCAATCTTCTTCTGCTTCGCCATGGGACATCTCTCCGTGAAAAATCTTCCTCAATCAGCAAAGTCGTACGGCACCACTACTTCTTCTTACCCGCAATCGTCCGTCGAGGTCCCTTGCGAGTGCGAGCATTGGTGTGGGTACGTTGTCCGCGAACCGGAAGACCACGCCGATGGCGAAGGCCACGATAACAGGTGATGTCCATCAGCCGCTTAATATTCATCCCGACCTCCTTTCGGAGATCGCCTTCCACCTTTAGCTCACGATCGATGATCTCACGGATGCGTGCAATCTCAGCATCCGTGAGGTTATCCGTGCGGGTGTCCGGATTCACCTGAGAAACGGAAAGAATGCGGCGAGCAGTTGAACGGCCGATACCAAAAATATAGGTAAGGCCGATCTCAATACGCTTATTACGGGGAAGATCGATGCCAGCGATGCGAGCCAATGCTACGCCTCCTTCACAAGTAGAGATGATCAAGCAGAGCCATAACGCTCAGCCTTGGCGTTGCTTATGCTTCGGATTCTCGCAAATGATTCGCACAACGCCTTTACGCTTAATCACACGGCATTTATCACAAATCTTCTTAACAGACGCCTTAACTTTCATACGTCCACCCAATCTAAAGATCTAAAGAGCCTGTCACTTCGCACGATACGTAATACGTCTGCGGGAAAGATCATATGGCGACAGTTCAACAGTCACTTGATCGTCCGGCAGAATCTTAATGAAGTGCATCCGCATTTTGCCCGAAATATGTGCCAGAATTCTGTGGCCATTTTCAAGCTGCACGCGAAACATCGCATTCGACAATGGTTCGACTACCGTGCCTAGGACTTCAATCGCATCTTCCTTCTCGGGCGCCATCTCACATCCCCAATGACACAAAGTCGTCCGTCCGTCAACGGCGACGACCTCTCACCCGTCCGCCTCGTGCCCCCAAAAGCCCTTCATACTCTCGGGTCAACAAGTGAGAATCAATTTGCGCAACGGTATCCAACGCAACGCCAACAACGATGAGCAGGGAGGTTCCACCAAAGTAAAATGGAACGTTGAACTGGACGAGAAGCACAGTCGGAAGAACGCAGATGGTGGAAAGATAGAGCGCCCCACCAAGGGTAATTCGGGTCAAGATCCGATCGATATACTCTGCCGTTTTCTTACCTGGTCGTATACCAGGAATGAACCCATTGTACTTCTTCATATTCTCAGCCACATCGTCCGGATTGAAGGTCACGGCCGTGTAGAAATAACAGAAGAAGACAATTAAAAGCACATACAGCAAATTGTAAAGAACCTGGTCCGGGCGCATGGTATTGGTCAAGGTTGCCAGCCAAGGGTAATTCTCCTGACCAATAAAGGAACTGATAGTGGCTGGGACGACCATCAGCGAAGAAGCAAAAATGGGCGGAATAACACCAGCCGTATTGATCTTCAGAGGCAGATGAGCCGTCTGTCCGCCATAAACCTTCCTCCCCACAACACGCTTTGCATATTGAACCGGAATACGACGCTGACCGCGTTCACAAAAGATGATAACAGCAATGACTGCAATCATCAAAACAGCGAGCAGCAGCGCTCGAGCCACGCTAAGTTCACTGATGATGACCTGATTGATCGTGTTGTATAGAGCCAGAGGAAACTGCGCAACGATCCCTGCAAAAATAATCAGGGAGATGCCATTACCGATACCCCGCTCGGAAATCTGCTCTCCCAACCACATGATAAACGCAGTCCCCGCGCAGAGAGTGATCATGGCCATCAGTCGGAAACTCCAGCCCGGCTCCACGACGACAGACATGTCCTGAACACTGCGCATCGATTCAAGGCTGTAGGCGATAAAGTAACTCTGCACCGCGGCAATGACGATGGTGCCATAGCGCGTATACTGGGTAATTCTTCGCCGTCCGGTCTCACCTTCCTTCGAGAGACGTTCCAGCGAAGGAACGACCACCGTCAGAAGCTGAATGATGATAGAGGCGGTGATGTACGGCATAATCCCAAGAGTGAACACCGAGAACTGCTCGAGTGCTCCCCCCGAGAACATGTCGTAGAGTCCAAGAAGTGTTCCCTTACCACCCGATTCAAAGAATCGAGAGAGAGCCGCACGATTGGTTCCAGGCACCGGAATAAAGACACCGACACGATAGACACCAAGTAGCGCAATGGTAAAGAGTACACGACCCCGCAGCTCGGGAATCTTGAGGATGTTGCTGTAACCGCTGGCCAACTACACTACCTCCACGGTGCCGCCACTGGCCTGAATCTTCCGGCTGGCTTCCGCACTGAACGCGTTCGCCCGCACGATCAGAGGCCTGGACAATTCACCGTCGGCAAGAATCTTAACAGGACGACGACCGGAGACAACGCCTGCCTTCTTCAAAATATCCTGGTCCACGACCGTGACTTCACTCAAGGCATCGAGATCCCGGAGGTTGACAATATCAAAGGAGGTCTTGAAGATGTTGGTAAACCCACGTTTGGGCAGCCGCCTCTGAATCGGCATCTGACCGCCTTCAAAGCCTGGCGACCGACCCGAACCCGAACGGGAATTCTGCCCCTTGGTACCACGACCAGCAGTCTTCCCATTCCCAGAACCGATCCCGCGACCAAGCCTCTTGGTACGACGCTTCGCACCGGGAATGGGTGCGAGAGATGACAACTCGTAGCTCATGATCTTCCTCAGAGAAGCAAATCGTTCAGTCTGCGATCTCTTCCACCTGAACCAGGTGGAGAACCTTCTTCACCATACCCCGGATGGCCGGAATATTCTCCCGGACAACACTCCGATGAAGCTTGGTGAGACCCAGGCCAATCAGGTTTTTACGCTGATTCTCCGGTCGTCCGATCGGGCTACGAACCAAAGTAACCTTCAAGCGACTCATGATCTTCCTCTTAAACCCTTAACCAGCGCCTAAATCAGCGCGCCAACTCGCCAGAAGGCAGAATTTCTTTGCCACGAACTGCAGCAATCTCATTCACCGAGCGGAGTTGCATCAGCCCGTCCATCGTCGCTTTCACAACATTATGCGGGTTGCTGGTTCCCAGGGACTTGGTAAGAATATTCCGAATTCCTGCAGCCTCCAGGACCGCACGAACGGCCCCACCAGCGATCACACCAGTTCCCTCAGAAGCCGGACGCAAGACCACCGACCCAGCACCAAAATGACCAAGCACCTCATGAGGGATCGTCCCATTAACGATCGGAATGGAAGCCAGTCGCTTTTCAGCCTGTTCCTTGCCTTTACGAATCGCCTCCGGGACCTCGGTCGCCTTACCCAGCCCAACCCCAACATGCCCCTGGCTATCGCCCACCACGACCAGGGCAGAAAAGCTGAAGCGCCGACCGCCCTTCACCACTTTGGCAACACGATTAATAAAAATAACCTTCTCTTTTAACTCGTCAGGATTGATCTTCTGCACGACGACTCCTAATGCCTCATCGTTATCAGAACTGCAGTCCGGCCTCACGCGCGGCATCCGCCAGAGCCTTCACCTTACCGTGATACAAGTAGCCATTTCGGTCGAATACGACCAGGCTGATATCACGGGCCAAGGCGAGCTCTGCGATTGCCTTACCGACTTTGCTTGCACTGACACTATTGCTGAGACTTTTATCCTCTTCATACACATGCTCCGAGAGGGTGGAAGCAGATGCAAGAGTTTGGCCAATCTCATCATTGATGATCTGTGCATAAACATGTCGGTTGCTGCAGAAAATAGATAGCCGAGGCCGCTCGGTACTTCCACGGATCGTCTTGCGCAGCCGCTTCTTCCGCTTGGCGCGCGCAACCTCTCTCGGATTTGTATTGGCCACGATGAGTGTCCTCCCGAACATAGTGCGTCGGAATCAAGCCATTGATTCTAGTCAGACGCCTGAAAAAATGCAACTAATTACTTAGATCCGGTCTTACCAGCTTTGACCTTGATGACCTCACCCTCGTAGCGTATTCCCTTAGCTTTGTAGGCATCAGGTTCTCGAAACGCACGGATCTTGGCTGCAGTCTGTCCCACCTGCTGAGCGTCCATTCCACGAATGCTCAACTTGGTCTGTTTTTCGACAGATATTTCAATACCCTTCGGAATTTCAAAGATTACCGGATGGGAATAGCCAAGACTCATCTGTAGTCTGTCGCCGGTCACTTCCGCCTTAAATCCAACTCCGACGATCTCCAAGCGGCGCTCAAAACCCTTGGTCACACCGGTGACGAGATTATTCAGAAGATTGCGCATCAGTCCATGCTGTGCCCGGGCGACCCGCTCTTCCGAAGTACGTTCAACGAGCAACTGATCATCTTCACGACGAATCTGAATGGACGGGGTCAAAGCCAGGCTAAGGCTTCCCTTCGGACCGGTAACTTGCACCAACCGATCCTGCTCCGTAAACGATACCCCCTTCGGAAGGGCGATAGCCTTTCGGCCAATTCTAGACATGACAGTCCTCACATCTCAAATAGGAGCAACGCTCATTGCGTTTGGATCATCACCAGACTTCACAGAGAAACTCGCCACCGACTCCCGCAGTTCGTGCCTGAGCATCGCTCATCACGCCTCGAGAGGTCGATACGATCGCAATACCCAGGCCGTTACGGATACGTGGCAACTTATCCTTGCTCACGTAAATGCGACATCCAGGACTGCTCACCCGCCGAAGGCCACGAATCAAGCCCTGGCGGTTCTGGTCATAGCCAAGCGTGACCACGATCTGTGAGCGGGGAATTGCCTCCCTCACTTCGTAACCACGGACAAATCCCTCATCCTTGAGGATCTTGACAATATTCAGCTTGAGCACTGACATCGGAATGGTCACGGAGCCATGCTTTGCCAAGCTTGCGTTTCGCAGACGGGTCAGAAGATCCGCCACCGGATCGGTCATGCTCATGAAAGACTCTCCTCAAATCTAGCAATCTGAAGATTACCAACTGGACTTGATAACACCGGGCAGCTCGCCTCGCAGCGCAAGCATCCGAAAACAGATGCGGCACATACGGAACTTGCGCATAAATGCGCGAGGACGCCCGCAGAGATTGCATCGGTTGTATCGCTGCACCGAGAATTTGGGAGTCCGCTGGCTCTTTTCGATCAAAGCTTTTCGTGCCACGTTCGATTCCTACCTGCTATTTGTCACTGAAGAAGATGCCATCCCTACTGCCGGAACGGCATGCCAAGATGTGTCAGAAGCGCCCGTGCTTCCTGATCGGTCCTGGCACTCGTGACGAAGGTGATATTCATGCCGGTGACCTTATTGACTTTATCGTAATTGATCTCCGGGAAGATGATCTGCTCGGTAATTCCGAGCGAGTAATTTCCGCGGCCATCAAATGCCTTAGGAGAGATCCCCCGGAAATCACGAATTCGAGGAATCGCTACGCTGATCAACCGATCCATGAACTCAAACATCCGCTCACGACGTAGCGTAACCGTGGCCCCAATCGGCATTCCCGCTCGAAGCTTGAAATTGGCGATTGATTTCTTAGCACGACGGATGATGACCTTCTGGCCGGTGATCTGGCTGATCTCGTCTGCGGCAGTCTCCAGGATCTTGATGTTCTGGATCGCCTCCTTCAAGCTCGTGTTGATCACGATCTTCTCGAGACGAGGAACCTGCATCACGTTAGAGTAACTAAACTCCTTCATCAATGCTGGAACAACATCATTCAGATACTTCTCCTTCAACCGTGCCATGTACCGATCTCCTGATGCTATATCTCCGAGACACTCGTCTGGACGACGGGTTCATCGCCCAGCGGGTCTCCTCAGAGCGACGGCTCAACATTCGATTTACAATACTTCAGGCGCCAACGAAATGATCTTCATGAAACGCTTGGCGCGTAGTTCTCGAGCAACCGGTCCGAAAATGCGTGAACCGATCGGCTCCTTTTGATTATTTATCAACACCGCCGAATTGGTATCAAAGCGAATATAAGAACCGTCAGTACGACGAATCTCGCGAGAGACACGCACGATGACAGCCTTCATCACATCGCCTTTCTTCACCTTGGAGTTCGGAATCGCCTCCTTGACCGCCACCACGATGATGTCCCCCAGGGTGGCGTATTTGCGGCGCGTCCCCCCAAGAACTTTGATGCACATTACTTTTTTTGCACCAGAGTTATCGGCGACATCCAGATAGGTCTGGACCTGAATCATTGCAGAACTCCTCCTCTACATGAACGCGATACTTGAAAAGAGTCAAGCCCTCGCGCTCTCGCCCCGAGACTTAATCTCGCTCAACCGCCAACGCTTGAGCCGGCTGAGAGGACGTGTCTCAATGATTTCAACCTCATCACCCATCCGACAGTCGTTGTTCTCATCGTGCACATAGTATTTTTTGCGCGATGTAACATACTTCTGATATTTCGGATGCTGCACCTTGCGCGTTACCGATACAACAATCGTCTTATCCATCTTAGCGCTGGTCACCACTCCAACCAGCGTCTTGCGCAGCCCTTGGGGCTTCAGTTCGGCATTCATGTGACCCGTCCTCTGTCCGTACAATCGCGTTAAGAACGTCTACCGAGCAGGGTATCCCGGATGAAACCGAGTCCGAATCGGCTACGCTTCGGAGCGGGTGCCGTCTCGCTGCCCTGCCCCGGTTGCTCCGCGACCCGACTCACGGTACGATTCACGAGGACACCCTTCTCCAGCCCCGACGCAAGCTCACGAGCGCGAAGCTCCGTATTGAGCTTCGCCAGCGAACGACGAAACTTCTTGAGGCGAGAAGAATCCTCCAGCTGCCCCGTACGCAACTGAAACTGGGTGACCATAAGGTCACGCATCAGCTCTGAGCGCCGCACCACAATGTCATTATCCGATAGGGATTTCAGGCTCTCAGTCTTCATCCCATTACTCCTTCTCTGGTCACGAAACGGGTCGAAATGGGTAGTTTGTGAGCTGCAAGCCGAAATGCCTCTCGCGCGATCTCCGCCGGCACGCCTTCCATCTCATACAACATTCGACCGGGACGGATCACTGCGACCCATCCTTCGGGATTCCCCTTTCCCTTACCCATCCGGGTTTCCGCCGGCTTCTTGGTCACTGGCTTATCCGGAAAGATTCGAATCCAGATCTTGCCGCCACGCTTTACATAGCGTGTCATGGCGATACGGGCAGCCTCGATCTGTCGATTTGTCAACCGACCCGGCTCCAGTGCCTGAAGGCCGAAATCACCAAAATCAAGATTCGAACCGGCCAGCGCAATGCCGTTCATACGGCCTTTCTGCTGCTTCCGGTACTTGACGCGCTTTGGACTCAACATGAGAAGAACTCCTTATCGACTTTCTTCTTCGCCGGGGATCACATCGCCTTTATAGACCCACACCTTCACGCCGCAGGTGCCGAAGGTGGTAAAGGCTTCAGCGATGCAGAAATCGATGTCTGCGCGAAGTGTGTGCAGAGGAACCCGCCCTTCGCGATACTGTTCACTGCGCGCCATCTCTGCGCCACCGAGGCGTCCTGCACAATTTACTTTTATCCCTTTGGCGCCTGAACGCATGGCCTGAGTGATGGCCTTCTTCATCGCCCGACGAAAGGAGACACGCTTCTCCAGCTGAGCCGCGATATTTTCGGCAATCAGCTGTGCGTCCATGTCTACCTTACGAACCTCAATGATGTTCAGATAGATCTCATTTCGTGAGATCTTCTGAAGTTCCAGTTTGAGGGCCTCAAGGCCAGCACACCGCTTACCAATGATCATGCCCGGCTTCGCAGCGTGAACATACACCTTTGCCTTATTGGCCGCGCGCTCGATCAAGATCTTCGAAACTCCGGCTTGATAAAGCCGCTTCTTGAGAAACTTGCGAATGGCAAGATCCTCATGGAGAAGCTTCGCATAATCACGCTCGGCGTACCAACGGGAGTTCCAGGTCTTGGTCACTCCCAGACGAAACCCTACTGGATTGACTTTCTGTCCCACAGACTCTCTCCCTTACGGCCGGATTCGGTTCAATCTCGCTGATCAGAAACGACGACCGTGATGTGGCTGGTCTTTTTCTGAATCTTGGTTGCCCGCCCCATTGCACGGGGAAGGAAGCGCTTCAGCATCGGGCCTTGATCGACGAAAATCTGGGATACCACAAGCCGATCTACGTCCACGGTCTGCTGCTGACGGGCGTTGGCGACCGCTGAATTGATCAACTTCGCAACGGTCAGCGCCGAAGACTTTGGGGTAAAGGCGAGTATCTCAAGCGCCCTGGATACCGGTTGACCGCGCACCAGATCCGTCACCAATCGCACCTTCCGCGGTGCAACGCGGGCATACCGATAGATGGCTTTCGCATTCATGATGAATACCTATTTCGAAGTAAGACTTTTCTCGACCGCATATCAGCGCTTAACTTTGGACTTCTTGTCGCCAGCATGCCCGTGAAAAGTACGCGTCGGTGCGAACTCTCCAAGCTTATGGCCCACCATATTTTCGGTCACGTAAACCGGCAGAAACTTGCGTCCATTGTGCACGGCAAACGTCAGCCCGATTAAATCCGGAACGATGGTGGATCGGCGCGACCAGGTCTTAATTACCTTGTTGCTCTTGGTGCGCTTGGAGGCGGTCGCCTTTTCCAACAGATGACCGTCAATAAACGGTCCCTTCTTGACTGAGCGTGCCATTCCAACTCCTTAATCACTTGCGCCGCTTCACGATGAAAGTGGTCGTGCGCTTGTTCTTACGTGTCTTATACCCCTTGGTGGGAATCCCCCACGGTGTCACCGGATGACGGCCACCCTTTGTCCGTCCCTCACCACCGCCATGGGGATGATCGATCGGGTTCATAGTGGTGCCACGGTTGTGAGGACGCCGTCCCAGCCACCGGGTGCGCCCGGCCTTTCCAAGCGAGATATTTTCGTGTTCCAGGTTGCTGACCTGACCGATGGTGGCAAAGCACTCAAAGTACACCCGCCGAAGCTCTCCAGAGGGCAGACGGAGAAGACAGTAGTGGCCTTCCTTCGCCATCAGCTGAGCAAACGTGCCAGCACTTCGTGCCAACTGCCCGCCCTTGCCCTTCTTCAGCTCGATGTTGTGAATCTGTGTGCCCAGCGGAATTCGGCGCAAGGGCAGTGTGTTACCCGGGCGAATGTCTGCGCTCTCACTCGAGACGACGGTGTCACCCACCTTCAGTCCATCTGGGGCAAGCACATATGACTTCTGTCCGTCGACGTACACAATCAGGGCAATGCGGGCCGACCGGTTCGGATCGTACTCAAGAGCCGACACTCGAGCGGGTACATCGAGCTTATTCCGTTTGAAGTCAATAAGCCGATACCGACGCTTGTGTCCACCGCCAATAAAGCGAGATGTAATAC
>Ga0163147_10008352_pt1 | contig 11516 bp, 7 predicted proteins | sample OliLakLV19MP6G1_FD_148597 | JGI IMG/M metagenome (GOLD analysis project Ga0163147, IMG submission 148597) | Freshwater microbial mat bacterial communities from Lake Vanda, McMurdo Dry Valleys, Antarctica- Oligotrophic Lake LV.19.MP6.G1 | ecosystem: Environmental > Aquatic > Freshwater > Lake >...
CATTCGATGCGGAGTGGATGGATCAATTCAACGAGTACAGCGCCGCTTTCCGGCGGTTGCTGCATCTCTCGTCTGAAAAGGCGCTCGATTTGTTCAATCAAACGGTGTCGTTGAAAGAAGTGGGCAGCCTCAATCAATTTATCCGCAATCACATGCTGGAACGCGCAAACGTCGAAGACTCTATTCTTCAACTCCGTAAAAATTACGATAATTTGACCAAGGCGCACGAGGCGATTGTGCGCGCAGAACTCCAGCAAAGCTTATTGCTTCCCATTCAAAAACAAGGCGCACAACATGAAGAATGGGGTCAGCAGATTGACGACGCGCGGCGCGCCGAAACGTTATTACCCATTTACATCGCCTGGCGGCGCCAGGACTTACTCTTCGCCGCGATTGAGGTTGAAACCACGCGTCTGGCAGAACATGATGCGCGTTTCGATGAGACCAAGCGGATAAAGGCGACGCATGAAAGGCAGCGCGATCAGCTCAAGTCCGAATTGGACAACGACGAAGGCGGACGCACACTCGTCCGTCTTCGTAATGAAATAGAAGAGTTGAAGAATGAACAGCGGCGGCGGCGCACACAGGCACAGCGTTATGAAGAAATTCTCCAAAACCTCAGCTTATCTCACTCGCAAGGGTCGAACGCCTCAGATTTTTACACTGCGCGCGCGAATGCCGAAGCAGAAATGACCACGCTCAGTGGACAAATTGAGCAATACCGTCAGGATGCTGACCGGGCGTTAATTCGGATGACCCCACTCATGCAAGCCGGGCGCGATATTGAAGCCGAAATTGAATCGCTTGAACAGCGGCGCACGCAAATTCCGAGTCAATCGCTGAAGATGCGTGCGATGATTGCGGAAGCTTTAGGCGTGCATGATGATGTATTTCCATTTGCAGGGGAACTTTTTCGTGTTCGTGAACAGGAATCTGCCTGGGAAGGAGCTTTGGAACGCCTCCTGCACGGTTTTGCTTTGAACCTTTTAGTCCCGGAAATTCACTATAAGCGCCTTAGCCAGTGGATAGACAAAAAGCACTTGAATGGCAAACTGGTCTATCAGCGGATTGAGGAAGTTACCGCTGAATTTAACTCCACGCGGGTAGCACAACAGGCGGTATACCGAAAGTTAGAATGGAAGACTGAAACATTGTTTGGGGAGTGGCTGCGAACGGAAATTGGCAAGCGTTTTAATTATATCTGCTGCGAGACAATGGAGGATTTCCGCCAGCAGGATCGTGCTATCACGCCTGCTGGACAGATTAAGCACGACTCCCACCGCCATGAAAAAGATGATCGGCGCTCAATTACCGACCGCACACAATACATTCTTGGTTGGGACAACAAAGCTAAAATTGAGGATTTGAAGTCCCGTCGTAATGAGTTAGCGGCACAGGTGACTACGCTCAAAAAACAGCAGCAGCAAGCCAAAACAAGTGAAGCACAGGTGCAACTACGTCAGCGCAATCTTGATGCACTGCTTGCGTTTGCCGATTACACGGACATCGACTGGCGCAGTATCCAATCACAGATTGAAGTCAAACAGACAAACCAACGTGAATTGGAGCAGAGTTCAAAAGGGCTGCAAAAGTTGAAACAGCAGCTTGAAGCGATGAACGAAGCAATCGATCAATTACAAAAAACGCTTTATCAGTTGAGCGCAGTCATCGGGACAGCACAAGATACGCTTAAACGCTACGAGAATGACCAACGGGATGCGGAACACACGTTGCTAGCCAACCCGCCTGAAAACTGGCAAAATGAAGCCCAAATCATTGGTGCCGAAGTTGTGCGGTTATATCCCGATGGACTGATGCTCGATAATCTTCAGGTGGTACGCGACCGTGTGCAGGACTTCTTCCGCAATCGCGCGCAAACGTATCAAAATCAACGCAATCGGATAGAACAAGCATTGGTCGAACAAATTGCCAACTTTCGTAACGAGTTTCGCGCTGATACCGAAAGTATCGGCAGCGGTCTGGGCGCAGTACCGGGATTGATCGAGCTTTTGGGGCGTATCGAACACGATCAACTTCCGTCATACCGCGCCAAATTCAAGGAACTGCTCGACAAGAAGATGATCGACAACATTCTTGCTTTTCGCGTGGGGTTGGAACGTCAGACAGACGATCACCGCGACATGATAGCACGGCTGAATACCTCGCTCGTCCGTATCCCTTATGAACCCGCCGTCTATGTGGAGTTGGAAGCCAATTCCACTATCGATCGGGAGGTAAGCGATTTCCGTGCCGAATTGAGGGCGACCACCGAGAACGCCGGGCTGGATACACCAGATGCCAATGAACGCGCGTTTGAGCGGATTCAATCGCTCATTCGTAAGTTCGAGACGGAAGAACGCTGGACGAAAAAAGTGACCGATGTCCGCAACTGGCTGGATTTTGCCGCTGTCGAACGTTGGCGCGCGGACAATAGCCAGAAACGCTATCACAATGACTCATCAGGTATGTCCGGTGGGCAAAAGGCAAAATTGGCATATACCGTATTGGCTTCCGCCCTCGCTTACCAATATGGCACAGATGATGGTACGACGGTGAATACGTTCCGTTTCGTCGTCATCGATGAGGCGTTCAGTAAGGTGGACGATAGCAATGCGCGCTACGCGATGGATTTGTTCACCGAATTGGGATTACAACTATTGGTCGTTACGCCGATGGATAAAATTCAGGTGGTTGAACCTTACGCGCGGGCGTATCATCTCGTCGTGAATAATGACGAAGGTTCGGAGTCTCGTGTTCTGAATCTGACAGTTGAGGAATATCGGGCGCGCAAGGCAGATTATGCCCGCCTGACTGCCCTGCCCAATCGCGGCACAGCGGCGGATTAGCCTTGCCGATGCTCACGCCGGATGAGGTGTATAAAAAACTGCTGCGTCATTATACGAAAGTTCTAAGCGCATGGGTACGCGGCGAAAATGTGTTCCCGCTTACACTATCGGTGGGTACGTCCCCCTCTGACCTCCCTACCCTGCTGGCGGCGGCAAAGCGATTGCATGAAGGCGCGCGTAATGGCAGCTACCATGTGCAGTCTGAAGAAAATACTTCTCGGCGTTGGGGCAAACAGACGGTGCCGCGTGCGGTTGTGGTGGAAACGCTTCAGGAGTACTTGCGTGCCGTTGGTAAAGGCGGCGAATTCAATCATTTCACGGATGATGTTAGCCTCATTCGTGCACGTTTACCCCAATTGGAAATTTGGTTGAGCGCACAGCCTCAGCGGGTCATCGATTATGCTGGCAAGTGGCAATCACTCATCGACGTTTGTACCTTTGTCCTTGCGCATCCAGACATAATACATGGGCGTTCGCTGCGTGAATTGCCCATCCCTGTACACACCAAATTCATTGAGACGCATCAACGCATTCTCGCGGAACTGCTTGAGGTGTTGATACCAACGGACGTAGGTTCCTCAGAGCCTACCGAGCGCTCCCGTGCGCCGATGCGCCTCTCCGACCGATTGGGTGTGCGCGAGGAAGCGCCGCCTGTACGGATGCGTTTTCTGGATGATCAGCTTGCGCGTCGGTGCGGGATTGCCTGGACAGATGTCACATTGCCCGCGCCGGATTGGAACGCGCTTAATCTCAGCGGCGAGCGTGGCTTAATCATCGAGAATAAAGCGACTTTTTTAACACTGCCCAATTTACCCAACACCTTCGCTGTCTGGGGACAAGGGTTTGCGGTGGATGCGCTAGCGGCGATCCAATGGCTTTCCGGCTGTACCCTCATTTATTGGGGCGACCTCGACGCACAGGGATTTCAAATTCTCGCCCGTCTACGGTCAGTGCTGCCTGGTGCAACGGTTTTATCAGCCCTTATGGATCAAGTGACTTATGAGATGTTCGCACATTTTTCCGTTCCCGGAACACCTCTTACCCCTGCCCCATTGCTTGGACTTACCCCCGAAGAACACACGCTCTTCATGACGTTGGCGCACCGCAATTTACGGCTCGAACAGGAACGTATCCCGATGGAGTATGCGCTATCTCAACTGACACAGTAAAATGATCACAATACATCAAATCGAGGTGAAAGATGGCGATTCAGATTACGCCGCAAACAGGGACAGCGGTCAGCGTCCACGAGTTCGAGATGATCGCCGATCTGCCCGAAAACCGGAACCGGCGGCTGGAATACAGTGCCGGGAGTCTGATCGAGGCGACATCCGATGATATTTCGTCAGAAATCGCCATGATTTTGGCGCGTCATCTCGGAAATTTCGTGTATGCCAACAAGTTGGGGCGCATACGCGGTGCGGACGGCGGTTATATGGTGGGGACAGATCGCTATATGCCCGATGTATCGTATGTTTGCCGGCAAAGATTGCCGAAGCCTGCCAACAAAGGCTGGGTGCCTGTTGCGCCCGATCTGGCGGTCGAAGTCATCTCCCCCACCGACAACCCGCGTGATATTCGTGTCAAGGTCGCTAATTATCTAGCCGTTGGAACAATCGTGTGGCTGGTCGATCCGGTCGAGAAGTGGATTGAGGTCTACACACCAAATCAAACGGTACAAACGTTGACGCTCAAAGATACGCTGGAGGGCGGCACGTTGCTGCCAGGCTTCACGTTGGAAATTCAGCGCGTGTTCGATGAGTTGGATGCCGATTAGTCCCCTACCCCGCTGTAGTGGATGCCGCTGATGATCTATTGGGTGCTGCTATTCGTTGTTGGGCTTTTCGCCATGCCCACCATGCCTGCCGCGCTTCGGCACTCGCCCGTGAACGCACGACGACATCGAACCAACCCACCGGGCGATTGAACACATACCCTTTCTTCATCAGCGCGCCGAATGTCCCCACTGCATTCTTTACCGCTGCCGAGCCGAAGAAATGCGTCCAGGCGCGCGTCGTGCGGATAGAAACCGCCTGAGACCCCTGCTCTTCCTCCGTAACTGCCGTGTTAATCTGTGCTTTCAGCCACTGCGCCAGCAATTCCTGGCTCCCATCTTTTAACCGTCGGCGGAAATTAGGCGATCTGGATGTGCTGATGCGCGGTCGTGACCGTCGCGGCGTGTCCATACCAGGCAGCGGAATATGCAGCGGCGGGTCATCGACCACGCGGGCGGTAGGCGTGCGCTCAACCGCTCGCGGCGCTGGACTGGTTTCGTACAGGTATTGGATGCCCGTCTCCGTCATGGTGTGTTCAACGGGCTGCCACTTGCCCCACCCCCCCACCGCTTGCATTGCGCGGGGTGTGGGGTCGTGGAAGCGCATGGGCATGTTGGGTAAATTGGCGCTGTCTGCCCTTTCCACCCAGAACACATCGGAGAGGCGCATGAGTAATTTCAGTTTGCGCCCCGCTTTGAGCAGCGTGCGCGCCAAGCCACTATTGAGCGGATAATTGCGCCCTCCTGTGTCCTGAATATGCGTGTCGCGCCGTTTCCCCTGCGTTTCGCGGATTTCATCCACCATCGGCAGCGTTGACCAATCCAGATTTTTGGCGATATAGGTAGGTGCGCGGCATAACCCTCGCTCACGCAGCCGTGCGAGATAAGCTTGAACGGTTCTTCGAGACACGCTCACCAGCCCGGCGAGCCAGCCGACTGTGTAGCTGCCCGGTCGCCGGGTGATAAAGCCGTGTAGGACGGCTTCACGGTAAGCGCGGGGACGGTTCAATGCCTCACTCGAGAGCGGTGAACTTTTGCCCTTATGCAGCGCGAACGCATTTCGGAGTTCACTCAGAGTTGGCAATCGGTAGTAAATGTGTGGTCTACCGCGCATGACTATGGGAATTGATCCGGGTATCTGCACCCCAACAATAGCATTGTTTTCTTTAGTTTTTCCCTTTTCAAAGTCAGCACTGCTGGGTGGGGGGTCGGGGGGAGGAAAGCTTTGGGGTGTGACCCGCTCAAACAGCAAACATCCGTTGGGTAGAACGATCCGCAGCGCCGCGTCCAATCCGTCGCGCTTCACGCTTTCGCCTACCAGATGATGAAGCTGCTCACGCGACAACACGGTTCCTAATGGCACATTGAGCAGCATGAGAGCATCCAGCGCACGCGCGGCGGCATTCCCGCCATTTCGGATGCTGATGAGCGCCTGGCGTACACGATCATCTAAACCGCGTCCTCCCCCATCGTGAATGCCTGGCGGCCGGCGGTAGGCGCTGGCGAGGGTACGCACTGCCTCTCGACGACGCTGTTCCGGTTTTTCGGTGCAGGGGCTTCCCGGTTTCCGATCGATATGAAGCGTCGTTAAAATGTCCGCCGCGCGCGGGTGTGACACATGATGATCGCGCAGCCAGCACGCGGTGCGAAACAGCGCATGATTGCGCCCAACCTTCTCGGTGAGAGCTAAATAGAATGTCTGCGCCTGTTTTTCTATAGATGCTGTATGGGGCAAATTAGAATCGTCATTTGGTATTGATGATTTATCTTCATTAACGACTGCGGCTTCAATTGTCAGGGTTTCTTGACAATTGAAGTTGGGCTTATATGGACTCGAACAAAGTGACTGATTCGGTGCGTTTTCCGAGCAAAATTCACTCGTCAGCATTTCTGCACAAAATGCCTGTGTGGGCGGATGCAGTGCCGCCCACGCGAAACGCAGTCGAAGGAAAATGGCGGCATCCTCAGCCTTCAACAATCGAGGATGATGTGCATCACTCAGCGTATAGGTCGTCTCCCCCACCCTGCTCGGCGGCGCGACGACATATCGCCCTTCCCATTGCAAACTAAACCCGGTCGTTTGAATATTCGTCAGCATGAGGCGTGCAGGCACTTCATAGTAGAGATGGATGCCGCGCCGCGTTTTTACCTGGTAGGTATCGAGCAGATGTGGAGCGATTTCTGTGAGCAGTGAAATCGCGTCATCGCCGTCCAAATCGAGTACGGCGAGGGAAGAAACGCGCCCGGTGACGATGCCGATCCCGCTCATCCCCCCTGCCCCGCCGAACCATTCGTGCTGCTCTGCTTCGTTCGCGTGTCTTCCTTGATAGGATTTCCACGCGACGGCTGCCCGCTTCTCGTGCAGCGGAATCACCGACCAGCCGCGTGCAGCATAGGCACGAGCGGCAGTGATCAGGGGGAAGGACGTGGACAGCGCCATAAGGGGCTGCCGCTTTTCTGGTGGGCTTAAGAATAGACTAAATAACGATCAACAATGCTATTCTGGGCGCAACAAGAGAGCGGCGGAGCGCGATGCGCTATGCCGGGTCAGCGACGATGCAAAAAGGTGTAAAACACGCCTTTTGGAGCAGTTGAGAGGAATTGGGTGACGAATAGGACATGATTGTTTTTCCTGTGTGAAGCTGGATAAAAACCCCTGCACAGGAATAAAACGGGGAACCACGATGACCATTGTCAACCAAATGACGACATACGGTACATATCGTGATATAATCGTCTCATTCCTTTTTGCGTTCGCATTGAGGTACGTTTCCCTGGTTGGTACCCAGGGTTACAAAGTGTCTTCCCGATTAAATGGAAAGACATCTATGCCGAGCCACTGTCCGCAAGCAGTGGCTCGGCGCATTTTTACGGTAGAAGCATCGCTCGTGTCCCTGCCCCGCGTGAAACAAATACCTTGCAAACCCGCGATAATTTAGAACAAGCGTTTTGCACTATAGCATCATCCAGGTGGAGAAGCGGATCATTTGCACCAACTTGAGGTTTTACTTTTCTAACCATTTTTCCTCAAATCTTAAAGTGGATCACTTGTCAAACATTGTCTAACTTTGTATACTGACTTCATAAGCGAATACGGCTTGGCAAACATGAACGTCTGCGGACGGATCGTTTTGCGAAGTTTTGTTGGTTAGCGGAAGCTCTCTCCCTTGCTTGGCGGCGCGAAGAGAGCTTTTTGCTTTTATAGTCTCAATTGCAAGGCGTGCAAACCCATGCGCGCCTTTTTGTTTCCTTAAACGCCTTCTATGCTATTTAGGCTAAGAGAAACAGGCGTTTATTGCTTGAGGCTGAATCTAATCCTTTTTCTTTGATTTGTCAACCGATCGGAGTCGAGGGGTTGGCGCTCTCTGCGCAAACGCCTTTACTTCATCGATGTTGGCAAGGCGTATCTTGGGTCCAATTGGATAAGTTGTTATCCAACCCTTATTCGCCCAGCCACGAACGGTCATCTTATCACGCCCGATAATACGGGCGGCTTCCTGAAGGGTTGTCCAGCCCACAAACGGGTTTTGATTTGCTTTTCCAATTGTCTGGGTCACTCTCTACCCTCCCCTGTTCTGTAGCGGGAACTCAATACAGTGGTACGCACCTGACCCTATTGTAACCTGAAAAATTACAGAATTGAGTGGGAAATTTACGGTCAATATCCAGTCTGAACTTCCCCTTGTTCCAGTGCACCCATCTTGTAGCGTAGTTCACCAATTTCTCGGAGCAAACTATCTGCTTTCGCTTCAGCGCGGGCGCTCACTTTTTCAAGTCTGGTTTCATATCGTTCGCGTTCCTCTTTGAGTTGCTGTGCATGTTGATCGCGTTCCGCTTTAAGTTGCCATACATGTTGTTCTAGTACCCTGACTTGCTAAAGATGAGGGGTAAGGATAAGCTGAAGGGATGCTCAAACACGAAATCAAACTTACCCCAAAAGAACGACAAAAACTGTTGGCAATGGTTAGCAAAGGGCGTAACCAAGCCGTTGTGATACGACGAGCGCACATTTTGCTGAAAAGTGATGAAGGCAAAACGGATCGAGAAATCTGTGCACAGCTCTACATTGATGACGAAACGGTGCGGCGCACACGGTTGCGGTTTTGTGAAGAGGGATTGGACAACGCCTTAGTCGATAAGCCCGGACGCGGGAGCAGTGCCAAACTGAATGAAGTCCAAGAAGCGCATCTGACCGCGTTAGCCTGTACGGAACCCCCGGAGGGACGCGCCCGTTGGACACTGGAGTTACTCGCCCAACGACTGGTTGAAGCGGGCGTGATTGAACAGATTGCGCCTGAAACCGTGCGGCTGATTCTGAAAAAAAACAAGTTAAGCCTTGGCAGGTCAAAAGCTGGTGCATTGCCCAGATAACACCGCTGTTCTTGGCAAAAATGGAACGTATTTTGGACTTGTATCATCAGCCCTATAACCCGCTGCGCCCGATGATTTGTTTCGATGAGCAGAGCCTCCAATTGCTTAAGCAGACGCGCGTCCCCATTCCCCTCCGTCCGCGGCATCCACGCCGAGAAGACCACGAGTATCAGCGCAACAGCACTCGGAACTTGTTCATGTTGGCTGAACCTAAAGCTGGTCAACGCCATACCCTCATCACGCGCCAACGCACCAAACGGGATTTCGCCTGTGTCATGCGTTATCTGGTCGATGTTCTGTACCCTGACGCTGAGTGCATTGATGTTGTGTTGGATAACCTCAACACCCATTCTTATTACGCCCTAGTCGAAACGTTTGGCAAAACCGAGGCGGATCGTATCGCTGTCCGGCTTTGTTTTCACTTCACCCCAACCCATGGGTCGTGGCTCAACATGGCCGAAATCGAGTTGAGTGTTTTGACCAAACAATGTCTCAAACGCCGTATTCCTGACGAATGGACACTCAATCTGGAACTCATCGCTTGGGAAAATGCTGCCAACGCTTCCCATCGGCAAATCCATTGGTCGTTTACTATTCAAGATGCTCGTCGTGTTTTTGCTGACTATTACCCCTCATCTTCACCAAGTTGAGGTACTAGTTCATAAGCTGAACTGAGCCAATGAAAGTCGAACGAAACCAGCAGCATCAGGCTTAAGACCGTGCCACTGAACCAGCAGATTGAAAACCGCCAGCGTGAAGGTCAAGCGCATCTCAAAATAGGCCCATACTCGATGGGAAAGATGTTTGAAATGACACACAACCGTCAGCATCGACAACACGGTTTCAATCAACATGCGTGTGTTCCACTGTCCGCGTTTGCAGACCTTGACGTGAGAGGGCGACCAACCCGCTTTGACAAAGTGGGGATCGACAAACACCACCATCTGCTCGGCAACGCTGTCGACCAAGTCTTGGAAAGCGCTGCCATCATAGACATTCGCCGTGTCACAGTCCCAACCCACCACCAAACCCAGATGGTTGAGCAAAACGCACAGCTTGCCGCCGACAATCCAGCGCCGATTGGACAAACCCTTGCGCCCGATTTGCTGCTGACTACGACCTTCCCGACGCGGATGGATCAATTCGATGCCAAAACTGTCCGCCAGTCCCAGCATACTCGGCGCTGCCCAGAACGCGCTCGTCCACTCTTGATGGGTTTTCAAGGCGCGAAACAAGCGACTGCGTTCGGGCAAACGCGGAAACAGGTGGTGCAAGTTGCGGCTGAACCAGCGATAGAAAGCGCGGCAGCCCACGCCTTTGAGCGCAAACACCAAGCCAATCGTCACCAATTCACTGGGATACAACTTCGCTTGCGGATGTTTCTTAACCGCTGGCATTGTGTCATCCACTCGACAGAACAATTCGATGATAAAATCCTCGTCGGTCACGGTACGTCTCCATCCTTGGTGTGTGGTAACTCAAGAATGTACGTCGTCCGTGACTTTTTTCAACTAGCACCACTGGTTAGGTAGAAAATTTCATACCGAAACAGTCCTTATGATTGCTGCTGTAGAGCATTAATCACAGCTATCCTGAGAACATCGGGCGACGCATTGAACAAGCGGGTATCGTTCACAAGAAATGCTGGTGTCCCCGGTAAGCCGAGGTTTATCGCGCGGTTCAAGTCATACGCAACAGTATTGCGATGAATACCCGATGTGACGCAGGTTTGGAGTAAATCCGCATCTATGCCTGCCTGATCGCCTAATGCAATCAACTGCGCTTGCGACATCCCCGGCACCGCCACACTATACAACAGATCATGATAGCTCCAAAAAGCGGTCTGACTTTGGTCGAGCGCGCATTGGGCGATCTCCGCTGCCATATGATCATACGTCGGCACAATTACGGGGAAATCACGAAAGATGAAATTCACCTGATCGGGAAATTCAGCGAGAATCTGCCCGACGATGCCCGCTTGATGCCACGCACGACAAGCACTGCAACCATAGGCACCGTACTCAACGATGCTGACCGGTGCAGTCGGGTTTCCAAGAATCGGATCGTAATTCAAACGATCATCCAGGCTGGCAGTTGCTTCGGATGTGCTTCTACCAGAAACGGTCAACAGAATGGCAACCACCACCACCCCTAATACCAGACCAATGATAAGGATAGGGCGTCTGTCGTGCAGACGACTCCTTCTCCGTGTTGTATGACGTGAAGCCATTGAAATCCCTTTACGTGACAATGCAGGGAACAGGTAGCCTGCCTCTTCCCTGCATCGAGCGAAAGATGAGCAGCTTAAGCGGGTGTCTGGAAGGTACTACGTGCCTTGATCGGAACCGGGCAGTTGACAACGAACGGCGGCATCGCTTGATCCATGTCCGGAACGCCGTTGAAGATCTGAATGGTGCCCGCGCTTTGCAGTTCTCGGATTTCGGCGCTGGTCGTCACCAAACGCGCCTGTGACTCATCTGCCCAGACAGCGGTGTAATGCGCCCAGAACGGACTCCAGATCGGGC
>Ga0163147_10008357_pt1 | contig 11514 bp, 9 predicted proteins | sample OliLakLV19MP6G1_FD_148597 | JGI IMG/M metagenome (GOLD analysis project Ga0163147, IMG submission 148597) | Freshwater microbial mat bacterial communities from Lake Vanda, McMurdo Dry Valleys, Antarctica- Oligotrophic Lake LV.19.MP6.G1 | ecosystem: Environmental > Aquatic > Freshwater > Lake >...
ATTGTTTTCAGATCTTAATTGAATAAAATATATTCCTGCTGCTTTTTCCGAAAGATCTATCTCTACAGTTTCGTTACTATTTTTGAGTACATCAACAATTTGACCAACAGCGTTAGTTATAACAACATCGCATTTATGAGCGCCTTTAATTGTAAGTAAACCATTTTGTGTTGGGTTAGGGTAAATACTTATGTTAGCACCATTTGTATTTAAGTTATTTAAACCCGTACAATCAAAAACCGAAACCGTATAACTTGTTCTACTCACACAATTACCTGCGTCTGTTCCGTAAACGGTATAAGTAGTGGTTACTGTTGGCGATACCGCAATGGTAGTATTGGTTGAGTTTGTATTCCACGTATATGTTATTGCGCCGTTAGCAGTAAGTGTTGTATTTTGTCCTCTGCATAAAGTTGAGGTTCCTACTACTGATAAGCCTCCATAATTGCCACAAGTTCCGGTAATAGAAGTAGTGCCAACAATAAAATTTGAGCTTGGTCCGTTTAAAGTAAAGTTGGTTAATGTACCGCTGTTGGTAGCTGTAACATCGTTTAAAATGCTAATAGTAGTATTATTTCCTGCTGCTATACCTTGGTTATATTTATAGTAAGCCACCAAATTAGGTTCGTTGCCAACTAACTCACAATTTTTATGTGCTAAAATTTCCGATTGACAAAGTGCTCGTCGCCATACACGCGTTTCATCTAAACTACCGCTAAAATAAAACGCCGTATTATTTCTCGAACCTATAGTAAATGGCAACGTAGTATTAATAGACGAAGAGAGATTATCAACTATTATGTTTTTGGTTTGGCTAACGCCATCTAAATAAACGGCGATGGTTGATGCACTCGGAATCCCCTTATAAACAACAGCTACATGATGCCAATTGCCATCGTTAATAATTGGGTTAATGTCGAAAAAAATGCAACTTGAACTATAAGCACTAATGTATGCAAAAGTGAGTTTTCCAAATTGTACAGAAATATCGTAGCCTGTGTAAGGTGGTATATCAGCCATTTTTGAGATCACACTTTCTTGTCCGGTATGCGTAGTTTTAAACCATGTTTCTACAGTAAATGCATCAGTGATCGACATATTAAGACTAGCATGGTGATTAACGATCACATTATCAGATGAACCATTTAAATGTAAAGCGCTTGCGGGCGCAGTTGCTGTTGGTTGAGCCTGAACGGTATAAAGAGTAGCTACTTGTGAATTGGTTAAGGCGCAATTATAAATTTGAACATCATCTATTTTCGCATCTATGGGTGTGCTATTGTTAGAGCGCTTACCAATGAAAGCATTCACAATGCTTCCATAATCAGGCAGTAAGGGTGTAGCATTACCAATAGAATCAACCATTACCCCATTTACAAAGTATTTAGCATAATTGCTGCCTCTAACACTCGCAATGTGGTACCACTGGCCAAGCGTAATTGCACTATTTGTCTCTAAGCCGAAATGTGGAGTGGTTACATTATATCCTCCTCCACCCCACGTATTGGTTGTTGAGAAATATTGGTTTTGAACATTTAAATTTTGACATGGCGAAGAATTTGCGCTGCCAATGCTTAACATAAAACCAATACTTCCTGATGCGGGGAGAGAATTAACGTTTACCCACATGGAGTATGAGAATTGATTATTGACAAAGTTAGTAGTTGGTAGTGATATATAAGTGGAAGTTGACCCATTAAAATTATAAGCACTATTTGGATTGTTAAAACGATCTGCACAAAGCGCTGCATTAAATACAGTACCATGATTGTTTCCTACATTATCATTTGCATTACCCGAAAATAAATACTCTGCTACCAAACAGCTTTGGGCATTGGTATTAAATGATAATAGGCATACCAATGAAATAGAAAGAATTATACTTTTTGACATATTTTTATTTTTAGTAAATATCGTTCATTTTTTGTAGATTTCTATAAGCTAATTTGCGATTTAGAGATGGTAATTTGCCAGTACTGGGGTTGAATTTGTAGGCTTGATGATTCACTTTGTAGAACATTGACCATAGTTTGCAAGCAGTAGGATATGTTAAATATTAATTCCTTAAATTAAAGCCTGAATTGCTTTTACCTGTGAAACTCTTTGCTACTCTGTTTATTTGCTTGATCTCCACTTTCTCTTTTTCGCAAAAAGAAGATGCGGTTGCTAAGTATTTATTTAATGATGGAAGTACCGATGATGAAATTGGCAAACTACCCGCAAAAGCCCGAGGTGCTTTGCTTACATATGATAGATTTGGAAATACTAATTCAGCCTACTACCTACATGGAAATTATTCAAGCTATATAAATTTAGGAACAAGCAAAGTTTTAAAACCTCGAGTGGCTACCATCTCTTTATGGTTTAAAGTTGATTTTCCGGTTGAGGCCGGGAAAGGCTCAGAGGTCAATCAAATTTTATTGGCAAGATGCGCAGAGGGTGATGATTTTAATGAAGCTTACGGAATTGCATATGTTTTAAATACCGATAATGTGGCCGCATGGGTTAGCGAATCTAAAGTAAAGCAAGTAGCGGCTTACACTAAAGATTCCTTGTCGCTAAGAACTTGGCATCACGCAGTGCTTTGTTATAACGATTACATGATGAGTTTTTATTTGGATGGAAAGGAAGTGGGCGCCATGACCAAAAATTTTGAAAGTAAATTCTTAGAGAGCGATTCGGTAATGATCGGGTATAGAAATGGCGAAAAGAATCAACGTTTTTTTAATGGCTCTATAGATGATATTGAAATATATAATAGAGTTTTAACCAAGCTAGAGATAAAGGAATTATACAACGCACCAAACCCTAACAAAAACGCCATGTTATGGCAATGGTTCTGGATTGGCCTTCTTAGCTTACTGGTTGTGTTGATTTCTCTTTATTTTATAAAAAGAAGAATTAAGATTGTAGTGGATAAAGAAAAAGAACGCAATCAATTGATTTATCATGCTATGGAACAAGAAATAAAAATGTTGAAGGCGCAAATGGACCCGCACTTTATTTTCAACTCTTTAAACACCATTTTGCAATTTATTATCACAAAACAAAATGATAAAGCCGAGATCTACCTTACAAAATTCTCTAAACTTATTAGAAAACTTCTTGAAAGCAATACACATGAAACAATTAGTTTGGCGGATGAGTTAGAGATCTTGAAAAAATATTTGGACATTGAAGCCTTAAGATTTAGTGAGTTCATTATTTCTGATATTCATATTGGAGCAAACATTGATGTAGAAAATACGTTTATACCTCATATGATGATACAGCCCTTTGTAGAGAATTCAATATGGCATGGATTGTTGGCAAAAAAAGGGGAAAAAATATTGAAATTGGAATTCGAAAAGAGGGATGAAAAAACTTTACTTTGCGCAATAGAGGATAATGGAGTAGGAAGAATGAAAAGTCGCCTTTCAAGAAGAAGAGAAGATAATTCATCCTTAGCTATTAATTTTATTGAACAAAGATTAGAGCTAATGAATAAGAAGTATAATGCAAACTATAGTTTGGAGTTGATAGATAGAGTGAATGAAAAGAACGAAAGTTTAGGTACTAGAGTTGAAATAATAATGCCAATGCTCAAAAAGCAACTATGATAAGAGTAATACTAATTGACGACGAACCATTAGGGCTTAATACTTTAAAGGTTTTAATAGAAAGGTTGGCTTTGGAGGTTCTTGTAGTTGCTACTACAACCGACCCTGAAAAAGGAATTCAACTGATTGAATCTTACAGACCCGATGCGGTTTTTTTGGATGTGAACATGCCAACGTTAAGTGGATTTGAGCTATTGGAAAAATTGGTGTACAGGGATTTTAAATTGGTGTTTACAACAGCCCATAGAGAACATGCTATAAAGGCTATTAAAAACAATGCGAGTGATTACCTACTAAAACCAATTGATTCTGACGAACTAAAAGCGTGTATTGAAACGATCATAAACGGATCAAGAAAAACGGAGTTAGATCAAAAACCCAGAAGTATTATTGAATTAGCTGTTAACGATGGTATTATTATGATAAAGCAAAGTAATATTATTCGTTTGGAAGCTTCGGGAAGTTACACGAATATATTTTTAAAGGATGGAATTAAACACATAGCCTCAAAAAATCTGAAATATTTTGAGGCTATTTTGGATCTTGCGGGCTTTTACCGTTGTCATCAATCGCACATTATAAATTTAAATGAAGTTGTTAAACTCCTAAGTTCCGACGGCTATTTTGCTTTAATGAGTGACAAATCAAAAGCAGATGTAGGTAAGAATTATAAAGATGGTTTTTTATCTAAATTGAAAACAATCTAACCTCCCTTATACAACCAACCACTCGGATCCATGGTTTTTTGGCCTTTCCAGATCTGGAAATTCATGGCGGCTTTGGTTTCGTCATCGTCCATCATTACAGTGCCTAATGACTGTTTTAACTTTACTTTTTCGCCAACCTTTACTTGCACATCACTTAAGTTTGTATAAACGCTGAGGTATTCACCGTGGCGTATAATAACTAATTTTCCACCGGTAGGAGAAACCGCTACACTGGTTACTTCTCCATCAAAAATGGCGCGGGCTGTTGCACCTTTGCCGCTGCAAATTTCTACGCCATTGTTCATCATCATAAATCCTTTAATGGCCGGGTGCTCATGTTCGCCATAAGGTTCGCAAATAATTCCTTTGGTCATTGGCCAAGGTAATTTACCGCGGTTATTGGCAAAGTCATTACTAAGGGCCTCTGCTTCTTCGTTTAATTCAGGATAGGTTGGAGTTTCTTTAATTTTTTCTTTTGAGTCGTTGGTCTTTGCTATTTCCTTAACCTTTACATTTTTTTCTTTGTTCTTGCCTTTTTCCAGTTTATCTTTTTCTTCTTTGGCTTTTTTAGCAACTAAGGCTTCTTTAGAAGCTTCTTCGGCTTTACGTCTTATCTCATCAGCAATTAATTTTTTAATGGCCAATTGCAATTCAACACTCTCTTGTTTTTTACGTTCTAGTTTTGTTTTAAGGTCTTTTTCTTTTTGTTGAAGGCCATTCAAAACAATTTCCTGCTCAGCTTTTTCCTCATTTAAGCTGTCTTTCTCGGCTTCTTCATTTCCAAGCAATACATTTTTTTCATGTTTACTTTCTTTAAGTGCAATTAGCATGGTTTGTAATTGGCTTTGTGTAGCAACAATTTCATCGGCTTGTTTTTTACGATAAACCGAATATTGCTGCAAATATTTTAAGCGCATGAGGGCCTGATTAAAACTCCCCGATGAAAATAAGAACATCAATCGACTATGAGCATCTTGTTGCCTTTGCGCCGAAATGATCATGCGGGCGTACTCTGCTTTTAATTTTTCTAAATTGGATCTTAAATGATCAATTTCGGCTTCCGTAAAATTTATTTTTTTGTTAAGTTGTGCAATTTCTGCATTAATAGCCGCAATTAATTCCTGGCGTTTATCCAGTTTCATATTAAGCGTGAGTAAATTGCCTAACGAATTCTTTTTGTTGGCCTTTGTGGCATTCAACATCGCGTTGATCTCATTGATCTCCTCGTTGATCTTTTTCTTTTTGTTCTCGAGATCTTTTTTAGGATCTTTTGTGGTTTTTGTTTGAGCGGGAAGAGTTAAACTAAGACACAAAAAAAATAGTAGCAAACAGATAATTCTGCTGACATTATTTTTTCTGTATCGTAATTTTTTCATACTTGGATGGTATATTGAACTGGAACTTTTGCGGCTTGTTTTTCTCAATACGAACATACTCAATTTTGATGTTCATATTCCGCTCGGCCTTTATGTCAATATTAACATTGTACGGTGCATAAACACTGTCTTTAGTCTTAAAATCCGTATAGGTAGCAATAAAGCTTCTATTGGCGGCTGGATCAATAAATTCATTCTTAGTTATTTTGAATGTGTTAGGGTCAAGCGTCATGATCTGAACAGCTTTTTTAAGATCTTCGGTTCCTTTTTCGATGCGCTTGAGGTGTTTCTTACGTTCGGTGCTTAACTTATAACAACAATTAGTGCGATCGGTTACAGGACTTAATTTTGAATCATCGTCGGTAAATTCGGCACTATTTCCAATAATAATCGATTGGATCACGTTAAAATCAAGATCGGCATTCAAAAGATCGTTTATATAATTAAAATCGCCCTTAAAATATTTTTTATGATGGTAATCCACCATTTTAATAGAATCTTTTGAGATCAATACTTTGGCAAAATCAATGGTTAAAAGTTCAATTGTGATCAGCATCAAGCTATCTTTTCGTAAACGAACTTTAGCATCGAAACTTTGATCCCCTCCTTCAAATAAAGTGTTAACATTTGATTTTAAATAAAGCCAATTGTATTTTAGTTCGTTCTCTTTGATGTATTTTGTTAAGGCTTTGCCATTTTTGTAATCTATTTTGCACTTTCCTAAGGTATCGGCTTCAACGGCAAGAACCGGATTTTTTTGTTGCATCTTTTTTTTGCTTTTACAACTTAGTGTAAAACCAATAAAGGAAAGTAGTGCGATAAAAAGTGTATGTCGTAAAAAATTAGTCAATGAGTTTTTTTGTTTTTATTTTTTGTGTAAGTCGTTCTTTATTTCCGCCTGCGCCAATGGCTAATTCCCAATATTTAATAGCATCTTCAACTTTATTTAATTTAAGTAAGCAATCGCCATAGTGCTCCAATATATTGCTATTCCTTGGTTTTAAGTCGGCAGCTTTTTTTAACCACTCTTCGGCTTTTGTGTATTTTTGTTCTTGGTATAATATCCAACCATAAGTGTCCATGTAGTTGCCTTCGGTTGGTTTTAATTCAATACTTTTTTTCGAAAGTTTTTCGGCTTTTTCCAATTGTTCTTTTCTTAATGAAAGATAAAAAGCATAATTATTTAGCACATAATAATTATCGGCATTTATTTTCAAGGCATCATCCAGTGCTTTATCACTTTTATCGTGCTCTTTTAAATAAAAATACGCATCACCCATGTAACTATAAAAACTCGACATCATCACTTTATCATCAACAATGTATTCTAATCCATCCTTAAGCGATTCGGTAACTTTTTTATAATTGCGCATTTGCAGATTAGCTAATCCATTGTAATAATACACCAAAGGTTGGCTCGGAAATAATTCCATAGCTTCGTAGCTAAATTTTTCAAGCGAATCAAATCTTCCTAAAATATTATTGCAATCCAACAGTTTTTCCCACGTACGGTAATCGCTTTTATCTTTTAGAGCAGAAATTCGATAATACTTTATAGCGTCAGAATACAGGCTATCCATTACTAAATAATCGGCATATAAAGCGTTTGATTCAGGAGAGCTAGGATGAACCTTTAGCATGATCTGCGTCAAATCAAATCCCTGTCGCTTGAAACTATTACTAAAATATTTTTTGGCAGTTGTATAGTAAATCTCACCAATATTATATTTGGTGATCACATCAAGTTCAGGATTTAAGAAGGCGAGTTTTAATTCCTCAAAGGCTAATTTCTCCTCGCCCTTTAACTTATAATAATCACTTAAGGCTAAATGCACAGTAGGGTTTCCCGGATCTATCTCTAATATCTTTGAATATACGTCGCGCGCTCTTTCCGGCTGTTTGATATACTCATAGTGATCGGCCAAGTATGTTAGGTATCTCGAATTATTTTTATCGGACTGAATGAGTTTATTTATTTCTTTTTCTATCTCATCCATCTTATTTTCCTGCTGCAACAATTTTATTTTGTTGATGGATAATTGCTCGTTTATGCCAAATTGCTTTTCAAGATTATTATACAAATGGTAAGCTTTTTCGTACTGCCCAAGGTAGGTGTACTCAATAGCGAGATTTTCTTTGAATTCAGTATTTTCAGGAAAATTTTTAACCAGATTCTCTTGTACCTTTACCGAATTACTGTACAGCTTTAATGTTCTGTAACATTCCACCAAGATCAATTGATACCATTCGTTTTTTGGCTCAGCAGCAGCACATTCTTTGGCAAAACCGAGCGCTACATCATTTACACCCAAAAGTTTATTTACCAATGCCAATTCATATTTTACAGGAATACTATTTGGGTTGAGGACCAAACATAAATTAAATAATTTCAAAGCTTCATTCACATTACCTTTCATGCGTGCATTGCAAGCATTGATATAATTGAAAGAGAACTTCAATTCGTTCTCGTCGCTCAGTTTGCTCGTTTTGTTTTTGGGTTCTTTTTGAACAGAAGCTTGCCTGCCTTTACAATTTGAAAAACAAATAGCAATCACAAACGCTAAAACAAAATATGTGAATTTACTATACAATCAGTTGCGTATAATCGCTAATGCTAAGATCCATGTATTTGCCTGTAACTTCTGCCCCAATTCCTATCATGCTATTACAAACATTAGCATTTTTAAGTTTAACATCCGATTGTATGATAGAGTTTTTTAAAATGGAGTTATCTACTTTGGTATTGTTTCCAATACTCACGTGCGGTCCAACAACACTATTTACCAACTCAACATTATTTCCAATATAGCAAGGTTCAATAATAATGCTTCCATTGTTCTTGATGTCTTTTCCTTTTAATTCTTTTTTTCCTTTATCAAATTCCAAAACGCGTTGGTTTGTATACACGGTTGCATCTTTATTTCCGCAATCTAACCATTCGGTTACCTGACCCGGTTTTAATTGCAAACCTTTTTGTTTCATATTTTCTAAGGCGTTTGTTAACTGATACTCGCCTTTTTCCATAATTTTATTGTCGAGCAAATACTGTAATTCTTTTTTAAGATTATCGCCATCTTTAAAATAGTAAATACCAATAATAGCTAAGTTGCTTACAAATTCTTGCGGCTTCTCTACAAAATCAGTAATCACGTTATTGCTATTTAATTTTACCACACCAAATTGACGAGGGTCTTCAATTTTTTGAACCCAAATAACACCATCTTGGTTGGTGTCCATTATAAAATCAGCTTTAAACAAGGTATCGGCAAATGCTACCACGGTTTTTCCTTTAATGGCACCTTTGGCACACATAATGGCGTGCGCCGTTCCAAGCGCTTCGGTTTGATAGTAAATTGACCCTTTGGCACCTTGACTTTCGGCTACTTTAATTAGGTTTTGCTCTACTTCTGCACCGAAATCAGGACCAATTACAAAGGCAATTTCTTCAACTTTTTGACCGCAAACCTTAGTAATGTCTTCAACCAAGCGCTGAACAATGGGTTTACCTCCTACGGGAATAAGGGGTTTGGCGGTAGTAAGGGTATGCGGTCGCATACGTTTACCTTTACCGGCCATGGGAATAATGATCTGCATAATTGTGCTAAAATAATCTAACAAATTTAAAATAAAATACTGATTTTAGGGGTTGAAAACCTGCCTGTTTTGAACAAAAAGTATTTTATCGCCATCCTTCTGCCAGAGCCAATTCTAGGGCAAGTAGAGAGCTATAAACAAGAACTTTTAAAAGAATTTAACTTAAGAGGCGCTCTTAGGAGTGCTGCTCATATTACATTGCATCGCCCTTTTGAATGGAAGGAGGAAAAAGAACAGGTGTTGATTGAAACGCTCCAAAAATTTGAATTTGAAAATGAATTTGAAATCGAATTGAAAAATTTTAGTTGTTTTACACCTCGGGTAATTTATGTGGATGTTATAAAAAATGAGTTGCTTTTTGAACTACATAAAAAGCTAAAATATTATGCGCAGGAAAATTTAAAACTATATAATGAAGTGGAAGACATGCGCGGTTTTCATCCGCATGCCACTATTGCATTTCGCGATTTAAAAAAAAATAAATTTAATGAAGTGTGGAGTTCATTCAAAGAAAAAACCTTTGAAGCCAATTTTGAATACATAGGTTTTAGTTTATTGAAGTTGGAAGAGAAGTGGGAGGAGATTAAGTTTATTCAGAGAATACTCCGAAGCTCTGCTTCGGTAGTCGGATAATAAAAGTAAAGAGCTAACTTTGTTTTATGAGTGAACATATTCATAAAAGTCACAATAAAAATTTGCTTTTGTATCATTTGGTTTGTCCGATAAAGTACCGAAGAAGCGTATTGTCAGATGAAGTGGAAATAAGTTTGATAGAAGTATGCAAGAATATATCCAGCCGCTTCGAGATACACTTTGTGGAAATTGGTGCTGATGAGAATCATGTTCATTTTTTGATACAAAGCGTCCCAATGATGTCAGTAAAGAGTATCGCACAAACGGTAAAAAGTATCACAGCAAAAGAGCTTTTCAGACTTCATCCTGAAGTAAAGCAGAAGTTATGGGGTGGGAATTTTTGGACTTCTGGATATTATGTAAATACGGTTGGTCAATACGCAAATGAGGAGGTAATTCTGAAATACATTCAGAATCAGGGCGAGGCAAAAGGGAATTATAAACAACTGCATAAAACTCAATTAAGTCTGGCGTTCGGGTAACGCGATACCCCGTCAGCTCTGCTGCGGGGTAATTCATTGGACTTTCACTGCCAAGACCCATACAGTTAATGTTTTTTTTAGCGATTCCCTTATTAATAAGATATTTTCCGATTGATTTAGCTCGGTCTGTACTTAATTTAATATTTTTTTTTTCATCGCCTGAATTGTCCGTATGTCCAATGAGTTCAATCTTAAAGGCAGGGTTTGATTTTAAATACTCAGTAAGTTTATCGAGTTCAGAATTGGAGGCCACAAGCAAATTGGCGCTATTTACCTCAAAATTGACATTCTTTAAAATGATTTTTTGGTGCTTTGAAAGTTCGTAATTATTTATTGTGTTTTTTACAATAACCAGCGAATTACATTTGCATTCAAACGAATCATTAAATGGGGTTAATGTAACATTATCTATAAATAGATAGAGACCTCTATATAGTCTAGAAGAATCTTTAGTTACATTGAAGTATTTTGGTTTATTTGTGATGGATCCGATTATGAGATATTCCTCATCGCCTTTGGAATTATAACAAGAGGTAATGCGATTCCATGTATTAACTTCAAAATGACCGTTATCGGCAATAAATTTATTGTAATCATCAAATCGCAGTCTATTAGAATTAGGTTGAGAAACCATAGTAGGTGTAAGAACAAAATCAATTTCATTAGTTGAGAAATGAAATGATTCGGCGGGACTTAAGTATAAAGAAAGGCAATAGGCCTGATCTTTTTTTAACTTGGCTTTCAGTTTGATTTGTAAATACTCAAAACTTGAAACGTTATTATAATTACTAGTTGCAAAACCTGCATATGCATTTCCGGAGTATGGTTCTAAATACCCTAAATAACTTTTAGGAGCATCGTAATAAGTTCCACTTCTTTTCATCGTAAAGTAATCTGGAGTACCTTTACTGGGCGAGAACCATTCATTACAAGTGAAATTATTGTTTCCGTTTAACCGAAGTGTGACATCCTTTCCGGATTCCTCAAAATCGGAATTCGGTATTAAATTTTGTCCATTTAAACATAACCTTGTAACACTTAATATGAATATTAGAAAACTTCGTTTCACCAATTGAAATTATTTTAGAACTACTTTAATTCATAAAATTGAATAGCCTTTTGT
>Ga0163147_10008364_pt1 | contig 11506 bp, 9 predicted proteins | sample OliLakLV19MP6G1_FD_148597 | JGI IMG/M metagenome (GOLD analysis project Ga0163147, IMG submission 148597) | Freshwater microbial mat bacterial communities from Lake Vanda, McMurdo Dry Valleys, Antarctica- Oligotrophic Lake LV.19.MP6.G1 | ecosystem: Environmental > Aquatic > Freshwater > Lake >...
CATGAAGACCGCGATTTCGTGAGCCGCAAGGCGCTAGCCGCGGGTCGTCTCGCTGCCACCCGCGGCTAGCGCCTTGCGGCTCACAATTTCGGCATAGTCGAACCGAACTCTCACGGCTTCGCCGACGTTTGGAACTGATTCAGGACCAATGCCCTGGCTCTTTGATGGAGTTGCATCGTAATGATTTCAGAGTTCCTTACCCTCATCGACCACGCCTCAGCGAATGGAAAGCTGACGGCCGACTCACCGGCCAATCTGAAATCCTGGCTGACGAGGGACTGCTTGGCGCAGTACCGGCCTCGGATCGAACAGCTGATCCGCGCGGGTGAATGGTCAATGCTGGATGCGATGTTCTGGACGGCGATTCCGTTTGGGACCGGTGGGCGGCGAGGTCCGATGGGAGAAATGGGACCGGCCACGATCAACGACCGGACCATTGCCGAATCGGCTCACGGAATGGCCGTCTATCTTCGATCGGCTGGGTGTCCGTCGGGTGGTGCCGCGGCAATTGCGCATGACACACGAAACAACTCGGCCCATTTCGCAAGAATCACGGCCTGCACGTTTGCGGCCCATGGTCTGAAAGTGTTTCTGTTTGACGGCCATCGCGCGACACCGGTACTGTCGTTCGCCGTGAGGCGCCTGAACTGCAGCATTGGCGTCGTGATTTCGGCGTCTCACAATCCTCCTGCAGACAACGGGTTCAAAGCCTACTGGAGCAACGGCGGACAGGTGATCGCCCCGCACGATGCGGGGATTATCAGAGAAGTCGAACTGGCGAAAGAGATTCCGACGGTCGACTTTGCCACAGCCGTGGCCGACGGGCGGATTCAAATCATCGGCTCCGATATCGACAGAGAATACGTCGATCAGGTCGTGCAATTGTCCGAATCCAGGAGCCGGTCCCTCAGCGCCGTGTTTACGCCTCTGCACGGAGTCGGCGAGACATCCGTCTATGCGGTCATCAGATCCGCCGGGTTTTACAATGTCGATATCTTTGAACCGCACCGCGCGGCGGATGGAAACTTCCCCAACGTTCCGAAGCACCTGCCGAACCCGGAGAATCTGGCAGTCTTTGATCCCGTGATGGAATGGGTGAAGGCGACCGGGCATGCGGCCGACCTGATCCTCGCATCGGATCCGGATGCGGATCGTCTGGGTGTCGTCGTACGAAACAGTTCCGGCGGATTCACGCCGGTCAGCGGCAATCAGGTCGGCGCGCTGCTGACGGACTATCTGTTCCGAAAGCGAAAAGCATCCGGGCGATTTTCGCCGCAGGATTATGTCGTGGAGACACTGGTCACAACGCCGCTCACGAAGGCAATTGCCGCACACCACGGGGCTCGCTGCTTTAGTGAACTGCTCGTGGGTTTCAAGTACATCGCGCAGACGATGGAGGAAAACGGAACGGAGCACTTTGTCTTCGGAACGGAAGAGTCGATCGGGTTCCTTGCCGGAGACTATTGTCGCGACAAGGACGCCAGTGTCGCGGCACTGTATCTGCTGGAGCTGGCAGGGGAACTCAAGGCCGAAGGTCGGACGCTGCTTGATCAGCTGGACCAGCTCTACCGCGACTGCGGCTATCACTGCGAAGGCCAGCAGTCGATCTATTGCGAAGGGCCGACGGGCAAGGCAAAGATCGACGGCCTGATGCAGACTCTCAGGAACGCTCCGCCAGCTCAGTTCGGATCGGTGAGAATCGCAGAGGCCGCCGACTACAGCACAGGCCGGCGTACGGCGATTCCGTCAGGGAAGTCGCTTCCCGAGATCAGCCATCCGCGGGGCGATTTGCTGATCTACAAGTCCGAACCGTCTGAGCCCGTGCGGATTCAGATCGCCGGACGACCGTCTGGGACAGAGCCAAAGATCAAGTTCTACTTCTTCTGTCAGTCAGACATCATCAACGGCAACGTTCCTGCTGCCCGGATCGCTGGTGACAAGGCGCTGAAGGATGTGCAGAAGGCTCTGAGCACCTGGGCTGAGGAGCACCTGGGATAACGCAGTTGGCATCCATTCCCACGCCGACAACTTTGCCCTGCAGCCGAGCTGCTCGGCAGTCCACGGCGCGCCGGGATCGCCCTCCCCAATGGAATCACTCATTCCACGATTGACCGAGCACTCGTTCGACTGTCCCAAGTTCGACCCCATCCAGGCGAGCGGTCTGTTGATTGAGTGAGCCGCAAGGCGCTAGCCGCGGGTGAATGTGTAAAAACACCGGGAAGAATCCGCGGCTAGCGCCTTGCGGCTCACTGATTCAGACTAAATCGACAGTCCCCGAGCTGGATGGGGTCGTCAAGAAGAATCTGGGACAGTCGAACTAGGAACGCTGTGCGTCTGCATTTTCCAGGCGACTTGAATAGCCGTAAAGATCAAACACCCACTTGAACCGGCTGTAGATCTTCTCCATCGACTCGCGATCCATGCGGAACGAGTTCTTCTTGTACGCGGACAGACTTGGCAGTTCATTCCGGATTGCGGGTTCGACTTCCGACCAGCCCGACAGGTTCAGAGCCCTGTAGGTCTGAGCCAGTTCGCCAAGCGGATCGACTTCCAGTTCTTCGAATTTCACTTCGTGCAGGTTTCCCTTCGGGATCAGGGACTTGGTTTCTTCGTAGGTCCGGATGCACTTGTCGTAAAAGTGAATCATTTCGGTTTCGGTGCCCGAGAGGTTTGGAGGCCCCAGCGAATTTTCGGCGAACATGGTGTTTCGCAGGTGCAGAGTTGATTTGTAGACCGCGTACGGGTCACGATAGATGTAGACAAACTTTGCGTTGGGGAACATTTCGAGCAGAATCGGAATGCGGTAGGTGTGGCTCGGGGACTTCATCACAATCGACGCATTCTTGCGGATGGTCAGTTTCTTCATCAGTGTCAGCAGCGATCGCTTCCACCTGGCTCGTTCCTGAGGCGTCATCTCGCGGGGATCAAAAAAACGTCCGTAGATATCCGGCCGCATGTGCAGTGCGAGCATCAGGTAGGGCGAGATTCCGCAGTCCAGCGCCAGCGCGATTTCATCCTCCTGCGGCATCTTCCAGCCCGTGGCCATGTTGTCCATTGGACGTTTTTTCGGGACAAAGAATCCCGTGAACCGGGACACGACATTTTCAGTCAGCAAAAAATGTCCGGGATACATGCACTCGTAAAGATTGGGGAAAGTGACGAGCGGATCGAGTGTCATCAGGTTGTGCAGCAGCGTCGTCCCGCTGCGCCAATGGCCGAGGATGAAGATCGGCGGATGCTCGATCTGCGTGCGCGCAACTTTGCGGCCGTAGACGATCGACTCAACCGCGTTTTCCGCCGAATTGATCACACTCAGAGCGGCGATCGACGCCCACCGTCCCGAATAGGACCACGCAAACTGCGGACGATGGCTCAGCATCCGCAGCAGGCCGCTGACGCTCAGACCGTGCCACATGCAAATGAAGCCCTGGGTCGTCGCGTCGTTCGGGGCAGATTTGTCCGAATTCTCTGAACGGGATGATTGTAGGGGTTGAGGGGGCATAGTTGCCGGGTTCATGGAAACGTTGCTCTCGGGATGCACGGATTTCCCAATCTACCTCAGTGATATCGGAGCAAACCGGCAGCCTGCGACGGTCGGATGTCTGCAATCAGCAGGATTGACCTGTGCCGGGCCTCTCTAACCGTTTTCGCCCGTAGCTTGCGCACGTCCTGCCCAAGACCGTAAGGCGAGCGGCAGAGAATTTCTTCCCAGTTCCGTAGCTGAATTCGCAAGAATTCAGAGCCTCCCTGAATTCTTGCGAATCCAGCTACGGTAGATTCGTTTCTGCCGCTCGACTAAGAAGTGTGAGAAGCTGACGGGGCTGATGAGAATCGGAATCAGCCTGCGACGGCCGGATTTCAAAAAAGTCCGCCGGGCAGGAGTTACGATCCGGCTCACGCCATCGTGGAATGATGACTTGCGGCGCGTGCATTTGCATCGGAGAATGGTGTAGTCATCCTGATGTTTTTGAGTCATACCGCTCGGTGCTCCGCGCCAAAGTTCAATTCGGATTCCGACGCCGATTCTCTTCTGTTCATGAGTTCCGGGAGAGTGCCATGGCATTGTTTCTGCAAAAACCGGCGTCATTCGCAGGTTCAGTGCTGGTCAACGGCTGCTTTCTGCTCGCACTGTCACTCCTTCTCGTCCAGGGCACCCTGCCGTCACTCAGTGAAGACGTGCAGCTTGAGTCGCTCTTTGCAGAGGAACTGCCGCAGGAAGAGATCACACGTGAACTGGATGCCAATACCTCTGCAGCGGTCACTCTGAATTACACGGGCGGTGGTACGTCTTCGACAGCGGTCGGTGCGTCGGTTCAGCCAACCGGAAGGCCGGTGAATGTCCAGAAGTCGGCTGTGATGAAGGAAGTCGGAATCCGTCCGGTCATGACAGATTTTGCTCTGCCGTCAGATGCCCTGATCGGTGCAGAACTTGGTGAAGGAGAAATCACAGGCGAAGTCGGTTCCATGGTCGAAGGCTACGGCGCGGCGATGGGGATCATCACCCAGGAAATCATCCGCATGATGCGTGAGCAGAAAGTGACTCTGATCTGGCTGTTTGACGAATCCGGGAGCATGGAAGACGACCGGAAAGAAATTCGGGAAAACTACCTGCGAGTTTACGAGGAACTGGGCATCGCCACGGCACAGGATGAAGTTCTCCGCAGAGGCAGTGAACCGCTGCTGACGGTCGTTGCCAGTTACGGAAAGGACATGCACGAACATACGCTTCGTCCAACGGCGGACGGTGACCAGATCAAGGCCGCGATCGACAAAGTCGTGAATGATACTTCCGGACAGGAAAATCTGTGCCAGTCGATTGCTGCGATCATTGCGAAGCACCAGCAGTCCGCCACCCGAGGCAGACGCAAGCTGGCTGTGATTGTCGTGTCCGATGAATCAGGGGATGACGGAGAACATGTTGAAACCGCGGTGTCGGCGGCCCGCGCCGTAAAGGCACCACTGTACTTCCTGGGACGGGAGAGCATGTTCGGCTTTCCGTACTCGCATCAGCGCTGGATCGATGAGCCGACCGGAGAGCATTTCTGGATTCGGATTCGCCGCGGTCCCGAGACTCCGTATCCTGAGTGTCTGCAATGGAACGGGCTCCATTCCCGCTGGGATGTGCAGTCATCGGGCTTCGGCCCGTACGAACAGGTCCGCATGGCTCGCGAAACGGGCGGAATCTTCTTCGTGCTGCCCGGCGACGAGGAGACACTCACAGGCGAAGGCGCGAATGACAAACGAAAGTATGACTTCCTGTCGATGCGCGAGTACCAGCCCAATCTGGATTCTCGGCCGGAGTACGTTCGCGACAGGGCCGCCAGCGAGTTGCGTGAGACCGTCTGGCAGGTGATTTCCCGTTTGAACCCGAATGACGACAAGCTGCTGTTCCAGATGCATGATCCGGAGCTGAACATTCAGCACGAACTTCTGCCGCTGGAACTTGAGGCATTCCGCACCGAGGCCATCGGGCAGGTGAACAAGGCCGCGAAAGCCATGAGCCTGACTTTGGAGGCCATCTCGCTGATGGAAAAAGCCAGATCGTCCGGGGTCAGAGAACCGAGTCAGAGATGGCGTGCCAGCTATGAGCTGGCGACAGCTCAGCTCTACATGTTCCGTCTGCGCCTGTTTCAGTTTCTGCTGGCGATGGATCAGCACGCCAACAACATGCCAAAACCGCAGGATCCGAAATCCAACAGATGGAGCTTCTGGTGGAACAGTCAGTCAGTGATCGTCCCTGATGAAGCGCAGTACAAACGTCTGGCAGATCATTTCGGCATAAAGCTGACGCGCGAAGAATACCTGGAGATGGTGAAGACCGAAGAAGCAGGCACGATTGAACGACTTCGAGCGGTGATCACCGACCATCCTGGCACTCCATGGGCACGCCGAGCAGAAACCGAAATCGGTTACGGTTTCGGTTTTCTGGTCAGAGACGTCCAATGGAATCCCAGTGGCCGCTACAACGAGGCTCAGACACGAGTCCCGAATTTGTGAACCCGCAGTTCCAGCGGTCCTCCTTGCGAACTGAGGTTATCAAGCCCTGGAGATTCCCGCTTCCGCAGCTGCGCCAGATGACGTTCAGATCCCGCCGAACTGCAAAGTTGGTTGCGAACTTTCAGCAATTCCCGGGAACAATCGCGTCGCTTGTGTCTGTGCGAGCGGCACTTGATAATGCCGACGCGCACCGTCGGCGATGATTGATCCAGAGAAATTACAGCCTTCGCCGCTGTTTGTCCCGCACTCCGAAGGTTACAGACCATGAAACTGTCCTGTGCAATAATTCTTGGAGCATTCCTGATGACGTCCAGTGCTTCCGGCGAAGAACCTGGTTCCGAGCCGTTCGGCAAAACTCAGGATGGCACGCCTGTGGAAATCTACACGATCACGAACAAGTCCGGCCTCACTGCGAAAGTGATGACTCGCGGAGCCACATTGGTGCAGCTGCATGTGCCCGACAAAGACGGTGCATCGGCAGACGTGCTGCTGGGATTCGATGACGTCGCAGGTTACGAATCGGAAGACAATCAGTACTTCGGCTGCACCACAGGACGAGTCTGCAACCGCATCGCCAAAGGAAAGTTTTCGCTCGACGGCAAAGACTACACGCTGGCGATCAACAATGAGCCAAACCATCTCCACGGTGGTGTTGCCAGGAGTCTCGACAAGCTCGTGTGGGATGCGAACCCGTATACGACAGACAAAGGCGCGGGCGTCAAATTTACGGTCACGAGTGCTGATGGAGATGAAGGTTATCCGGGGACTCTGAACGTGTCTGTCAGTTATTTCGTGCCACACGAAGCGAATTCGATTTCAATTTCCTACACGGCCACGACAGACAAGGCGACTCCGGTCAATCTCACGAATCACGCTTACTTCAACCTTGCCGGGGAAGGCAGCCCGACAGTGCTGGATCACGTACTCCGCATCAACGCCGACAAGTACACGCCGACAGACGATACACTGATCCCGACTGGTGAAATTGCCGCCGTCGAGGGGACCGATCTGGATTTTCGCGCGAGGACCCGGATCGGTAAGCGAATTGAAGCGATCGGCAAGACAGCGGCAATTGGATATGACCACAATTATGTGCTGAATGAACGTCCGGCCGATGCAAAGATGACTTTGGCCGCGGCACTCATCGATCCCAAATCCGGACGACTGATGCGTGTGACAACAACAGAGCCGGGTGTTCAGTTGTATTCGGGAAATTATCTGAAAGGTCAGAAAGGCAAAGGCGAGAAGACCTATGCGTACCGTAGTGCGGTGTGCCTCGAGACGCAGCATTACCCTGATTCCGTGAACCAGGCTGACTTCCCGAGCATCATCCTGAAACCGGGCGAAAAGTTTGAGTCAAAGACGATGTATAGCTTCGGAATCGACCAGCCGAATGCAGCGGCAAAGTAGCGATCATCGACATCACTTCCCGGGGATGCAACCAGCAGATCCTCGCGCTTGCCAGAAGCTTGGCATCTCGTAACACCCGGACTTCTTTCTTTACCTTTTCTGCCAATGAGTCAGCGGATGTGGCCGGAAGGCGAGCATACTCAGGAGTTGCTAAAAGGTGTTGTTGACGGCGATCCATCGGCCGTCAACCGCCTGATGGATCGTCACCGGGAAGCGGTGCGCCGAATGATTCAGATGCGACTCGATCGTGCGGTGGCGCGGCGAGTCGACGCGAGCGACGTCGTGCAGGACGTGCTTTTGGAGGCTTCGCAGCGCCTGAACGATTACCTGCAGAATCCCTCAATGCCGTTTCATCTCTGGTTAAGGCAACTTGCCAAAGACCGCATCATCGACATGCACCGGCGTCACCGCGCGGCCAAGCGCCGCTCGGTGGATCGCGAGCAGCATCTCAGTGGTTTGGGAAATGACGAACAGTCGGCGGCAGATCTGGCGACACTGTTGAGGGATGCAGAACTGACTCCGGCGGCAGCTGCGCTGCGAAAGGAAATGGAGCAGCGATTCCTTGTGGCTCTGGATCAGCTTGAAGAAAACGACCGGGAGATCGTTGTGATGCGGCACTTTGAGCACCTCGGCAACAGCGAAGTTGCTGAAGCATTGGAACTGACTCCGCCGGCTGCCGGAATGCGGTATCTGCGGGCGATTCGAAAGTTGAGAGAGCTGTTGGGGACAGATGAGAACTCACAGATCGTGTAGCCCCCGGTCCCAGGCACCGGCCTGCTCCGCAGGTCGAACCTCAATGCCAGCGCCTTCGGCTGGGCGTTAATCGTTCGACACAACCAATTCGACCAGGCACCCTGATGACCACAGAACCCATCCTGTCCCATTCTGACCTGCTGCAACTCAAACGCTGGAATACTCCGACGATTTACAACGGCTGGGAACAGATCACGAAGCGAGACCACTGCAAGGATGCGGTCAATCTCGAAGAGACGCGCGACTTCATGCCGCAGATGGGGCCGATGGTGGGCTATGCCGTCACGGTTCTCATTGAACCCGGCAATCCGGCGCACAAAAAAGACAAACCCACGGCAGTGTCGGACTATCGTCGCTATCTGGCCAGCGTGCCTGGTCCGAAGATCGTCGTCATTCAGGATCTCGATAAACCCCGCGTCATCGGTTCGTTCTGGGGCGAGGTCAACGCAAACATCCATCGAGCACTCGGCTGCGTCGGTACGATCACAGACGGCGCGATCAGGGACCTTGATGAAATGACCAACGCCGGCTTCAAGTCACTGGCCCGCCGGTTATGTGTTGGCCACGCAGCGGTGCATCCTGTCGACTTTAACTGTGAAGTCGAAGTCTTCGGAAGCAAGGTGTCGCCTGGAGATCTGATTCACGCAGACAAGCACGGTTTTATTGTCGTCACTCCTGATGAACATCCAACTCTGCTGGACGCCGCAAAGTTCATGGATACGAACGAATGTGAAACTGTCATCCGGGCTGCCAGAGACACGGCGGGGCTCAGTTACGACGAGATTCTCTCCAGACTGAATGTGGCTTCACGGCAGTTTGCGAAGAACGCCAGAGAGAAGTTTCAAAAAGACGGGGAGTGGTAGATGTACAGAATCACCAACGATCAGGTTCCAATGACCAATGAATCGCAGTTGATTCGATGTCGGTGTGCGTCGAGTCCCGCCTTTCTTTTGTCATTCAGACTTCGTCATTGGTCATTCAACACGACGATTGATGACGGCGTATGACTTTTACTTGTGCCGGCCCCTGATGCAACTCCCCCGTGCCCTCTATGTCCATGTGCCGTTTTGCCTGCACCATTGCGGGTACTGCGACTTCACGCTGGTGGCAAATCGCGATCAATTGATCCCGGAGTACCTTGCCGCACTTGGCACCGAGTTCAATGATCAGCTTGCCAATGTCGCGGGGCTCATCGGTATCGACACCCTCTTTATCGGCGGTGGCACACCGACTCATCTGACGCCGAAGGATCTTTCGACTGTCTTCGAGGTGATACGCAGGCACTTTCTTCTGATTGCAGGCGGTGAATTCTCCGTCGAAGCGAATCCGGACGGGCTCTGTGACGATCGACTCGCCCTGCTCAGGGCCAATGGCATCAATCGGCTGAGCCTGGGAGTCCAGTCGTTCGATGACGCAGTGCTCAGGACACTGGAGCGCCGGCACTCGGCAGTTGAGGCGAAGGAGGCCATGCACCGAGCGTTCGAGTTCATTCCGAATGTCAGCCTCGATCTGATTTTCGGAGTGCCAGGTCAAACTCTCGATTCGTGGCGGGATACGCTTTCGATTGCGGTTTCAATGCCCGTGAGTCACATCTCTGCCTATAGTCTGACGTATGAGCAGGGTACGCCATTCTTCCGGCAGGAGCGCGCGGGCAATCTCAGACGGGCTCCCGATGAACTTGAACGACAGATGTATCTTGATGCAATCGAAACCCTGACATCACATGGTTTCGAACACTACGAGGTTTCCAACTTCGCGAAACCCGGCTTTCAGTGTCGCCACAACAGGGTTTACTGGAACGCAGACGAATACTTTGCCTTCGGCCCCGGAGCCGCACGCTACATCGACGGTGTCCGGTCGACGAACTGCCGCAGTGTGGTCCGATGGCTGAACTCCTGGCAAAAGGGGGTGCCGTGTCTGGAGGAGACTGAGCAGCTCTCGAAAGAGGACCAGGCCCGTGAAGCCATCATGCTGGCACTGAGAATGGTCGAGGGATTGCATGTCCCGAAGTTCGAGCAACGATTCGGACTTTCACTGCAGCAACTGGCCGGCGACGCCATTCAGCGACATCGAGCTGCGGGGCTGCTTGAGTGTCACGACGAACACCTTCGACTCACTCGGGACGGATTACTCATCTCGGATTTCGTCGTCGCCGATTTTCTGTGATTTGCCACTCCTGCGGGCCAGTCGCTCGGCGACTGACATTCGTCGATTCACTTTTCCGCGGCCGCCCCCTATTGTTTGCTCTGCGTCACCCAATCCGGTGTTTCGTTATCGGCCACATAACTCTGCAGGATTTGATGCGGCCGGAACCGGTTCTTGTAGTTCATCGAGCCGCAGTCACGAATGTAGTAACCCATGTACAGCCACTGTCGCAGGTGTGCCCGTCCGTCTTCAAGTTCGCGAACCAGGGAATACGTCCCGAGCGCCGCGTCTCGAAAGTCGGGATCGTGAAAAAAGTAGATGCTGGACATGACGTTGTCCGTCACGTCGACCAAGCCCAGTCCGATCAGTTGTTCGCGATGCCGATACTGGAATTCACGAGCGAACGAGAACTGACCGTCGAGGAACGAATCGGAATAGTGCTCACGAGTGATCTCGCGAAATGGCCACTGCCGACGGTGATGCATGTCGAGATGAAAACGGTTGTAAAGCGAGATGTGTTCGTCGCTCAGGCCGGGCTTGTGAATCGAAACCGTCACGTCCGAATTCTGAGCCAGACATCGCCGCTGACTCTTCGAAGGCGAAAACTCCGGGATGATAACTCGCAGACTCTGACAGGCCCGGCACGCAGCACACGCCGGTCTGAACAACGTCCTGCCGAAACGACGCCAGCCGCGGGAAAGAAGGTGTTCGTAACGATTCTCGGACATCTTGTAGGCAAGACGATAAACCAGGCGGGCCGTCTGACCGGGCAGGTACGAACAGGGAGACTCTGAACCCTCGATTTCCAGTTCGCCGACTGGCTCGTCCTGTGTCAACCCGGTGTTTGTCATAGTAGACTCCGCTTCGCCGGGATTGTTGGCGGTTCATGGAACGGAATCCACACTCCGCTGCCTCCGTGCGGCAAGTTTTCGCCTGAACGAATCCCGCGAGCAAGCAATTTGAATCACGATGCACGACTTATTGAAATCCTCTGTCGACCGACTGCTGCAACATCAGGACCTGTCAGATCAGGACGCCTGCGACTGTATCGGAGCGATCATGGATGGCCAATGCGATCCGGTCGATATCGCCGCATTTCTGACGGCGATGACAGCGAAGGGACCGGTCGCCTCGGAACTTGTCGGTGCCGCGAACGCCATGCGCCAGCGGGCGACACCGATTGTGACGCAGCGTCGTCCGC
>Ga0163147_10008377_pt1 | contig 11494 bp, 9 predicted proteins | sample OliLakLV19MP6G1_FD_148597 | JGI IMG/M metagenome (GOLD analysis project Ga0163147, IMG submission 148597) | Freshwater microbial mat bacterial communities from Lake Vanda, McMurdo Dry Valleys, Antarctica- Oligotrophic Lake LV.19.MP6.G1 | ecosystem: Environmental > Aquatic > Freshwater > Lake >...
ACGTGATGCACAGCCGCGTCGCCTGCGATGGTGACTGTGAGGCCTTCTATGCGGCCCATGCGGCGGCGGATCGTCAGCGCGTCGAGGAGGGCCTGAGTGGGGTGTTCATGCGCGCCGTCGCCCGCATTGATCACCGAGCAAGTCACTTTGTCCGCCAACAACGCGACTGCGCCAGAGTCCTGGTGACGGATGACGATGATGTCGGGGTGCATGGCGTTGAGTGTCGTTGCCGTGTCGATCAGCGTTTCGCCCTTGCGCACCGACGATTGGGCAACCGACATGTTCATGACATCGGCGCCCAAGCGCTTGCCCGCGAGTTCGAATGAGGATTGCGTGCGCGTGGAGGGTTCGAAGAACAAATTGATCAGCGTGCGGCCGCGCAGCGTGTCACGCTTTTTCTGAATCTGGCGGTTGAGATCGACGTACTCGTTGCCGAGGTCGAGCAACGATTCGATTTCGTGGCGCTGCAAGGGCGCGATGGCGAGTAGGTGTTGGCGGGAGAAATGGCCGGTCATCGCGGGGTGGGTATAGGGGGTGGAGGCTTGGCTCGCAAGAGAGTAATCGACCGAAACCAGGGCAATCGGGTGAAGGATTGTCGTGACAAAGGACTGCAGTGCTGAATCTGTTGTCATCCACTGAGTCGCAATCGGAGGACGATGATGGATTCGAACGGGACGCAATTTGCCGCCATTGTGGAAACGACGAGTTTCCTTCACTATTTCAGTGATTTACCGGATCATCGTCAAGCGGGCAAAGTGGATTATCCGCTGCCGGAGGTGCTTCTCTTGGTGCTTCTGGCGGTTCTTGCGGGGGCGGAGGCGTTCACGGACATTGCGCGGTTTGGCGAGAGGAAGATCGAGCTCCTGCGGCGCGTGTCGACCCTATGTGAACGGCACGCCCTCGCATGATCACCTCGGAGATATTTTCGCCACGCTCGACGCCGGCGCCTTCCAGCGTTGCTTCGTGTTCTGGGTCGCGGCGCTGACGAACACGCCCGCCGAACTCATTGCGGTCGATGGCAAGACGTCGCGGCGCTCTTATCAGAAGAAGGGTTCAAAAGAGGCGATCCACATCGTCTCCGCCTTCGCGGCGCGGCAACGCATCGTGTTGGGCCAGGTAAAGGTGAACGAGAAGTCGAACGAGATCGTCGCCATCCCGACGCTGCTCGACATGATGTCGATCGAGGGCGCGGTCGTGACCATCGATGCGATGGGCTGTCGAGCCGCGACATCGCGGCGAAAATCCTCGAGAAAAAGGCCGATTACATTCTCGCTCTGAAGGGCAATCAGGGAACCTTGCACGAGGACGTCAAGGTCTTCGTTGATGAGCAGAAAGCCCTGAAATACAAGGATACAACGATCAGCACGCACGAAACGACCGACGCTGATCATGGCCGCATCGAGACGCGAAACTACACGGTGATCCACGATGTCGATTGGCTACAGGCGCGCCACCAATGGCCGGGCCTGAACGGCGTTGTCGTGGTCGAAAGCCAGCGCGAAATCAACGGCAGGATCACCAACGAGACGCGCCTCTACATCACCTCGCTGGTGACGCTGGCCAACGCGGTCGGCCCGATGATCCGCGCACACTGGGCCATCGAAAACTCCTTGCACTGGATCATGGATATGGTCTTTCGCGACGACGAATGCCGCGTCAGAACCGACAACGCGCCAGCAAACTTCGCAACCTGCCGCCACATCGCCTACAATCTCACCCGCAAGCTTCCGGGAAGGGATTCCATCCGCCTCCGGCGCAAAACCGCTGGGTGGGACGACGAATATCTCGCCAGCCTCATCGCCGCGTGATTTCCTTCACCCGATTCCCCTGAGGGTAATTGACCGATAATTTCGTGGATCAGGTTGTTACCGTTGCAAGATTGCCAGGTCACATTGGTTCCACAATTAAGCGTTTTAAGGATCAAAAGCCGCAACCGGCTTGACAGACCGCCCGATTGTCCCTGTTCTTCCAGGGTTGAAGGCGGCACCCTGAGGGTTTGATGGTCCTGCGCGTATTCGTTATTTTGGCTTTGTGTCTGGTGGCCGGTCCTTCATGGGCGGCTGAGGCTTGGCGCGTTACCAAATCGGAGTGGAGTGCGGCTGACGAGCAAGGCTATTCCGCGTTTATTCAGCGCATCGGCGAAGATGGTTGCGAAACGCCGGACGATTGTATCAATTCAGACGCGAACCCTTATCGCGGGACCGATGGGCGTGGCATCAATTTCAACGCTGATTGCGCCGACCTTGTCTACATGCTGCGGGCCTACTACGCGTGGAAGAATGGATTGCCCTTTACCTATATAACGGGCGTCCAGTCACGCGGTGGCGGCGACATCCGTTTTTCACCAAAGGGAAACAAGGCTGGCGGGCGTCGCCACATCACCGGCGGAGAAAACGGGCGCAGCGTGATCTATGCGATCAGGGACGCAATATCATCGGCGTCCTATCGCATCGGGCCTGAGGCTGACTCTGACCCGATCACAGATCTCTATCCGGTTAAAATCCAACCGGGATCGGTGCGGCCGGGAACCGCCATCTACGACGTCAATGGTCACGTGGCGCTGGTTTATAAAGTCGGTGAAGACGGACGCATTTTTTACATGGATGCCCATCCGGATTTCACGCTGACGCGCAGTGTGTTTGGGGCACAGTTCGGGCGAGATATACCCGCGATGGGCGCGGGTCTCAAAAATTTCAGGCCCATTCGCCTCGAGAAAGGCCGCATCACTGTGGCGAAGAATAATCAGATTTCAGATTATTCGACGGAGCAGTACTACGGCAATGTGAACCCGGATCCGCAAGTCGATTGGCGCAAGGCAAAGTATGCCTATAACGATCTGGAAGTGGGCTACTATGAATATGTCCGCATTGCGATGGCCGGCGGCAAGCTGACGTTCAATCCCGTCGCGGAGTTAAAGGCGACGCTGAAGACGCTTTGCAGCGATCTGTACGACAGGCAGCGATTTGTCGATATTGCCATCGAAGCGCATATTGATCGCAAAGCTCACCCGGAAAAGCTTCCGACAAATATTTATGGAACGGACAGTATGGAGTGGGAAATCTATTCGACGCCATCGCGGGACGCGCGATTGAAAGTTGCGTTCCGGGCGTTTCGGGATGATGTCGAGCGGTTGAGCAAGCTGTGGCTGGAGCGAGATCAACGTGTGTCTTACGATGGTCTGAACCTGAAAGAAGATCTGCAGAAGGTATATGGGCAAACGGCCGGAGCGTGTAGCGTTGCCTACACGAACTCGAGCGGAAAACGGATAACGCTCGCCTTTGACGACGTGGTCGAGCGCATGTTCAAGATGTCCTTCGACCCCTATGATTGTATTGAGCGCCGGTGGGGCGCCACGTCCGAGGCGGAATTGGCGAGTTGCGCGAACACTCCTGTCAAGGAACGCTGGTACGCGGCAATGAAGCGGTTGCGCAATCAGATTGACCGTACCTATGACGCGCGCATGGACTTCACGGTCCGTGATCTGGAAAACAAGGTTCGCGGCTCGGGCAGCGATGAGGTGCCCGATGTGAACGTAAAGCGCGTGATCGATAACATTCCCTATCGTACGCCGGTCACGACAATGGCGCCGCCGGGGTATTAGTGCGAGCGGCCACGCCGCATTGAATGTCAATACGCGCTTGCCTATGCATGCTGCCTGTTTGATCCTGCGGTGTCTGTGTCCCACGAACCAACTTCGGCCGACAATTTTCGCGGCATACTTGCCTTGCTCATTTCGCAAACGTTGTTCGTGACCAGCGACAGCGTGGTGAAGCTCGCGGGAACCATGATGCCTGTCACCCAGATCATGGCCATACGGGGCACGCTGGCGGTGTGCCTCGCCGGTGCGATCTTGGCCGCGACCGTCGATCGCGCGAGATGGCGGCTTGCCTACCAACCATTGGTCGGCGGGCGTGCGCTGCTGGAAGCGGTGCTTGCTGCACTGTTTCTTGTGTCGCTGCCGCATCTGGCGCTGGGTGACATCACGGTCATCATGCAGATAACGCCGCTGGTAATTACGATGCTCTCGGCGCTGGTGTTGCACGAAGCCGTCGGGTGGCGGCGCTGGCTGGCGATCGTGATTGGATTTGCGGGTGTGGTACTGGTCGCCCAACCCGGCGCGCAGGCGTTCAACGTCTATGTGATTTCAGCTGTCCTGGTGGCCATCCTTGTGGCCTTTCGGGACTTGCTTACGCGCAGGCTGGACCGCTCAATCCCGACAGCTGCGATCACATTCACGACAACATTGTCGGTGTGCATTCTGGGCTTTGCTGGTGCGCCTCTGGAAGTGTGGCAGCCCGTTTCCTGGATGGGCATGGTGTTGCTGGGCGCGTCTGCGATGCTGGTTACGCTGGCCAACGTCTTCATCATCCGCGCCTTTCGCCACGTGGACGTCTCGGTTGTTTCGCCATTCCGCTATTTTGGTGTCGTGTGGGCGATTGTCCTGGGATATGCGATTTGGTCAGATGTGCCGAATTTGCTTGCCATTGCAGGAACTTTGCTCATCGTGGGCAGTGGTTTGTACACATTGCATCGCGAAACCCTGAAGCTTCGCAGGCGCTAAACTCAAAGACTCGACGGGCGTGTGATGCTGGATAAAAAACGGCTGATTTGCGCCTCACCGGTTCAACCGCTATGAGTGTGGGCTGAACTGAACCCGTTTGAGATTCTTAGAACCCGAATATGCGCGTTTCCCGCTTTTTTATGCCTTTGCTGCGCGAAACGCCGGCTGAGGCGCAAATCGTTTCCCATCGATACATGCTGCGTGCAGGACTGGTCCGGCAGGCCTCGGCCGGGATCTATTCATGGCTACCGCTGGGGCACCGGGTTTTACGCAACATCGAGCAGATCGTGCGGGAGGAGCAGAACAGGGCGGGGGCGGTCGAGCTTTTGATGCCGACGCTGCAATCGGCGGAGTTGTGGCGCGAGAGCGGGCGCTACGACGTTTACGGCAAAGAGATGCTGCGGATTAAGGACCGGCACGACCGTGATTTGCTTTATGGTCCGACCAATGAAGAGCTGATCACCGATATTTTCCGCGGTGCGGTGCGGTCTTACAAAGACCTGCCGCGCATTCTTTATCACATTCAGTGGAAGTTCCGCGACGAGATCCGTCCGCGCTTTGGCGTCATGCGGGGGCGCGAGTTCCTGATGAAGGATTCCTATTCGTTTGACGTCGATGCCGAAGGGGCGCGGCGTGCCTATTACAAAATGTTCGTGGCCTATCTGAAGACATTCGCCAGGTTGGGCCTCAAGTCCGTGCCGATGAAAGCCGATGCCGGTCCCATTGGCGGCGACCTTAGTCACGAATTCATTGTCCTGGCGGAGACCGGTGAAAGCCAGGTTTATTGCCACAAGGATCTGGTCGATATGCCGGTGCCGGACAATGTCGATTTCGACGGCGACCTTGAGCCCTATATCCGTGAACGGACGTCGCTGTATGCGGCAACTGATGAGAAGCACGATGCAGAAGCATTTGCGAAAATTCCGGCTGACAAGCAATTGGCGGCGCGCGGCATCGAAGTCGGACACATTTTCTATTTCGGCACAAAGTACTCGAAGCCGTTGAACGCCAAGGTCGCGGGTCCCAAGGGCGACGAGGTTCTGGTCGAGATGGGCTCGTACGGGATCGGCGTGTCGCGGCTGGTGGGCGCCATCATCGAGGCCAGCCATGACGACGCTGGTATTATCTGGCCTGAAAGTGTCGCTCCGTTCCGTATTGGCTTGATCAGCCTGAAGGCCGACGACCCGAAAACCCGCGAAGTTTGTGACGGTCTCTACGAGAAACTCACCACTGCGGGTATTGAAGTGCTCTATGATGACACGGACGAGCGCGCGGGTGCCAAGTTCTCGATGTTCGATCTGATTGGCCTGCCCTGGCAGGTGATTGTAGGTCCGCGAGGGCTTGCCAACGGTCAGGTCGAGATCAAGAATCGCAAGACGGGCGAGCGGCAGAATTTGTCAGCTGAGGCTGCGATCAACATGTTCACCAGCGGCAAGAAATGAACCGGGCCGATTTTCCAGACCGCCGTCGACCGGCCGCGCCTCAAGCGCGCCGCCGTGGCGATAGCACGCGTCCGTTCTCGTATTTCGAGTTGATGTTGGCGTCACGCTATCTGCGAGCACGGCGGCAGGAGGGCTGGATCTCGGTGGTGACGGGTTTCTCGCTCGCCGGGATCGCGCTGGGTGTGGCGACGCTTATCGTCGTGATGTCGGTGATGAATGGCTTTCGTGAAGACATCATGGCGAAGATCCTAGGCTTTCGTGGTCACTACATGATTCAAAGCCAGAGCAATACTTTGGATCAGTGGCAGGCATTATCGGCCAATCTTTCTCGTATCCCCGGCGTGACGCGCGCTACGCCATTCGTTGAAGGACAGGCTTTGGCGACCGCGCAGGGCATTTCGCCGGGTGTCGTGGTGCGCGGGTTGCGTGTGGAAGACATTCTGAAGGTAAAGCTCGTCGCGGATTCCTTGAGCCCCGGTGTGCTTGACCGGTTTCGCCGGAATTCATCGAGCGTACTGGTTGGAGAGTCGCTCGCACGAAATATGGGGTTGCTGCCGGGAATGAACGTCACGCTGCTGTCGCCGCGCGGGAATGTCACCCCGTTTGGGGTTACGCCACGGCAGAAGTCTTACTTGGTGGCCGGCACATTTAAAGTCGGCATGTCGCTTTATGACGCCAACATGATGTTTATGCCCATGCAGGAAGCGCAGGCGTTTTTTAACAAGGGGACTGGTGCTTCGGGTATCGAGGTGATGGTGGCACAGCCGGACCAAGTTGATCGTATGCGATCAACGATCGAAAAGGCCGCGCCTGATACGACAATTTATGACTGGCGGCACACTGATCCTGATTTCTTTAGTGCGCTTGAGGTTGAACGTGTGGTGATGTTCCTGATCTTGACGCTTATGATCATCGTTGCCGGATTCAACATCATTTCCGGGATGATCATGCTGGTGAAAGACAAGACCCGCGATATTGCAATTTTGCGGACGATGGGGGCGGCGCGGGGCACAATTTTACGCGTGTTCCTGATGTCGGGCTCGGTGATTGGAATTACCGGGACGTTTATTGGATTTTCGCTCGGCGTCGTTGTTTGCTGGAATATCGAGAACATCCGCCAGTTTCTGATTTGGGTGACAGGCGTCAATCTGTTTCCGGAGACTTTGTATTTCCTCAGCAAGTTGCCTGCCAAAATGGACTCCGGCGAAATCACGACTGTTGTCTTGATCTCGCTGGTGCTGACGATATTGGCCACTGTTTATCCGGCATGGCGCGCGGCGCGTCTCGATCCCGTCGAGGCGTTGCGGTATGAGTGATACGTATTTTGAGACACAGGAGTTGACTCAGCAACCGGTCGCGCAAACCAGACCCGTGTTGGTGTTGCAAAACATCACTCGCGTTTTTGGTTCGCCACCCGATACGCTTGAGATTTTTCGCAATGTCAATACGCAGATCGTGCCTGGCGAAATCGTAGCGCTGGTGGGCCCTTCGGGCTCGGGAAAATCCTCGCTTTTGCACATTTGTGGTTTGCTGGAAGCGCCTTCGAGCGGCACCATCATGATCAACGGACGCGATTGTTCAAAGCTCGATGACAGCGAACGCACACGCATCCGGCGCGATGATTTGGGTTTCGTTTATCAGTTTCATCATTTGCTGCCCGAGTTTTCAGCCCTTGAGAATGTGATGATGCCGCAACTGATCGGCGGCAAGCGGCCGCGCGAGGCTGAGGGTTTGGCATTGCGTCTGCTGAATAAAGTCGGGCTGTCGCAGCGTGCGTCACACCGGCCGGCGCGACTGTCGGGCGGCGAGCAGCAACGCGTTGCAATCGCTCGGGCATTGGCCAATCAACCCCGGTTGATATTGGCGGATGAACCCACCGGCAATCTCGATCCGCGTACTGCCGATATGGTTTTCAGGGTTTTTGTTGAAGCTTGCCGCGAACGTGGCGTGTCGGCACTTATTGCAACGCATAATCTGCAGCTGGCCGTGAAGATGGACCGCACATGGCTGCTGCACGAAGGCAAACTGATCGACGCAGGCAAGCTCAAGGCTTAGAAAAAAATGGCTGCCGCCAAGGCATGAAGCACGCGGAGGGGCAGATGCTTCAAGGAAAGGCATTGGACGAAATCACAGGTGGCGTTGTCGATGCCTGTTTGAGGTTACATATTGGATTGGGTCCCGGACTGCTTGAGTCTGTTTACGAGACCGTGTTGGCGCGTGATCTCGAACGGCGAGGGTTGTTTATCGAAAGGCAGAAGCCCGTATCCTTCGAGTACGATGGTCTTTACTTCAGCGAAATGCTGCGCGTGGATATTCTCGTTGAGTCACTTGTGGTGGTCGAAATCAAATCCGTCGAGAGGCTGCTGCTGGTGCACCCCAAGCAGGTTCTCACATATGTTCGGTTGTTAAAGCTCCCCGTTGGGCTTTTAGTAATCTTCGGAGCACCGACCATGAAGGAGGGATTGCAGCGGGTCGTAAACGGCTTGGTTCCCTCCGCGTCTCCGCGCCTCCGCGTGAACCGTCTAACGAAGGAGCCGTGATGGCTGCCATTGCCAATTTTGTGCATTTGCGGGTGCATTCGGCTTTTTCGCTGCTTGAAGGTGCGCTTCAGCCTGATGAGATTGCGGAGTTGTGCAAGACCCACCGGATGCCGGCGGTGGCGATCACGGACACCAACAATCTGTTTGGCCTGATGGATCTGACCGAGGCGCTGGTGAAAGCGGGCGTGCAACCGATTGTGGGTTGCCAGTTTGAGATTCCGCTTGAAGCAGAAAAGCGCGCCGGCGCCGTCATTGCGAAGGGCATGAGCGGTACCTTGGCCGTTTTGGTTCAGAATGAGCGTGGCTATGCCAATCTGATGAAGCTGGCGAGCAAAGCGCATTTGGATGGTATGCCCGGTGATACGCCGCACATCAGTTGGGTGGCGCTGGAGGATCTCAACGAAGGCCTGATCGTTCTGACCGGAGGGCGGCGGGGACTTGTAAACAGGCTGATCGGCGACGGGCAACTGGATGCCGCGATGGCGGCATTACGCCGGCTGAAATCCATTTTCGCTGACAGGCTGTACATTGAGCTGCAGCGCCATGGTTTGGCCGATGAAGCCGTTGCCGAACCGCATCTCGTGCGCGCGGCCTATGAGCTTGAGGTGCCGCTCGTCGCAAGCAATGAACCGTTTTTCAGCAAATGCCAAATGCATGTGGCCCATGACGCGCTGCTGTGCATCGCCGGTGGTGCATATGTTTCGCAGGATGAGCGCCGGCGCGAAAGTCCCGACCACTATTTCAAGTCCGCCGAGGAAATGACCGGACTGTTCTCCGATGTGCCTGAAGCCATTGCCTCTACAATTGAGATTGCCAAGCGCTGTGCCTTTTATCCAACCAAACGCAGCCCTATACTGCCGCCGTTCAAACCTGCATCCGGGCTTTCACCCGAAGAGGAATTACGAACCCAGGCGCGCGCCGGACTGAAGGTGAGGCTGGAGGCGAGCGGACTGTTCGCCGTTGAGAAGGACTATTGGGAGCGTCTGGAATTCGAGCTTGATGTTATCATCCGGATGAATTTCGCCGGGTATTTCCTGATTGTTTCCGACTTCATGAAATGGACCCGGGGACAGGGCATACCTGTTGGCGTTCGTGGGTCAGGGGCCGGTTCCGTCGTGGCATGGGGGCTGCAGATCACCGCTCTCGATCCGTTACGATTTGGTCTGGTCTTCGAGCGCTTTCTCAATCCGGAGCGCGTGTCGATGCCGGACTTCGATATCGATTTCTGTCAGGACCGGCGCGGAGAAGTGATCCGCTATGTTCAGGATAAGTACGGGAAGGATCGCGTCGCGCAGATTATCACGTTCGGGACACTGCAGGCGCGGGCGGCGCTGCGCGACGTCGGGCGCGTTCTGCAAATGCCGCAGGGGCAAGTTGACCGGATTGCCAAGATGATCAAGGTCAAACCGGGATCGCCGTCAAAGCTGCGCGATGCAATCAACGAAGAGCCGCGATTGCAGCAGATGGAGAATGAGGAGGAGGCGGTCAAGCGGCTCTTTTCGATTGCCGGGCAGCTGGAGGGCTTGTACCGCCATGCCTCAACCCATGCCGCAGGTGTGGTTATCGGCGACAGACCGCTGGATGAGATCGTGCCGCTCTATCGCGACCCCAGTTCCGACATGCCGGTGACACAGTTCGACTATGAGGGCGATGAGAAGGCGGGTCTGGTCAAGTTCGATTTTCTGGGTCTCAAGACACTGACGGTGATTGCCGGCACGGAAGCGCTGGTGGCCGAACGGCACGGTATCAGGGTCAAAGCTGAGGAAGTGCCATTCGACGACAAAAAATCTTTCGAGGCTTTGAGCAAAGGCGCGTCCACCGGGATATTTCAGCTGGAAAGTACCGGCATGCGCGATCTGTTGCGCAAAATGCGGCCAGACCGGGTTGAGGACTTGATCGCGCTTGTGGCGCTGTATCGTCCGGGACCGATGGACAACATTCCAAAGTACATCGCCTGCAAGCATGGCCGGGAGAAGCCGTTTTACTTGCACCCGGCCTTGGAGCCAATTTTGTCGGACACTTATGGGGTGATGACCTATCAAGAGGATGTCATGCTGATTGCGCGCGAGCTGGCCGGGTACTCGATGGGGCAGGCCGATGAGCTGCGCCGCGCGATGGGCAAGAAGATTAAGGAGCAGATGGCGGCACATCGGGCGAAATTTATCGAAGGAGCGGCGCTCAAGAAAAACATACCAGCCGGTATTGCCGAACAAATTTTCGATCAGGCCGAGAAGTTTGCAGGTTATGGTTTCAACAAGGCCCATGCAGCGGCCTATGCGCAGGTGGCTTATCAAACGGCGTGGTTGAAGGCGAATTATCCGGTCGAGTTTTTCTGTGCTTCGATGACGCTGGATATCAGCTCGCCCGAACGGCTGTCTATTTTCCGGCAGGAAGCCGAACGCCTGGGCATCGTGGTTGCCCCGCCCGACATCAATGTGTCAGGTGCATTGTTCAGCGCGGGGCGGCGCGCGGATGGCAGTGATGTCATTTATTACGCTTTGGCAGCGGTGCGTAATGTCGGGCGCGCGGCGATGGATCATGTGGTCGAGGTGCGCGCGGCGGGTGGCCGCTTTACGAGTGTATTCGACTTTGCTCGGCGTGTGGATGCGAAGTATGTGAACCGGCGCATTCTGGAGAACCTTGTCGCAGCAGGCGCATTCGACAGTTTGACCTCAAGCCGGGCGCAAGTTCATGCAGCCATTGAAATGATGCTGGGTGAGGCGTCGATGGCGAGCCGGGAGCGGGAGAGTTCGCAAGTCAATTTGTTTGGCGAAGTTGAAAAACAAGCCGATCGCGCGCTGCCCAGCGTTGAGCAGTGGACGATGCCGGACAGGCTGGCGCGCGAGTTTGGTGCGATCGGCTTTTACATGTCCGCCCATCCATTGGACGAGTTCAACCAAACGCTGCAGCGCCTGCGGTGTGTTCCCTATGCGGAACTTGCGGCAGAGAAG
>Ga0163147_10008384_pt1 | contig 11489 bp, 9 predicted proteins | sample OliLakLV19MP6G1_FD_148597 | JGI IMG/M metagenome (GOLD analysis project Ga0163147, IMG submission 148597) | Freshwater microbial mat bacterial communities from Lake Vanda, McMurdo Dry Valleys, Antarctica- Oligotrophic Lake LV.19.MP6.G1 | ecosystem: Environmental > Aquatic > Freshwater > Lake >...
TTTTTGTGGCAGTGGCACTACCGGAGCGGTTGCCGATCGCCTCGGTCGCAGGTGGATCATGGCAGACCTGGGACGCTTTGCCATCCACACCTCCCGCAAACGCCTGATCGAGCTTCAGCGCAAGCTCCACAAAGACGGCAAACCCTACCGCGCCTTCGATGTCTACAACCTCGGTCGCTATGAACGCCAATGGTGGCAGCACGATCGCCTCCAAGGAGCCGACACCGAACATCGCCGCATCATCCTCGAATTCTTCCGTGCCGAAGTCCTCACCAACCCGCCCTCGCCCCTGCTCCACGGTCGCAAAGCCGGAGCATTTTGCCATGTTGATGGCATCGACTCAATGTTCACCCGCGACGAAGCCCAAGCCGTCGCCCAAGCTACCACCGCCGCCGGGGGGCGCGAATGCTATTGCCTCGCCTGGGAATTTGAAATGGATTTGCATTTGACGGTGAATGCGATCGCCACCGAACTGGGCGTAAAGCTAAAGCTGATCCAAATCCCCCGCGAGATCATGGAAAAGAACCGCAAAGCCCCGCCGCCATTTTTAGAAGTGGCAGTCTTAGCAGCCGAAGCGGTCTATCAGAAAGGCGACAAGGGCAAAACCGTCGATATCAAGCTCACTCAATTTCTGCCCTCCCTCGCCGAAGTTCCCACCAAAGAACTCGAAGCTATTCGCGATCGCGCCATTCGCAGCGGCTTCGACTTTATCGACTTTTGGGCGATCGACTTCAACTGGCAACCGGGCAAACCCTTCACCCACGACTGGCAAGACTACCGCACCCGCAAAGATCGCAGCCTCAAAACCATCAGCGATGCCGCTTACACCTATCCCGCTCCCGGCAAATACATCGCCTGCGTCAAAGTTGTCGATACCTTCGGCTGCGATACCTCCATTACAGTAGAAGTGGAGGTCTAAGCCTATGCCTGCCAGAGATCGATACCATGACTGGGTAAAAGAAACTCTCGTGAATGCAGGGTGGACAATTTCTCACGATCCTCTGTCGATCTCAATTGGCAAGCTTAGCGTCCAGATTGATCTAGGGCTAGAAAGCTTAATTGGAGCAGAGCAAGGGACGATAAAAATAGCCGTCGAAATTAAAAGTTTTGGCAACGTGTCCCAAATAACGGATTTTTATGCTGCCCTTGGGCAATACCTTTGTTACAGAGTAGCTTTGGCAGAAAAGCATCCCGATCGCACCCTCTATTTAGCGGTTCCTGACCCAGTTTATGATCTGTTCTTTATGGAAGAGCTAATTCAGAAAGTCCTTCAAACCTACCCTGTAAAACTATTGGTGTATAACCTTCTAAACAAGGAGATTAAATCATGGATAGACTAGAACATTATCGCCAAAGCATCCGTAATTTTTTAACTAAATATGTCAACGTCTGGCAAGAAGAAGGGATCGAAACTCAACTCATTACTGACTCAGAGCGCGATCACTATTTACTCTTAAGGGTCGGCTGGGAAGGTGACAAGCGCATTAATTATGCTGTCTTTCAATTTGACATCAAGGACGGCAAAATTTGGGTTCAGGAAAACAATACCGATGTTGAAATCGACAAAGACCTTGAAGAGATGGGTATCTCCAAAAAAGAAATTGTGGTGGGGTTTCATCATCCATCGATGCGCGAATACTCAGACTATGCAGTTGTCTAACCTATGACCTCCGACTCTCTCAATCCCACCATTCTCGAACCCCTGTTTGCCCCCTGGTTAGAACCCAACGCCCATCGCGTCCGGGCAGAAAAGGCAGGCGATCCAGCCGTGATTGTGCAGGGACGTAGAGCCTCGCCGATCGATCTCGTCAGCAACCTCCGATCAGCCGTCCGAGACTGGCGCGAAGCCTTTTATATCGGAGCCAGCGACACCACCATCCAACTGCTAAATCACTGGTTTGGTCGCGCCCATCGACAAACCACAGCCAACGGTGAAGACTTTGAGTTTCGCTACTACTTTTGTCAGCGGGAAGCGATCGAAACCCTGATCTACCTCAAAGAAGTCCGCCGCCTTGAATCGCTCTCCCAAATCATCGCCGAATTTGGGGGCGCAACCGCCGAACTGCAAGCCCTCGGCATCACCGAAGACGAAGATAGCTGGAGCCGCTACGCCTTCAAACTCGCCACAGGCGCAGGCAAAACCAAAGTCATGAGCCTCTGCATCGTCTGGAGCTACTTCCACGCCCTGCGCGAATCCGACTCCGAAATGGCGCGTCACTTTGTCGTCATCGCCCCCAACCTCACCGTCTACGAACGCCTCAAAGACGACTTTGGCAACGGTCGCGTTTTCGACACCGATCCCCTGATTCCCCCCGAATGGCGCGGCGACTGGAACCTCTCCGTTGTGCTGCAAGACGAAGCCAGCGGCGCAGCCACAGGCGGCACCCTCTATCTCACCAACATTCACCGCCTCTACGAAAAACGCAAACAAAAAGCTACCGATGACGGCTATGCCTGGATGGGTCCTCCCGTCTCGAAATCTAGAGCTTTGGATACGGGTGCAGCTTTACGGGACAGAATTACCACCCACCGCCGAGTCCTGATCCTCAACGACGAAGCCCATCACGTTTGGGACTCTGGTTCTGCCTGGAACGAAGCCATCCGCAATCTGCACGAAACCCTCTTGGCACGCAGCGGCAGCAAACTTGTTGCTCAACTCGACTTCTCCGCCACCCCCAAAGACAACAAAGGACTCCTGTTCAAACATATCGTTTGCGACACGCCCCTCGGTGAAGCCGTCGATGCTGGAATCGTCAAAACGCCCCTGATCGGACAGTCCAGCCGCAACCTAATCGAGCAAGCTGACGACAACGCCGCCTACCGTTGGGAACAGCATTTGCTATTGGGTTACGATCGCTGGAAAGCCAGCCGCAGCGAATGGGAATCTAGCGGCAAGAAACCCCTGCTGTTCATCATGTGCGATGACACCGATGCCGCCGACCAAATCACCCAGCGCTTCAACAGCGATCCGCTCTTTGAACAACTCAATGGCAAAACTATCAACCTGCACACCAACCTCAAAGGCAAACTTAAAAAAGTTGGCACAGGCAATAACGCCCGCACCGAATTTGTCGAAGACGAAAAAGCCATCAACGACGACGACCTGAAAGCCTTACGTAAACTCAGCCGCGAACTCGATAGCAACACCAGTCCCTACGTCTGCATTGTCTCAGTATTAATGTTGCGCGAAGGTTGGGACGTAAAGAATGTAACCACGATCGTCCCTCTGCGTCCCTACAGTTCCAAAGCCAATATCTTGCCCGAACAAACCCTCGGTCGGGGCTTGCGGCGCATGACTCCCCCCGGTCAAGCTAGCGAACTGGTCACGGTGATCGAACATCCTGCGTTTGTCAGTTTATACGCTCAGGAACTGGCGCAAGAAGGACTGCCGATTGAAATTGTCGATCTCGATCGTGTCCCCGCCACCACTATTTCCATCTTTCCCGATGAAGCCCACAAAGACGTAAACCAGCTAGACATCCAGATTCCCACCCTCACCGCAGGCTATCGCATTGTGCCTAAACTGGAAGGACTCACCCTTCAAGATGTCAAAAAAGCCTTCAAACCTTACAAAGCCCTCCCGTTAAGCAAACAGGGCAATAGCGAAATTCAGTACGAAGGGCGACACCTCTTCACAGGCGAAGTCATCCAAAAGCTGCAACTCAACCTGCCATTGCTAGCGTCGGGTATTGGAGCGGTTTCCTACTACGTCAAACAACTGGAAACCATCTGCAAATTGCGGGGACTCCACAGCATTCTGGCACCCCTGATTCAGACTTTTTTAGAAAGCATTCTATTTGAGCAAAAAACGACGCTGTTCGATCCAGCCTTGGTGGCTCGTTTAGCGGACTCTGACGTGGGTGAACATCTCCGGGCTGTTTTCGTACCCCTAATCCGCAGCCGCACCACCGCCACCGAAACCCGTTTAGCCGGAGCAGCCCCCAAATCCCTCAACACCTGGAAACCCTATCAAGTCACCCTCAGCGAACGTCGTCCCGCCCTAGAAGCCAACAAAACGCTGTTCAACCTCGTCACCTGCAACCGTGAGCTAGAAGTTGCGGTGGCGAAGTTTTGCGATCGCGCCCCCGATGTAGCCGCTTTCGCTAAAAATTCTGGCTCGCAATGCCTCCGAGTCGATTATTTAGCAAACGGCGATCGCCTTGCCTTCTACACCCCTGACTTCTTCATCCGCACGATCGATGATCATTACTATCTGGTCGAAACCAAAGGACGGGAAGATCGGGATGTGCCCTTGAAAGCTAAAGCCGCGATCGCTTGGTGCGAAGCCGCTTCTACAGAAACCTTACAGTGGCAGTATCTCTACATTCCTCAAGGAGTCTTTGAACGCATGGCGGGCGATACCATTGCTGAACTTGCCCGTGCCTGCGCCCCTGCCCTCCAAAACTTGCTCCAAGCCGAAGAATTTCAAGATTTGCCCCTATTTGTCAACTTTGGTCAAGCCGATGATGATGCAACCGCGATCGATAGCCTGATTGATCCCGCAATTCTGAATGCCCTCCCCTCCCGCTATCGCCGTGCTGCCGATCAAGCCGTGATGCTCTACCGCTTTTTTGAAAACAAGGAGGGGATGAATTACGCGCCAGTTTTTACTGCCCTACTGGGTTCCATTGATGAAGTTGCCAAAGGCTTTATTGTGCGCCGTCTTCAGCCAGAGTTGCCCATTACTGTAGAAGCTCAAAAAGCCTGGTTTACGCCCTATATGGGAAGTGTAGATCGCAGAGATGAACCAAACTACCTGAAACTAGCGCAAAATTTAAAACGCACCCTGGTCTTTAACAATGGACTATCACTGATTGGGCTACTGCGATCGTGTTTGGACTATGCACTCAACGACACCACAAAAATCGGAGGAGTATTTGAAGCACTGCATAGCCAGTTGCGTTTTCAGGGCGGACGTAAATTCTTGGAAACCGTCACGCGCATCAATGACTTTCGGAATACCTACATTGCCCACCAAGAACAAGAGTTAACTGATAAAAACTTGACTGAACAAGAACTGAAAATTTGGATTGAGGCATTGCAGATGATTGGAAAGTAAAGGTCATGTACTTGCCAAGTGGGATAACTCAATCGATCCACGGAATATTTACTTATGGCGGAAACGGTGGCGATGATGTTTAGGGCGAACTTTAGCGATTGCAGATGCGGCTGAATCAACCTCTGAAGTAGCGCTAATGTCGAGCGTTGGAGCATCCGCTTCGAGTGTCAGCAGAGGATCTGGTGCGGCTATATCTTGCAAAACTTCCACCTCCTTAAGCTCAACTTCTCTCGGTTCAGCCGCGATCGGGTTAAATTCTGGAGCGGTTTGAATCGGCTCCAAGCGTCTCTGTTCGAGCGGTGCAGCCAGTGGTTGAGATTCTTGCACGAGTTCGGGCAGTGCCACCAGTTCTTTTTCCGTTTCTTTCACTGTTAGCGGAATTCGTAGGGGCTGCACTTCTTCAATCCAACAGCTTGCCAGCGGTAGCGTTTGGTCGAGATCCTCCAATGGTCGAGGAACCAGCATGACAGCGTGGAGTTCACCAATTCGCTCTGCCTCAATCATGCCAGCATCTAGCGCCATCGCGACGTTTGCCACTGAACCGCGAATGATCGCCGTACACAGCCCTGCTCCAATGGTTTCGTAAGCCGCAAGCGCCACATCCGCTGATTTCAGCATGGCATCTGCCGCCCCCACCATTGCCGGAAAGCCACGAGTTTCTAGCAAACCCACCGCTTGATTACTCAGTTTGCTGTGCCCTCGCCCGGTAGCAAGCTGCGCCAGTCGGTTACCAATCGGCAACACCACTTCCAAGTTAGGCATGGGGCGCGGCACTATAAGTGTAGAAAGTTTTTGCCCAAACTGCTGCGCTCGTTCGGCTCCTTCCTGGACGGCTAAGCGCACATCAGCAACCGAGCCTCGCACGATCGCCGTGCAGTGACCGCTGCCAATTTTCTCATAGCCCACCAGCGTCACGCCTGACGACTTCAGCATGTGATCGGCAATCCCCACAATTGCAGGAAAGCTTTGGGCAGAAACCAAACCCAGCGCCGTATCGGTAAAATCTTCTCGGTTGCTCATGCGTGAAAGCGGGTATCCATCGGTACTCTTATCCTAACTGCAATTGATAAAGAGAAGCGTTGAAATAACGTCTTTCATCAAACCGCTTAAAAGCCTAATCTTCCCAAGGATCATCCTCGTTTGATAGCTGAGATGAAGCTGAGGGCTGATTTATGGCGTGATGGGGAAACATCTTCACTAGAAGCTGATTAACATAGACTTGCCCGTACACATTTAGGCTTTGGGCTGAAGGATCGGAGTGGGTTGCCAACGTGGAAGTCGATGATTGGCTAGGCTTTGGAGTCAGCGAAGGCTCGGTAGTATGTGCCGATCCAGCAGGAGGATAGACCACAGGATCGGTTGCCTGTAACTCATCGGGTGAACGGCTTGAATCGCCCACAACAGAACCAGGGGGAATTAGGCTTCCCGATGCGATTGCACTATTAAGAATGGTTGAAGCCGCACCGATGCAGGCATTCCTGCCAACGGAAACTTGCCCAACTAGCAAAACTTCTGCTCCAACATTTGCGCCTTCGCCAATCTCCAATACGCCATTGGATGCATGAAGAATCGCGCCGATGCCAATGCAAGCTCCGGTTTTAATGATCACACTACTGTCAGGATCTGCCTGAATTAAAACACCGGGAGCGATCGCAACCCCTTCCTGAATCGTCACATCTCCACTGACATAGTAGTGAGAGATGCTGATTGGTCGCAGTTGCAAAGATAGCAAAGACATAACCCCCCTTGATGGAGTCAGAAGTTTTGAGTTAAATCAATTCGTCTTCTAACTCAAAACTCAAAACGTTCGGCTGAGCGCTCACGTCGAAGCCTCAAAACCTACAACAAACCCCTCAAAACTCTCAAATCAATCACTAGCGACTGGTTGATTGCTTACTGGGATGTTGAATCACCTTTTCAACCACTCGGCGTTTTGCCTTGGGGTCAGTACCAATCAACCGGACATATTCACCCGGATGCTGATTCATAAACCCATCTAACGCCGCCATCACATCCGCCTCACGAGTTCCTGTCATCGCAGTTCCGCCCTGCCAAGAACTGGTTTTGTAGCGGCGCTCATCCGCATGTTCAGTACTGATTTTAAAGCCTTGAGCCAACAGGTGACGAACTTGTTCGGCGATCGCCCCATCTTTTTGAGCGCCATTATTAGGACGATTACTATGGGTTTGAACCGTGTGGGCAGAAGCTGAGTGAGCAGAGGCAGAAGTCGTTGCTGCTCGATTTGGAGCCGCAGCAGTCGCGCCACCCTTCCCATTAGGACGATGCACAATCATTTCCACCATCCGCTTCTTGGCTTTTGAATCGATCCCCACAATCCTGACATAATCGCGGCTGTGTTCATTGAGAAACGATTCGATTTCTGCGATCGCATCCGCTTCACGCCGAGCCTGAATCATCGGTGCATTCTGCCAAGAACTCGTCTTATAGCGACGCTCATCTGCATACTCCACCCCAATCTGGTAGCCCTGAGCAATTAATTGCCCCACTTGCTTTGACAAATCAGAACTCATGCTATTAGAAGAAGTTCCGTAGGAAGCAGTCTTGTCAGCCGCATGAGCAGAGCTTTGAGCCGTGCCCTTGCTGTGATTAGAACCTTGAGCCGTTTTTCCATCGGGGCGCTGGATAATCATTTCAGCCAATCGACGTTTTGCCTTTGGATCAATCCCGATCAGCCGCACGTATTCACCAGAATGTTCGCGAATACAAGCTTCCAAACCCAACAGCACATCGCTTTCTCGCGTTGATTGAATCGGAGAGCAACTTGTCCAAGAGCTTGTTTGAAATCGCCGTGTATCGGCGTGTTCCATGCCAATTCGCGCACCCTGCGTTAACAGATTGCGAACCTGAGCAACGACCTCTGCCCCCAAACTACCAGACTGAGATTGCCCATTGTGAACGCCAAAATTGGGTGCTGTCTTAGGGATCGCGTAGCTCTTTGCAGAATGGTCAGAACTGCCACGACCAGAACCAGATGTCGCTTGACCAGGCTGATCCTGAGGACGCTGAATAATTGTTTCTAGTACCCGTTTTTTCGCCCGTGGATCGATGCCAATTAGGCGCACATACTGCCCTGTATGTTCCGAGAGACAGGCTTGCAAGCCTGCCACGGCTTCCGATTCACGCGTTGCCTGGATTGGCGCACAGCTTTTCCAAGAACCCGTTTGAAACTGTCGCTTATCTGCATGTTCTGTTCCGATCCGATACCCCTGCGCCAACAGTTGACGCACCTGACCCACGACATCTGTATCCATACTTCCTCCCTTTGTAAGACGGCTGTGAGCTTCACCGCCCTCACTTGCCAAGTTAGTTGCGGTAGACTGTTTTTCTTGAAATGACGTTACAGGGGCAACACTTTCGGCAGAGTGATAGCCCGATCGCAGAGCATCATTGACACCCATCACCTGAATCGCGAACTGCTTATCAGATTCTTGTACATTTGGTAACTGATCTGCTTGCTGTTGGCTGGTAATAATAGAACCCGAAGGGACAAACTTCCCAGGTGGAATTTCCACATCTTGAACCAGAACATGCATCATCACAATGCAGCCGCGTCCAATTCGAGCATTAAATATAGTTGAACGAAACCCAATAAAAGATCCATCTCCGATGTAAGCAGGTCCATGAACCAATGCCATATGAGCAATAGATGCATTCTGTCCAATCCAAACAGAATAAGACTGGTCATCATCTCCAATCACACGACCTTGTTCTAGTCCGTGAATCACCACGCCATCTTGAACTTTAGAACCTGTACCAATGCGAAACGAATTTCCTTTATCTGCTCGGATAGAAACACCGGGTGCAATGACAACATTGGCACCAACCCGAACGTCCCCCATCACGTTGGAAAATGAATGGACAGAAGCCGTTTCATCAACCTGGTCATCGACCAAGTTTGAACGAGATGCCGGAGCATCCGCATAATCACGGACTACCATAAAATCAAACTCTCCAAACTGAAACCACGATGAGTGGATACTACGAACTGGGTCAAAATCTAAAGCGAAGTCGTAAAGCAGAATCTAAATTTGATGATCTAAAGATTGACAGGTAAGCGTTTCATATAAACGCTGAGTTCGCTTTAACGATCTTGATCGCGCTTGCTATAAAGAAGCTTATTTTCAAGGCTAACCATGTCGATGATAGCAATGACTGCTGCATCAACAGGGCGCTGTTCGCTTCCTGAGACTTGACGCGCAGCACTACCATGACTCACTAACACCCATTCATCTATACCGGCACCGACGTTATCCGCTGCGACCTCATACCCAGGAAGCGGTTCCCCATCATCATCAATAAATTGAAGGACGAGGAACTTGATACCCCTGAGAGTGGGTTCCTTTTGCGTACTGGTAACCGTGCCAAGAACTCTGGCAATCTGCATTCGATGTTACGGGCGATTAAGAGGACGAATACCGCTGACGCTCTCACGGAATGGCTCTACTGCCTCGGTGTAGCGAATCGGTAGAACATACTCCAGGTTTTCATGAGGGCGAGCAATGATGTGGGTAGAAAGAACCTGCCCACCGTTGACACGCTTGACGTTTTCGATGCCTGCCGCCACAGAAGCTTGCACTTCAGAGACATCGCCGCGAACAATGACCGTCACGCGACCACTGCCAATTTTTTCATAGCCGACTAGGGTGACGCGAGCCGCTTTTACCATTGCGTCTGCTGCTTCGACCACTGCTGGGAACCCTAAGGTTTCAACCATTCCAACTGCAATTGCCATTGTATAAATTCCCTTCCAAATAAACTTTAAACAACCGGGTTGATGAACCAAACAAAACTTAAACCCACTTCTAACCGCCCGAAGGCGGAGTTGCAGGATTTAAGCATTAGCTGCGAAATTGATCTACGGCTTCGGTGTAGCGAATCGGTAGAACATATTCCAGGTTTTCGTGAGGGCGAGCAATGATGTGAGTGGAAAGCACTTCACCTCCATTGACCCGCTTTACATTTTCAACGCCAGCAGCTATGGAAGCCTGAACCTCGGATACGTCACCCCGAATAATCACTGTGACGCGACCGCTGCCGATCTTCTCATACCCTACTAGCGTGACGCGAGCTGCTTTCACCATGGCATCCGCTGCTTCAACAACTGCGGGGAAGCCCCGCGTTTCAAGCATTCCAACTGCAATCGGCATTCCTAGTCTCCTGATAAGTGAAACTAATCATTGTTAAACAAGAATGAAAATTTTGACGGAGATTCCACTATTCCAAGGCTTGCCGAGTTTTTCACTAGGCATAACAAGCATAGAGGTGGAACCGACACTTATGCAATATAAAGACCAATGATAGTTGCAAATCTTGGACATCAGAGAAACTTATCAAATTAGTGGAATTGTTATTTTTGCCACTATTTCAACCTTGGTATGGATCTTCTCACATTTTGCGCCCTATCTTTTAACTCTCTAAAAAACGGACTTAAAGTGCTGAAAGTTATGTTCGTCAGTGTTTTGAGGGCTTAATGAAAGATTACATCACGGCGATCGCCCACTGAATTTCGCTTCAATTAAGCTCTTCACCCGCGCAGACTTTGCTCAATCAATGTTTAAGAAAATATTACGTAGATATAAGCTACATTTATCTAAGTAGCTCGGCAGATCTGTAAGGCTGGTTTTTTGAGAAAAATTTTCTTGAGCAACCGCAAAAATTGATATGTTTAACGGTTAAGAGACTACGAGAATTGAATATTCATAAGATTTATATAAGGCGCAAATTAACTGGTTTCTAGCTCTGAAAAGTGGGTTGGAGGTTTTTGTGTAGTCAGTTTTTGTAGTCACAGTTATTACCACAAAGTATTTAAAAAGGCTATTTGGATGGGCGAGTTTCTACTGCAAACAAGCTGGTGCCTACCAATCTATGGATTAGTGGGAGCGGTGTTGACACTGCCTTGGTCAATCGGATACATCCGTCGAACAGGTCCTCGCCCAGCCGCTTACTTCAACATTTTGATGACATTGGTGGCGATGCTGCATGGAGCGATCGCGTTTCAAACCAGTCTGTATGTTGATCCACAACCGATTTTGCTTCATTGGTTTCATGCCGCCGATCTAGATCTTTCGTTCGCGATCGATATTTCTTCAGTCAGTTTAGGGGCTGCTGAACTTGTGACCGCCCTCAGCTTTTTAGCCCAAATTTTTTCCTTAGGCTATATGGAGAAAGACTGGGCGATCGCTCGGTTCTTTGCCTTGATGGGCTTTTTTGAAGCCGCCATGACTGGGGTGGCACTCAGCGATTCGCTGTTTTTAACCTATGCGTTATTGGAAGCGCTCACCCTATCGACCTATCTACTGGTGGGTTTTTGGTATGCCCAGCCCTTGGTTGTCACAGCAGCACGGGATGCATTTTTGACAAAACGGGTTGGGGATGTGTTGTTACTGATGGGAGTGGTGGCGTTATCAGC
>Ga0163147_10008386_pt1 | contig 11488 bp, 9 predicted proteins | sample OliLakLV19MP6G1_FD_148597 | JGI IMG/M metagenome (GOLD analysis project Ga0163147, IMG submission 148597) | Freshwater microbial mat bacterial communities from Lake Vanda, McMurdo Dry Valleys, Antarctica- Oligotrophic Lake LV.19.MP6.G1 | ecosystem: Environmental > Aquatic > Freshwater > Lake >...
TCTTAAAACACACCTCGGCCGCGCTCACGATCAACGAAAACGCTGACGCCGACGTGCCGCTCGATCTCGAAAGCAGCTTCAGCGCGCTCGCGCCCGAATCCTTCCCCCACCGCCACACCTGCGAAGGCCCCGACGACATGCCCGCGCATGTGAAGGCATCAATGATCGGCTGCGCGCAATCCATCCCCATCACCAACGGCCAGCTCAACCTCGGCACCTGGCAAGGAATTTACTTATGCGAACACCGCAACCACGGAGGCAAAAGAAAAGTGGTGGCAACAATTTGGGGCGAGTGAAGGGCGCGGCGAGCCTGCTTCAGCAGGCGGTGAAGCAAAGCCGGGTGTACAAAAGCTAAGACGGTTGATGGCCTCTATTACTCCAATTTAGACCAATTATATTGAATCGATTGTTCTGCCAGAATATGTTCCTCTTCGATGTAGACGATACCATGGGATCGATGCTCTTCGAGAAACTTTCGTACACTTGGTAGAATTTTTTCGCACAGCCATTCAGAACACTCTTCCGCTGGCGGATACCAATATTCGTCACAGGAGAACACCACTTCAACATCGACGCCTTCACCACGCTGCACAATACCGGGTTCTTCCAACAGCCAGTACGCCCAACGGTAGCCCGCGTCGATGTAGAAACGACAATTGGGACATGCAAAATAAACTTCGTTCATTATACAAATCCTCCTCGGCCTCGGCTTTTCCGCGTGAAACAACACCCGAAGCTGATTACAAATATTCTACCCGATCACGCATCTCCTCAGATTCAAGTAACTCCCAAATGAGTTCCAGACCACGAATCACCTGACCGATATTTGAGTTGCCCTGAAATCGATAAGCTACCCCAAAATGATGCTCATTTCGACCGGTGGTAGCCAAAAAATCTTTATCGAACGTCACGAGAACTCGCGTTTCTAGAACTGCAAAAGCGAGTTGCTCCGGATCGGCAGCCCCCAAAAGATTCGCTTCAGCCGTGGTCGTGACATTGATCCCACGCCGCCGCAGACCATCGGCGATCGCGGAATCCACATGCTCATCAAGATGAAACCGAATCGTCCGTGACATTCAACTGGCCGATGACTTTGAGTTTTTCCGTCACGAGTGAGGGCTGGGTGCGATTAAGCTCTTCGTATTCCAATCGCTCTTGATGGAACTCGGCTAGCATCTCATCGCGATGGGACCAAAAAAAAGAGAGGGCCGCATAAACATCCGCCATGGAGAGTTGTGGGAACGAGGTAACGATCTCGTCCGCACTTTTTCCTTCGACCTCATGCCACCAATAGATATCCTGTACGCGAATCCGCGAACCAGCGATGCGAGGCTTCCCACCGCAAGTCCCCGGCGTCAATACGATGCGTCCGGAGTCTGTGGCATCGGCAAGCGAAGGGTTAGAAATGTCAGTGGCCATAATCCCATTCTACCACGAAACCCTAACCATGGAAAATACAGGCAACTTGCTGAGTGCCTTAGACTGGCCAAATTCCTCCGCGACCCCAGCGCCTCTGCGTGAGAACTCCAGGCGCTTAGGCTGTTGGCTCGCCTGCTTTGGCGACGAACCCATGCACATGCACGTCGCCACCAAGCTCGTGGATGGTGACATCCACCAAGTTGAGTGCCGTCGCCATGTCGGCCAAACCTTCGCCCCCCATCGGCGAAAGCGCATCCTTGCCCCCCACGAATTTGGGCGCGATGAACGTGTGAACTTCGTCAATCGCCTGGATATCGGCAAAGGCTCCCAACACCAGCGACCCACCCTCGACTAGCAGGTTGGTCATCCCCCGCGAACCAAGTTCCGCAAGCAATGCCCCGAGTTGTGCTTGCCAAGGGACCGGTGGTAATTGAAAAACTTCAATGCCACGGTCTTGCAACCGTTTGATCCGCTCCACAGCCGCGGTTGTTTTCGCCACAATCAAGAGCGGTGCCTGATCGGCACTACGCACGAGTTGGCTTTCCAGCGAAATCGAAGCCTCGGAGTCGAGGACTATTCGCGTGGCAATCCGTGGACCCGGCGGTCGTGCCGTCAACAGCGGATCATCCCGTTCCACCGTCTGCCGACCAACCAGAATGGCATCCACTTGCCCACGGATTTTATGGACCAAAGCCCGACTCGCCTCACTGGAAATCCACTGGCTCTCGCCCGTATGCGTGGCGATCTTGCCATCGAGCGTCATCGCCCATTTGGCAATCACCCACGGCTGGCCGGCGGTCATCCGTTTCGTGAAAGGGGCAATCAGCTTCCGTGCGGCATGGTCTTTCATCACTTCAACCACGATGCCCGCTTCTCGCAACTTCGCGATCCCCTGGCCAGCGACTTGCGGATTGGGATCCTCGCACCCGCCAATCACCCGCGCAATCCCAGCTTGAATAAGTGCATCGGTGCAGGGAGGCGTCTTGCCGTGATGACAACAGGGTTCGAGAGTGACATACAAATCCGCGCCACGGCTCTGCTCGCCCGCTTGCGTCATGGCATTGATTTCCGCGTGCGGCCCGCCAAACTGCTCGTGCCAACCCTCGCCGACAACCTGCCCGTCAAGAACAATCACGCAGCCGACAAGCGGATTCGGTTCCACGCAACCACGCCCGCGCTCCGCCAATTCAAGCGCGCGTGCGAGGTGCTGTTTGTCGTGAGGCAAAGACATGTTGAGTCTGTTCTATTATTTAGCTTTTTCAGGAATTTTAGTGGGTAGATTCCGTGATAAACGTGGGATTGCCAAGGAAAATATCCCGCAGGGATTTCATCTTTCAGCCCAGGGTTAGAAAACAGGAGCCTTGGCGAGTGTTTTCTTACCCTGGGTAATGCAACCAAACAATTTCTCGTCCGCAGGGTAAGCCTCGGGTTCCGGCGGAGCGCTGACAAGGACGAAATCAAACCGCAGATGAAGTTCGGCCTCGACAACAGGCCCTTTGTACACAGCGCTTGTTGCTCGGCCGAGGAATGTTCGTGAATGCTCACCCAGGGTAGCAACAAAATTCGTGGAACTCATTTTGCAGCAACCCTGGGCTAAAGGATTTAATCCCTTGCGGGATATCAGAGGCGTCCACAGAGACAAAATTCCTGCATCAAGCAACGTCAGGAACACTTTTGCCCCACTAAAATTCCTGTAGAACCTTTTTATTATGGGCGATCGGAATGACATTTCTTTACGGTGTCCAAATTGCGGATTTGCCTTCCGATGCTACTTCCTCAGTTTCGCCGCCGGGCGTCCACAAGCCGCTGCGACTGGCTGTCGCGTGCGGGCCTTCGGTGCGACTGGCCGGCATCGCCAGCGGCGTGGGAACCGCCTGGCCGCCGCGTGGCGCGATCAGTCCCGCCGCATAAAGCAAGCGATACGTCGCCTCGGCCATGCCGGGTTCGTTGATATGCTTGGTGCGAATCTCGTCGAGCAACTCCTGCGCGAGAGGAGAATCACCCCGCTCGATCGCGATTTCCAACCCCATCAGCACCCACTCGGCCACCGAGCGATTCTTGCCTTGCGACCACTCCCGCGCCCGCGCGATCCACTCTTGCGCCTTGGCCAAGTCCGGTTCCACGCGCACAAGTTGGCGAAACGCCGTGGTCAGATCGGTACCCTTGTCATGGGTCGGACGAGAAACCAACTCCCCGGCCACCACCAGCGTCGCCAAGTTGGCTCCCAACATCGTTGAGCGTTCGATCAGTTTTTCCAGTTGAGCGTCCGTCAATTTCGCCAAATCCAAATGCGGCACGCGCACGATGGAAACTTGAGCGACATCCACGCTCGCGGGATCAATCGTTTCTGCAGGTGGTAGTTCCAGTTGCTCGCGCACCTTGTCGAAAAGTTCAAGTTCAGTCGGTTCAACAGCGGCTTGCTCGATAATGAGCGCACTCGCCAGCAGGGCGATACGCAGATTCGCATCCCCCACGGCTTCTCGCGGACTCTTGCCGCCAAGTGCCGCGCGCGGACTGGCGGTCCAGCGGTCGAGTATCGCGCTGCGACGCTCTTCGGCCACGAGCAGCCGACGTTGGTCAATCGGCGTCCCCGGCGGCAAACGCCACCGCCAACTGAGCGAATCTTCACTCAGCGATTTCTCCGCGACGACTTCCTCCTCAACCAGCTCGCCCAGCGTTTCGCCCGCGATCTCTGCCAAAATCGCTTTGACTTTCTCAAACTCTTCGGTGCGATCAGTGGTGAGCTCAAGCTGCGCCCCGCGATCAGTGCGTTTGCCGTAGAGGCTCAAGAAACCGAGCACGCGGGGGATTTCGTCGCGATTCAAATTGGGACTTGCGGCAGGTGTCACCTTGTCGAGCAAAATGTGCGTGCTCCGCGGACGGACGGCATCTTCCTCAAGCTTTGTCGGATCAAGCGGGTAATCCTCAATCCGCTTGTCGGCCGCAAATTTTTCGGCGAGTGCGTCTTCGTCGGTCACGGCGTACGCGAGGCGTACCGTTTCCAACAGCGGGTCAACTAGCTTGGGATTCACAAGTTGAGCGAGCGCCTCGGCTTCCACGGCCTGATACTCGGACACTTCGAGCCGCGCGAATTCGTGCAGCCCGTCGGCAAAGCCCTGCACGTCGCCGAGCCAACCCCGCACAAGCGCCAAGTTGTAGACAATTGCCGGCTCGGGACCAACTTTACCACGCAACGAAGCGAAGATGCCTTCCGCCGCGCGCCATTGACCCCGCCCCGAGGCTTTCAGCGCGGGAGCGAACTCCACCTTCCAAGCGGCGTCGGTCGGGGCTTCTTGTAGTAACAAGTACTCGCGCATCAAGAGCGGCAACCCAGCCTGCAGATTCATGCGCAAGAGCAGTTCTAGGGCGAGATTATCTCCCTCGGGGGCAATTACCGCGTACAACAGCAAATGTCCCCGCGCGGCGATGAGTTCCCCTTCGATGAGCAGCGCATGACCCACCGCGCCAATCGCCTCGAAGACCCGTAGCGGCATGTCGTCATTGAGAAATTCGAGGGCATCCTGCAATGGCCCCACGGCGCTAGTGCCCGCTTCACTCGCGGCCAGGAGCACGGCAAGCTGAGCATGGGCCGCGGCATTCTTGGGGTGCTTGGCCAAATAGTGGTCAATTGTTTTCCGCGCCGACTCAAACTCATGCAGCGACAGTTGCAAGTTGGCCTGCAAGTCCAAGAGCGAGGCGCGATCCGGCTGCTTTTCCAACAAGAACTCGACATGCTTCTGCGCCGCATGAGGCTGCTCACCGGCGATCATCCGCTGGACTTTTTCAATGTCGGGCGCGAGATCGCTGCAACAGAATTTCAGTTTCTTACCGCTGCCGCAGGGGCAAGGAGCGTAAGGATCGAGGGCCATGAGAGGTGCGCCTATCGAGTGTGAACAAACGGGCCAAGGAATTGCCTGAATCGTAACACAATCAAGGGGTGCGGGGGAACCGGCGCTCAATTGTCATTCCCGCGCAGGCGGGAATCCAGAATCGGCCACTGGATTCCCGCCTGCGCGGGAATGACGGGAGTAGAAGAGCAAGCTTCGAAGCTATGTGCTCAACGCGCCAATTGCCCCGACTTCTCGCCGATCAAAGCCAGCAACGCCTTTTGTGGATCGGCAAATTTCTGAATCCCCTCGCTCATCAAGGTTTCCTCGAGTTTTCTCACGTCCACAATCGTCGTGATTTCCTTGACCACATTCTCGGGGGGAAACTGATCGACCGTGCGCACAAACTGAATGTCGCTCTTGGCCACAGCCTCGTTCGTGGCTGGCGGATTGGTTTGAATGTCGCTGCCCGCCAAGGCGATCACGTATTTCCAAGGAGGGTCGCTCGCGCTTTTCGTACCGGTGCTGGCAAACACGATTTCCTGTTTGAGCGGCGTCGGATGTTGGGCCCAAAATTGTTGATTGGCCTTCCAAAGCTGTTTGGCATTGAGAATTCCGACTTGGCCTTGCGCGGCAAGCGACAAACTCGGAACATGCTTCTGCGTGTACACATCCACGCGCGAGACAAAGATGCTGTAAACGCTTTTGAATCGATCCAAGGAATCGAGTTTTTGCGCCCCTTGCCAAATCGCATCACGCGCGGCTTCGTACTGCCGCATCGAGAAAATCAACGTCACATTGAGCGGAATCCCCCGCGCGGCAAGCTCCGGAAGCGCCGCCAAACCCGCCGGAGTCGCCGGCACCTTAATCATCCGGTTCTTGTGACCACGCGACCACTTGGTCCCCTCGGCAACATAGCGTGCCACGCGCTCGACGTGCGGCATGTTTACCGTGGGGTCTTCAAGCAGTGGATCCACCTCGAAACTCACATAGCCGTCGTCGGCCTTGGTTTTTTCCCAAACCGGCAAAAACTTTTTCTGCGCGTCTCCCACAACGCGATCCGTGAGTGCCCAAGCCGCCGTTTGCGCGGAGCCTTGAGCTTGTTGCACAAACTCTGTGAGCTCGCCGTCATAGCGGCCCGACTTCACTAAGTCGCTAATGATGATCGGATTGGAGGTCGCCCCCGTCGCGCCGAAGGCCAGATTCTCAATGATGAGATCGGGATCAACCGAATCGAGCCACAGTTTTGTGCCGCACTGAACCAGGGATGTAAGTGGGGAAACCATGTTTCAAAAGTTCTCCAGCAGGGAATGTCGTTGCTTGCTAGCAATTCTCTGCCTCGGGCACGCTCGTATCAAGCCGTCTACTCATGCGAATAGCGAGTTTAGATAAATTGCGCGGCCTACCAGGCACTTTGACGATTAGCGGGTTTCTGACGATTTTTCTGATTTTGCCGGTTATTCCTATACCTCTCTCCACCAGAGGTCGATGAATTGCTTGTACGAAAATACTGATGCGCCTGGTGCGCTCTGATAGGCATATTGCTCGTGTGGGAGGTTCTTCCGGTGAAAAAAATCGTCACGTTCCTGATGATGCTGGGACTAGGTTTTGCCAGCCAAGGGGTGGCCGCACAGGATCTGTTCGAATCCCAGACGCTGGGCTCACAGTCGCTGGGCGAAATGCCACCGCAGATGATGTTGCCCGAACCCTCGGAGAACATGTTAGACAGTGACAGCTCGGTCTTGCTGCCCGAGGAATCCGCCAGCACCATGCCGGTCCAAGAACCGCTCTCATTGCCGGCCACTTCCGGGGATGATCCGAGTCCATCGTGGAGTTATTTTACTGGCCAAGACCTGCAAATGTTTGATTGCCAGCCAGCCCTGTTGGAAAGCACGGGCACCTGGCTCCGACGTGGCTTTTGGTTTGCGGAAGCGGACGCCGTCATCACGCAGCGAAGATTCAATCGCAGTGGCATCGTTCTCATGCAGGAGGGTTTTGTTCAAGACCCCGATTTTGCCTTTAAGAATGAACTCGCCGTGGATGGTGACAGACCTGGAGCAGAAACGGCCCCACGTCTGAAAGTCGGGCGCTTCCTCTTTCGTGATCAGACCAACCGCGACCATACGCTTGAATTTATTGCCTATGGCGGCGGTAACTGGAGCCAAGAACAACGCCTGGATGGTAACAACTTGCTCGTTCCGTTCGACCTCAGAGGGTTCAACACGTCCTTCAATGGTGCCCAAAGCTCACAGTATGAATACGACAGTTTCTTCAACAGTTTTGAGCTCAATTACCACGTCAAGCAGCGAATGTTGAAGGACCGCATGGAGCTCGAACCGAATGGCCAGTGGGTTCGTCGCGCACAGCCGTCACGGACGTTTTCGTTCCTGGCGGGACTTCGCAATTTCAACCTCAACGAAAAACTCGATTGGGGTGCCTTTGGCATACCCGATCCCGACGACGATACGGAAACTCTGGATGGTGCCTACAACGTCGAAGTGGGCAATTACCTGATAGGCACCCAAATGGGAGTGTCCGCTGCTTACGAGACGGCCCGCTGGAGCGTTGGCTCCCAGGTGAAGGGTGGTATGTACGTGAATATAGCTCACCTCGAATCAAGCTTTTCGGTTGGAGACCTGGCGAGTGGAACCACGGACTTGGAAGCAGATCACGTCGCTTGGGTCGGCGAGGCAACCATGTTTGGCAAGTACCACGTGACCTCTAATGTCTCGCTGCGAGTTGGCTTCGAAATCATGCACGTCGCCTCGGTGGCCTTGGCACCCGACCAGATCGACTTCATCCCCAGCGGCAGTCTGGCCGTCTATAACGGTTCGGACCCCGTCTGGATCGGCGGCAGTATCGGTTTTGAAAGCTATTGGTAACGCGCTGGGTGAGTCAACTGTTTTACCCAGTTGCTAGCAGTCCGAGTCCTGGTCAAGTCGACGTAGACTCAATTCGAGTTTCTCGTTAGCCTACTGCCAGCAAAGCTAGAAATTGAGCACGCGATTTCCAGTCGTGATTCGATACGATCGGCAAGCGCTGCTGGCAATTCACGCTTTTTCGTCATGGACAACGACTCACGAGAACCTGGCTCAGTGAATTCTTCTCAGCAGCTTCCGCAGCCTTCATTTTTGGCACGCACAACCTTCGGCCAACCGAACTATCTCTTGTTGGCGCTGGCTGCGGCCTTTTTGATTGCCTTCATTCCGCGCGGTGCTCAGCGGGCCGTGCAAAGTCAGGCCAACAGAGTCGAGGATTGGCTTCCCCAGAGCTACGTCGAATCAACCGATCTCCAGTGGTTCCGCGATCACTTCCCGGGCGAGCAGTTCGCCTTGGTGAGCTGGGAGGGTTGCACGCTCGGCAACACCGAGAAGCTCGATCAGCTCAGCCGCAAGCTGATGCCCAGTCAGGACACCATTTCCAAGGCCGCCGAGAGTTCCACTCTGCGGCAACGAGCACGTTGGTACAACCGAGTGATCTCGGGTCCGAGCGCGATTGCCGAATTAACGGGACCACCGTTGAACATGGAATACGACGACGCGGTGCAGCGGCTCGAAGGTGCTCTCGTCGGTCCTGCCCAGCGCGACGCGCGCGGCAACTCGCTGGGAAATGAATCGCGCACGACTTGCTTGGTCGTTTATCTCAGCGCCGAGGCGACCAGCGATCACAACACAATGCGACAGGCGGTGGAAAACATCTCCCAGACCGCCGCCCAAGAATGCGCGATTCCACGCAACTCAATCCATATCGGTGGCCCGCCTGTTGAGGACATCGCGATTGATCTCGCGGGAGAGCACACCGTTATTCGTTGGGCGGCGGTGGCGGGCCTACTGGGGTTTGCACTCTCCTATTGGTGCTTGCGCTGCATCAAAGCCACAGCCATTGTTGTTGCCGTCGGCGTTCTCAGCGCGGGCATGAGCTTGGCAATCGTCTTTTACTTCGGTATCGGTGAAGTCCTGTTCGGGGGGACCGACAAGCCCCAACTAGGAACACTCGACGCCATACTCATCTTGATGCCTGCGGTCGTTTATGTGCTGGCTCTCTCGGGAGCGATTCACCTCGTGAATTACTACCGCGCTGCCCGTCGTGAAACAGGAATCTGGGGCGCGGCGGAAGCTGCCGTTCGTCAAGGTTGGTGGCCGTGTACCCTCGCGGCCTGCACCTCGACATTGGTCCTGGGTTCACTCGTCTTGAGCGACATCCAACCGCTTAAGAAGTTTGGAATCTTCACGAGCCTGGCCGTACTGGCCACGGTCGCCATCTTGTTCACGATTCTCCCCGTGTTCCTCCACCGCTTCCCGCTGAGCGACAACGTCGTCAAACGATCAACCGCTAATCGCGCCCAGCTTCCCGACTGGGTATTGAATCTGTTCGGCATCGCCGTGGGTCGCAATGTTCTGACCTGTGTATTTTGGTTGGTGATCGCTGGCGTCTTCGCGTTTGGTTTCACACGCCTCGGCACTTCCGTCCAGCTAACAAAAATGCTCGACAAACAGAGCGAACTGATTCACGACTATACGTGGCTGGAAAGCCACTTGGGAAATCTCGTGCCACTCGAGTTGGTGCTCACGGTCCCTGCCGAAAAGCGCCGCACGGCTGACGAACACGCCGAGCAAGATGGCCATCAGTATCAGATGACGCTGCTTGAGCGGCTCGACATGATCCGCGAGATTCAATCCCGCCTGGAGTCGTTGCCCGAGGTAAGTGGTGCGCTCTCCGTCGCAACTTTTGCCCCGGCAAGCACCGACACCGGCATCAGCGCCGCTGCCGACCGCAGTGGCGACTACGCCAAAAACAAAAGCCTGGAAGAGCACCGCGACACGCTCCTCGCCGGCGATTATCTCCGCATGGAGCGATTGCCGAATTCCAATTGTGAAAGCGGCCGCGAACTTTGGCGGCTCAGCGCGCGCGTTGCGGCATTGGACGATCCCCAGGGCGAACAAGACCCCCTCGATTACGGGCGGTTTGGCGAACAACTCAAATCGGCAATCGATCCCGTCATTGTTGCTTACCAACAACGCGACATGATCGTCGAGCAACTCAATAAGCAAGGGAAAAAACTCGACGGAGCCCAAATCTGCATTTTGTATCGCACGCCCGCGGGTTCCCTCGAACCCCCGCAAAATTCGCAAGAAGCGGCTTTGGGGCATTTGTTGCACAAGAGTGGCGGACAGACCGGAAACTTGCCAGACGGCAAGCGTGGAGCCGTGACGTTCTACAACCTGGCGGAGTTTGAGTCCCAACTCGAAGAACCCCAATACTTGAAAAAGGCCATCGATAAATTGGATGCCCAGGATGCCTTGATTCTGGTCTCGGCCAGCAGCGATCCCACCGCGAAGATGATCGCGGCAGGCGGGCTCCCGATCATCGACGTCACCGCTGTGCCCCACGAAAAAACTTCCGCCGCAGTGACATTGGCGAGTGCCACCGGCCCACAATCCATTCGCTCGGTCTACACGGGTCTGGTTCCGCTATTGTCCACCACGCAGCGGCAACTCCAAACCAATTTGAATCAAGGCCTCGTAGCCGCAACCGTTTTAATTGCCGCCATTATGACGCTCACCTTGCGGAGCGCCGTGGCCGGCTTGGTGGCGATGTTGCCCAATCTCTTTCCGTTGCTGGTGATTTTCGGGACGTTGGGATGGCTGGGCGTGAAAGTCGACATGAGCATGATGTTGAGCGCCTGCCTCGCGCTCGCCGTGGCCGTCGAGGGGACGATTCACTTCCTGACTTGGTTCCGCCGCGGCGCTCAGGCCGGTCTCGACCGCGTGCAAGCCGTGATCTTCGCCTACGACCGCTGTGCCACGGCCCGGCTGCAAACTACCATCATCGCTGGCTTGGGCTTGGCGGTTTTCGCCGCCAGCACTTTCATGCCGCTGCAACAGTTCGGGTATCTGACGATTTCCATGTTGGCGGCGACGCTGGTGGGGAACTTGCTCTTGCTCCCGGCTCTGCTCGCCGGTCCCATGGGCTACTACTTCGGCGCGAAAGCGCCCGCAACTCATGCGGCTGCTCTCGCCGTTCCCGGTGCCTTTGCCACGGCGAGCCAACAGCTAATGGCACGGTTCCGCTTGGCGGAAGCTTTGCCCGAGCTTTCCGCCGCCGAACCCACGGAATCAACCAGCAGCCAATTTCCGCTCCTCAAACCGCAACCGGTCCCGGCTCCCACTCCAGCCCGCGTGGCGGCAGGGACAGAAGACCGCCAGGACATGGTCGATGGTCCGCACGCCGATTTACATGCC
>Ga0163147_10008387_pt1 | contig 11486 bp, 15 predicted proteins | sample OliLakLV19MP6G1_FD_148597 | JGI IMG/M metagenome (GOLD analysis project Ga0163147, IMG submission 148597) | Freshwater microbial mat bacterial communities from Lake Vanda, McMurdo Dry Valleys, Antarctica- Oligotrophic Lake LV.19.MP6.G1 | ecosystem: Environmental > Aquatic > Freshwater > Lake >...
ATTCCGAATAGCCCGCATTGCTTCAACGCTCGTATACCCCTTCGGGGGATTGAAACATGGAATACGCCGTCGATTCCGAATAGCCCGCATTGCTTCAACGCTCGTATACCCCTTCGGGGGATTGAAACTTGAATGTGGAAAGGTTGAGGGAAATCCCGGTGATGCTTCAACGCTCGTATACCCCTTCGGGGGATTGAAACAAGATGGGCGGCACCCCTGCCGGGCGATACAACGTGGCTTCAACGCTCGTATACCCCTTCGGGGGATTGAAACTATAGAGCGGCTGAGGTGAAGCTCCTGGACTAGCGCTTCAACGCTCGTATACCCCTTCGGGGGATTGAAACAATGGCTTCAGACGGAGGTTGATACTTTCTGCCGTGCTTCAACGCTCGTATACCCCTTCGGGGGATTGAAACTGAGAACCGCTGCCTTGAACTCCGTATTGTTGATGGCTTCAACGCTCGTATACCCCTTCGGGGGATTGAAACTCTCAAGGAGGGGCTTCACGCTCTGCCAATGAATTCGCTTCAACGCTCGTATACCCCTTCGGGGGATTGAAACTTGAGAAATTGAACAGTTGGAATTGACGCAATAAAGCTTCAACGCTCGTATACCCCTTCGGGGGATTGAAACTTTTCAGCTTCTAAGGTATCCATACACGCATGGTTGCAACACCTTCGGGAGATTGAAAATGGTGACTGAGTTGTGTTCCGTGGTGTTTGTGCTGCGCCCGGCGGCGATGTTCCCTCTTCACAAAAAATTTATGGGGCGGGCAGCACATCGGTTGTTCCTGGTCATGCTGAATCACGCGGGTTTCCCAGAACTCGCCCAAAAGCTGCACGACCTCAACGGCGCGCTGCCGTTCACCCTCAGCGAATTTTTTCCCCACAGCGATCACCATATTTGGATGCGTGTCACTGGCTTGACGCCGGAACTCTGCCTTGCCCTTGAGCAGGTCGCCACCAGTTTGCCCGGTCGCGAGATTGAGCTGCCCGCTCGTGAAAACACGGATGAAGCCGTCTGGTCGGTGCGGGTCGAGGCGGCGCTCTTGTCTCATCATGAGTGGGCGAGCCGCGCCACTTATGCAACCTTTATCCATGATGCGTGGCGCACACCGCCGGAGAAACGGATCATGCTGGAGTTTGTCTCGCCGACGGCGATCAAGAGTGTGGGGGTATATCGTCCATTTCCAGAACCCGCCTTGGTATTTCGCTTGCTGTACGAGCGCCTCTTGAAACTGGGAGCGCTCACCTTGCCGTTTCAGCCGGAGGTAGCGACGCTGGAAGCGTTTGCGGAGTCGCTGCTTGAGGTGCGCGGGTACCAGATCGAGTCGATGATGACGGCGCATAAAGGCAGCCAGATTCCGACTTTTTATGGACAAGTCACCTATCAGGTCTTGGGGCACAACAGCGATTTTCAGAAACGTGCCGAAACCCGCGCCGCGAAACAAGGCGACGTGGGCTTGTTGGCGGCATACCACGATCATGGGGCACACCGCGCGCAGTATTTGTGCTTGCTCCATACCCTCGCGGCGTTCGCTTTTTATAGCGGACTCGGCAGCTACACCGGGCAGGGGATGGGGATGGTGCGGATGATGCCACCCTCAACTTGATAATCCTTAGTTCCTCCATGTCCCATTTTGCTTCTGTTTTTACCCCCCAAATAGGGGTTAACCCCTATAGCACTTTGACAGCTTGTGGTTATAATAAAACATGATTATTTATGATTGTTTAACCTCAATCACGTTGCGGAGGTAATTTTTTTGAAAAAGTTGAATTTTCGATTGACTGCCGTTAGCCCGTGGTTTCTCTATGGGGCGGATCCGCGCGGCATCCCCGAATTACGGGCGGCGTCGGTGCGTGGTCAATTGCGCTATTGGTTGCGCGCTATTTTGGGAGCGCAAAACCTTGGTTTGGCGGCATTGTGGCAGGCGGAAAGCGCTATCTTCGGCTCTGCCGAGGGAGGCTCGACGGTCGCAATTCGTGTTTTTGGGAAGGCACCCACCCTGACCAAAGCGTATATGCTGCCGCACCGTGCCGAAGAGCGTCGGCGCGCCAAAGCAGATGCCATCCCAATAGGATACAGTGCCGCGTTGGAGGTGGTGACTCGTTTTGGAGTCACGTTGCCATCAGATGCTTGGTCGGCGCTCAAAGTGTGGTCGTTGCTGGGCGGCATTGGCAAACGATCTCGGCGTATGTTCGGCGGCGTGGATCTAAGCTTGCGTCAGGGGACAGAATGGTATGCGGCATCTGCTTCCCCCGAAGCATTGATGATCAACGTTCAGGATACGCTCAACATGGCGATCAAGGCACATGGGGGGATGGCTAAGCCGAGCTTTCCCACCTTGCATCCTGATCATAGCTGGGTGATGGTCGGCACCAAGACCTACAGTGATCCCGAACAGGCGAACATAGATTTGTTTCGCGATTTGCTGCGTATCCCCTATTTTCGCGCCCACGAGCAAACGTTCGGTCAAGCGATGAATGGGCGTCGTTCCTCACCGCTCATCGCGCAACTGCGCCAGGTGGGTGATGACGTGGTGCCAGTGTTAACGGTGATGCGTTCCACGCCGGATCAGAACATCGATTGGGCGCATATGAAGGCATTGATGACGGCGGCAGAAACTTATTTTGATGGGAAAACAGTTTGGGGAGGCTGGTGATGACCCATTTGATGTTCTGTCAGATCGGTCCCGTTCAAGCGTTCATCGCCGCCGGACGCCGGACTGCTGATCTTTATGTTGGTAGCAAGTTGCTGAGTCAGATCGCCGCTGTAGGCGTGGATGCGGCTCAACAAACACGCGCGAATATGATTTTCCCGACAACCGTCAATGATGATGATGCCGCCAGCGTGCCGCATCGATTTGCCTTTTTAACAGAATACGAGCCGGTTGCGATGGCTGCGCATGTCAGGGACGCGGTGTTTGCTAGTTGGAATGCGGTTGCCGATGGGGTGCGCGATTTTCTCAAAGAGAAATATCTGCGAGGCGCGCAAGGCGACTGGTACGATACCTTCGAACGTACTAAAGATAACTGGTTGGAGTTTTATTGGGTCGCCCTTCCTTATGAAGAAAAACGCCATAGCGATATCTTTAAGGAAGCAGGGCAGGCATTAGCGCAGCGCAAAAATATGCGTGGGTTTGCGCAGATCGAAGAATTGGGTTGGAAATGCACTTTGACCGGAGCGTCTTCAGCAGTGCCGATTCCGCCAGCGAAAGCAAATAGCGACTATCGCACCATGCGCGATGCGTGGCAAGCATTCAGTAAACGTTTCGATAGCGACGGCAAAATGATTCGCCCAAGCGAGATGCTCGGTACGCAAGCCTTGGTGAAGCGTTTTGCATTTCCTGCCAAAACGCTGGATCGAGAAAATTTCCCGTCTACGCGCCATATCGCTGGTTTAGGGGATGACGCTGTAGAAACAGAAGGCAAGGAAGTTGAGGGCTATTTTGCTGTCCTGCACATGGATGGCGATAAGATGGGCGCTGCGTTCAGCCAGCTTGCGGATATGAAAGCCCATCAGGAATTTTCATCCACATTAGAAGGCTTTGCCCGGATGCGCGTCCCGCAGATTATCGCGGACTACAATGGGGTAAAGCGGGTATCCAATGGCGTCGCCAAACTGGTTTATGCCGGCGGCGATGATGTGCTGGCATTGCTGCCTTTGCGTTCGGTTTTGGCGTGCGCGGATGAGATTCGCCGTGCCTATGCCGAGACCTTAGGGACGCTGGTCACAAATCCAACCATGAGTGCCGGGATCGCGATTGTCCCTGAAAATTATCCGCTCGATATGGCGCTGGAACTGTCTCGGGATGCCGAGCATATGGCAAAAGAGTCATATGGACGTGATGCCGTGGTGTTGATTGAAGCGCATGGGAGTGGCGGCAACCGAACGGCGGGCGCGAAGTGGCAACTAGATGACACCCATAGTATCTCCGACTTGGTCGATACGTTGATCATTTGTTTCGAAGGGGACGATCCGATGTTATCCGCCAAGCTCGGCTTTGATTTGCAAGAGACGCTAGTGTATGCCTTAACGCTTCCCGGAATGCAGGCAGCACGGGCAGGGGAAGTCCGTCGTTTATTGAAGCGTCGTGCTGCCAGTCGTTTGTCTGCTGAAGATCGTGCCGCCTTGATCGCCGATCTTGCCCCGCTATTGACGCAATGGGGAGAGCACGAGGCTGTGGGGTGGGAAGCAGTGACAAACTGGATCATCTTCGCGCGGTTTCTGGCATCCGATGGAAAGGTGCGCGCATGAGCGAGCAATGGATTTTCATCAAGGCGCATGATGTTTGGATGTTCCGCGACTCGAAGCCGTTCACAGCCGGGGAGTCGTTTTTCGCCCGTAGTATGTTCCCGCCGCAACCGGGGACGACCCAAGGCTTGATCCGCAGTTTTCACTACGAACACACGGGGCAGATCATCGGTAGTGCTACCGATATGGGAGGACTTCGTTTGCACGGTGCCTTCCTTGCGACACTCGGCGGGATCGAACGCGCGCCCGCCGATGGCGATGACTTCTTCGATCTGCATCCAGCCGTTATCGGCATATTGATCGGATTGGGCGCTGCCAAAGATACCCGATGCAAGCAGTACCAATATCCAAACGATGACGACGAGACCTTTTTTCATGCGAACTTTCCTCCAGATAATCCCAATGCACTCAATCTCCGATTACCCAAACGGTAATGTAGTGATGGGTACGCCCGCCAAATCGTGCAGAAACGGGGCAAAGCATTTCTTGAAGCCCGTGCTGCGGGCTGTCCTTTCCTTGTCATCTGCGCAAGTGAGCCATTATCCGCCAAAAAAATGAACGGTGCCTCATGGGAGATGTGTGCTGAAAAATGCACCGATTTCTGTGATTGCTGCCTGACCTTCGGGGATGAAGCCGGCGAACAGGGGGAATGCGTGAATCATCCCGTCCCATATCTTCAGGTGAACCTCAACCCCAGCCTGACGGGCTCGTTCCGCAAACTGAATTGACTCATCCGATAAAATCTCGTTTTCGCCAGCGATGACGAATAATGACGGTAAGCCAACCAGGTTTGCCCAGAGTGGAGAAATTAATGGGTGACGGGGATCCTCCATCGCGTAATAATGTTTTGCCATAGTCGAAAGATCACCGATGCGCAGAAAAGGGTCAACCCGTTGAAGCTCAGCCAGTCGTTTGCCGGAAAATGTACAATCAAGTAACGCTGAGATCAGACAAGCCGCCGCCGGTAACGATTCCCCCCTATCCCGCAGACTGAGTAACAAGGCTGCTGTGAGTCCACCCCCCGCCGATTCTCCCGCAACAACAATCTGCGAAGGGGTATAGCCCGATGCTATCAAGCCTCGATAAACGGCAAGAACGTCGTCCAGCGCCGCTGGAAACGGGTGTTCAGGTGCAAGACGGTAATCCGGGATGAACGCGCGACCCATCATCGACCGTGCCAGACGACCCACTAACACCCGATGCACATGCGGTGTCCGAAGTACGTAACCACCGCCGTGCAAATACAAGAGAACGCGATCCATAAGCGCATTTGAGGGTGTCATCCAGTCTCCAGGCACATCGTTTATCTGACCGGGTTTCCAGGATATGCCGCGAGGCACAGGCTCAAACAAAGGTTGGTTCGATGCTTTGCGGTAGGTTTCTAAAGACATGGCAGGCGGCATCAGGTAGCGAAAAAACACCTTCATGTTCATATAGAAGAATTGCGCTCTCAAGCTTGGCATACGGTAGGAAGCCCTTTTCCCAACAGAGGTTCAAAAAACGGTGTAGCCAACCGACGCACGCAAATTTGCTCGTCTCATCATTTGTTATCTTGTGGATTGAGAGATTGAGAGAAGCGAAACAGAGATAGGAAAGGGACGGCTACCCCCTGAAATTGACGGTAACCTCTTTTCATTTTTACGCCCCCTCCACATAATCCCGATTCACCCGATCTGCGATCTCGATCAATCGCGCTAATGAGACGGTCGTGCCTGCCAGATCGTACAACAGCGCGGCGAACAACATAGAGATGGCGAAATCATAGCGTGGTCCGTGCGGTTCATCCCCGCCGATCACTCCATGAATGCCACACGCCTCCATGCCCGGCAGATCGAGCATCACCAGCGCACCCGCCGCATAACGCGCCCAACGCGGGAGCGGGCGTTTGGTCACGGCGCGTTTGGTTTTGGCGCTTTGCAGCGTAAATACGACCGGGACATCGCCGCCTGCATCGACCGAATGCAGTTCATAGGTGGGCGCAGCGTTGGCGCGTTCGGGCGCGGCAAGATGATAGGCGATCCACATCTCGCGTCCCGGCGCTTGAAAGACTCGTTCGAGCGGGGTATCGGGGAAAATCATGCCGTATGCCATGTACAGCCGCAGCGGAGGATGAGACGTTTCGAGCATGATGCGCCTATGCGAGCAATGCGGATGAATGCTTGCTAGTTTAGCATGGTTTGGGGGCAAAATAACCTTGCGTCTCTACGGGGTATTCCCTTAACCCCTCATCCCGATTCTGCGGTGTCGATGGCATGAGACCCCTCACCCGCCAACCCCTTCTCCCACACAAGCGGGGAGAAGGGAGAAACAATCAGTTTTCATCTCGGTATCAGTCGGGAAGAGCGGAAACCGCAAAGAATTGTTCCTCATCTACCTTCCTGTCTAATATATTCGACACTTTTTTAGTCTACTGTGAATCTTGTCTCCCCTTCTCCCCGCTTGCGTGGGATGCAAACGGAGTTTGCCGGGGTCGGGGGATGAGGGGTTGACATCACTACGTCACGTCCGTGTTACAATCCGCCTATTCTGTCCATGCAGCGAAATTGGCTCCCATCGATGAAACATCTTCCCCATCGCGTGCTTTTTGCCCTTGTCCCGCTTTTCCTCGTCGGCGTGTTCGCGCTCATAACCATTCCTTCGACCGCGCAGGATACAGGCGTGCCGACCTCGCCCGCCGACGTGTGCCGCCCCGCGCTCGATAGCTTATGGTCGGCGGCGACGACGGCGTGCATCGGCAAACCCGTTGGCTATATTTGCAATGGTGGCGGCGCGCCGCAAGCCGAACCGCAAGGCGCGGTCAGCAATGCGCTGGCGGTGACGGGCGCACTGGTCGAAGCCGACGAGGTGGACGCGCTGCGCACCCCGCGCATCGCCGCCGAAACGGGGACGGCGGGCATCGTGTGGATGCGACTGCCCGTGCCTATCATCGGGCGGTGTTGACCGTCTTACATGAATATCGTGAGCGAGGATTTCGGATACATTTGTTGGTTTCGAGTGGACGGAAGGCAATGAGCGTGTATGCCATGTTGGCGGCTTCGATTCTATTTGATCCGCCGCATGATAAAGTCTGGGTGGTCCTTTCCCCCGACGCGGTAGTAGCTCGTGCGGGTGAATTTCACGTCCCGACGGGGATGCGACCTGAGATCGAGATCGTCGATTTGCCCTTGATTACCGCACGTCTCGCGCCGGGGACTCATCCCTTTGACTATACAGCGCTAGCGGCTTCGCGCGCCGAGCAGTTTCTCGCTAAATTGTCGACGGAAGAACGGGCGGTGGCACTCATGTTAAAGAGTAACCCTTATGCCAGCAACCCCGATCTGGCTCAGATGATGACCAAAGCACCCAAAACCATTGAGCATCAACTTGCCAGTATTTATGACAAACTGATTGGGTTTTTGGATCATGGCGAAACCATCGATCCGCGCAAACGACGGCAAGCGCTTCTCGATTTACTAAACCGTTGATAACCTGTAAGTGTATCTCTTTGCCACAAAGGTGATGTGAAAAATCATGAGCCATATTTTTATCAGTTATAGCCGCGCAGATAAAGTCTGTGCTTATAAAATACAAAGGCAGTTAGAGGCGCAAGGCTTCAAAACTTGGATTGATAAGAATGACATCCCGGCTGGCGCTCCGTTCCCAATGGAGATTTTGCAGGCAATTCGTGGTGCAGCGGCGGTACTCATACTGTGGTCGAAGAACTCGGCAGAATCACATTTTGTCGGTAAAGAAATTGAAGAAGCACTAAACCAAAAAATGGTGCGTTCTGTTCCCGTTATCCCGGTATGGTTGGATGGACATCCATTACATCCACTATTAGAGAGCCTGAACGCTATCCCACTTACTGATTGTAGCGATGAGATGATTGACACCCTGGTCAATAAACTGCCGGAGCCTATAAAGCAGACATTAGGTCGTCAGTTTCATACGCTTGATCCAGACAAAACGCTCAATGATCACCATCATACGCTATTACCTAACGGATTAGTTAGTATACCCTATGTAACTTCGTGGTTTTGTAGTGCTGCACTCATTGGAAACTCTGATGCTATTCTCGCAGATCATCTCAACAACAAAAAGCAGAAGCCCATAATCTGTGTCGTACCGCAGTTTTTAGGCGATACAAGTGACACGACTGTTGAGCAAGTTTACAACTCGGTTCGGGATTATTTGGACGATCAAGTTTTTTTATGCCTACATATCATACCTAATAGGGTAGGGCGCATCGTAATCGATATAAGTGAGCGCGGGCAAACACTGGACGTGGTGAAAACCACTTATGAAGCAACTCACGCGCTTGTGAAACGTAATCGCAACCTTGCTACCGTCAAGATTTTTACACCGATGATGGCTGCTATGGCTGGCAGTGTAGGCTACATGTTCGACAGTTTCTGGCATGTGCAGGAATATCACTTTGATCGAATTAACGAACGCTATTACCTGCTCTTCGATAGCAAAGACTTATAACCTCTATAAGGAACACATATTCCACATAATCCACCCCGGCGGATGCGGCGCTCGGCTTGCCAAAGGTCGAAGTCGTCGGTCGGCAATTGAACGTGGTACTCGGACTGGATATCACCTAGGACTTGACGGTCTCGCTCGTGCATCGGTGCAACTGCAAACGCACCTTGCACGCCACCCCATCTCGCTAAAGCCACTGGCGGCTTCGCCTACGGTTTTTGCCTCTGGCTTGTGCTGGGCGATGCTTCGCATCGCTCCTCATATCAAAACTGTGTCGCCCTGACCTTCGGTAGCTGCGCTCGGGTAACGGACGAGAGTCCCCAGCGTGCTAAAACGTGGTGCGTAAGTCGTACCTCATATAATAGATTCAAGCGTTCGTAGAGGATGTTGGCTGAAACATTGATTGGTGATGAACGTCATCAGCCATCACAATCGAGGGATGCTGGACGGGGGTTGACGAGTTGCATTGTGGGAGGTTTTGCTCTCCACGTTGTTAAGATTGTCACCCTGTCCCTTTCGTCAATCTGGGCGACTGAGCTAGATGTGTCGTTGCCGCTGCAAATGTCCACGAATTTTGCATGAGTGTGCATGGCGACTGGGACGGGTACCCTATTCACGCAACCTTCACTGAACGACCGTATCGACGGACGCTGCATCGCCGAAATTATTCGCACTGAGCCGAAAAACGACCACGTTGTGACGGACGAAACGATGCTGGAATTGCGCCAGCTCACACGGTTACGCGAAGAACTGGTCGATCTGGTTTCCGACCAGAAACGACGCTTGCTCACAGTTCTCGACCAGGCATTCTCCGAATTCGAGACATTCTTCCGCGAGAAATACTGCAAATTAGCCCTCGCGCTGCTATAAGCCTACCCTAACACCCACAGACGTTCGCGCCGCTGGCATGGACACAGTTGCCGAGTTGTTGACGCAGCACAGCCGTAAACACTACGGGCGTGCCAAAGCTGATGGGCAATCCATTTAAACTTGTCGTAATAGGATAGGCGGAACATAGCGCTCCAGCCAATCGAAAGGAAAGGGTTGGCTGGAGAGGAAACGGAGGAAGGCAAGAATGAGAGAGGGAAAGTCGGATAGGGTATGGTTGTGACTGACCGCCTCGCGCGCCAGCGACCAGACGTGTTCCTGTGGGTTGAGGTCAGGACAGGCAGGGGGAAAGAAGATGGTCTCGACGCGCGGGTGCTGCGCCAGAAGCGAGTGTACCGCTTCACCCTTGTGCCAGCTTGCGCGGTCGCACAGCAGCAAGATAGGTTGGGTGGGATAGCAACCGAACAAATCCCGCAGGAAGTCGGCGGTGATTTCACTGCTCATCTGGGCGCAGGGCAGGGCAAACTGATGTCCATTGCGGACATTGAGTGCGCCGTAGAAATGCATGTGGTCGCGCTGCGGAGCAAGGCGTACTATCGGGGTCTGACCCACAGGCGACCAGAGGCGGGTGGTCGTCGCCTGAAAGTAGAGGCTCATCTCATCGATGGCGATGACTTGTCCGTCGGGATGGTCTTGCAGGAAATCGGTCATTTTTTTTGAAGCGTTGCTTCAAATTCGGCGACCGCCTCTGCGCTCGGACGACTGCGGTAGAGCGTGGTCGGACGTTGCAGGCTCAGCCGCGACTGGTGCATCAGCGTATAACAGGAATAAGGGGACTGGTACACCACGCGGTACCAGCGCACTACTGCCACTTTCAGGTCACTGACCGTCCAGTAGACCGCTTGGCTGATAGGCAGATCGACCGGACGATACTGCTGCAAGCGCTCGGCAAGATCGGCGCGCTGCTCCCGACTGAGCCGCGTGTTATTCCCGCCTCTGCGCCGCTCAAACAATGCCGCCACCCCGTCTTGCCGAAAACAGCTTGCCAGCCGTTGGAGGTTCCGTTCGCTGAAACCGGTGATTTCCATGATCTGATGCTTGTCCATCCCGGTACCGAACAGCCTTACCGCCTGCATCCGCCGCAGTTCGTCGGGACGTTTCGCCTGCTGCTCCGCCTGTTTCAGCGCCGCCACTTCTGGTTCAGTGAGTTTGAAGGTTCGTGTTCTCATACTCTTATTCTATACCCGCAACCTTATCTTGGAAAGTCCATGAGGAGGTTTTCCATGCTGCTCAACGTTCGTTCGGCGTTCCCTTCGCACGCAAGGCACTTGGTATCCAGCTCAGCCTACTTGCGTGACAAATTGCTTATCTTGAAGCACAACAAAAACAGCTTGACGGAGAAATACTTGTTTACGTCAATGCAATTCCAAATCAACCCATCACCATCAAGGGCGTCTGGAAGATTCTCGCTGCTGCTCTGCTCGGTGAGATAGGCGACATCCGCCGCTTCAAAAATGCCAAAGCGCTGGTCGCCTATGCGGGTATCGATCCGAGCGTGACACAAAGTGGTGAATTCACAGGCAAACGCGCCCATATTTCCAAAAAGGGTTCGACTCATCTCAGGCGTGCGATCTGGCTGGCGGCAACTGCCGCAACACGCAGTGATCCAGCTTTGAAGGTGCTGCTTCAGAAGAAAAGAGCGGAAGGAAAACCGTATCATGTGGCGATGGGAGCGGTCGCCAACAAGATCTGCACATTGCATATGCAGTTTTGAGAGACAACAAACCTTACTATTCTCCATCCCTTGCACCCACTGCGGTTGCCGCGTGACTTCCGTTCAGCGAGGACGCTTTTTGCACATCCCGTCGTTCAGCATCAGGTCGAAACTTGCGGTGCGGACGAACAGCCACCGTAGCACGGCGCGCGCCCACGTCCAGCCG
>Ga0163147_10008395_pt1 | contig 11480 bp, 9 predicted proteins | sample OliLakLV19MP6G1_FD_148597 | JGI IMG/M metagenome (GOLD analysis project Ga0163147, IMG submission 148597) | Freshwater microbial mat bacterial communities from Lake Vanda, McMurdo Dry Valleys, Antarctica- Oligotrophic Lake LV.19.MP6.G1 | ecosystem: Environmental > Aquatic > Freshwater > Lake >...
TCTGGATTAAACGAGGTTACAAAATACTCGGCAAATTCAGGCAGGCTCAATTCGATGATATCATAAGGCTTGAGGTTTCCCCTTATATCAAAACTTTTGGTTCCATATGATTATGATTGCTTCTTGTCACTCCCATCAGGCTTTAGGGAATTAAAAGTTAGCTCCTTTCCTGTTTTGATAACTTGTGTCCCTGGATTTCGCGGATGAGCTGTAAAATACTGGAGTCGGGTGATAAAAGCAAGCATAGCAGAAGAATTTATTGAGATTTTTATGGAAGCGGAAGGCTTAACAGCCACAACGGGTAGCAGGTAGTGTTCCGCCAAGCTTACAATGCGAGCCTCTACCGGATTTTGATGATTGGATAATAGCTTCTGTCGAATAATGTGCAGGCTATAAAGAATGATGGGGGTTCACCGGTTGCTTACCTCCTGCCTCACAAATGGAAACCCCTTGAGGTGTATTCGGTATGCTTGATGTATTGCTGCTCGATGATATTTGGAACGATATTGGTTTTGTAACAACTGCGAGCGCGAAGTTGGTGTACTGGAACAGAAAATCAGTTCCGCAACGGATCAAACTCATTCCCCTCGCTGTCAATGTAAAGGTTTCGCCCGTTGGAATATACTCGACCAATCCAAGTCCTGCCCTTCGGCAATCGGTAGTTTCCGGTCATTCGATCCCGGTTGATCAGGGAATCAAAGCCCATTCCACCTCCGTATTTGAACCCCGTAACCTGTTTGCCATCCAGCCGAAAAAACGCGTTCTTCCAGCCAACGGTAGCCGTGAAAGCCTTCGGTGAGGTGCCGATGGATTCAAAAACCTCCGGACTGAGGAATTCACCCTTGCCGTTGAGCAAACGGAATTTTTGCGGGCCAATCTGCCCAAAAAATAGACCCGGCACATCGTTGCGGCTGATGATGGCTTCAAAAAGGAACTCGGTCAACTGTTGGTTAATTTTAGGGGTAACTTGAAGTTACCGCCTAACACAGCCGGGGCGTCCTCGTCTCGTTTCACCTGAGTATTAAAAATGTCCAGTAAGATGGTGACAGACACAAATCTCGGTCGACGGCCAAAGCAATCACTCCCGAAATTCCAGGCCAGACTCCACATTTACCCAGAACGATTTATACAAAGCCTTGTCCAAAAATTGCGCAAAATTTTGAAAATCATCCGATTGTGAGAGGTTTTTACATTTGTACGGTAGCACTCTTGCCAATTTACTATCGGGCGAAACGACCACCGTTTCTTCGTCCGTACTGGCCAGTAGATAGCCGGTTTTGGCCTCGCGGCTAAGAAAAGAAACCTTCTTCGGAGTTGAAAAAAGCACTTCGCCACGCATGTTCATCAAGTCCGTGCCGCCGGAAATGTTTTGACACGAAAGCAATGTTCCGGGTGCAACGATTTTTAAATCTTTGAACACAAATGGCAACCGCAGCTTTCCCGTCGAATCAATCAGACCGTAGTCTTCACCGCCGCTTTTTTGGGCAACGTAATATTTGACAGCCCACTCATTGCCAGGGGCCGGGCGGGCGGTGATGTCGCCGAGATCGGCAATGAGTTTGCCTTTTTCGTCTAAAATTTGGTTGGTGCGCTGGCCTTTTTTGCCCAAAACCGTCACGAGGTTGCTTTTTTTGAGATAATCCACGCCATTCACGATGTTGAACTCGGTGAGTTGTTCGCCCGTATGGTCAAAATAGGCAGCCAAAATACGGTCGCCGCCGGGCGATGCATTGCCCAAAAGCATCGTAAAATTGTTGTTCGCCGAGAAGCCCCGCTGCCCAATCAAGTTTACTTCAAGCGGTTTTTGCTTTGGATTGATGCGGTGGATGGTGAACGATTCCCGCTTGGTTCGGGAGGACGGATCAGATTTCAAATCCGCCTCCATCACCATATATCGGGAAAGTGGGACGAATTTTGCCCCCGTTTTGGGCGGCATCGCCCACTCGCCTTTCGCGTTGATGACCCCGGAACTTTGCGTTTGATAAACCGTCAGCAAACCCGTCGCTTGCATTCGGTCGTGCTCGAACGTCTTTTTCGGGACACTGAAACCTTCGGGGACGATATTTTTCAAAAAAGCGTCCAGCACCTTGATTTGGTCGCCCGATTCCTCTAATATAAACCCGCCATCGGGTGTGGGAACATGCCAAAACCGGGCAAGTTTCTCCGCCTCAGCTGGATCAATTACCCGCCGGCGGCCATCCAAAAACACCAAAACAGGCGGTTTTTCACGGTCCAGGTTTTCAATGCGAAAAATCTTGTTTTGCCAGGGGTCAAAACGGGGCGGAGCGGGCAGTTTTTGACCGTTTTTATCGTAGGCCGAGTACAGATATTCACCCACAGCCCGCGCCCAGATGGCAGGGATTCGCTCATTTTCGGGATGTGGCTCCTCCGTAATTTCCAGAAAATTCACCGGAAAAACCTCCTTGCCATCCGTGTCAAAAACACCCCAAAGACTGTCCTTTTTGACGAGGTAAGCATCATCTCCGAAATGTTCCATGCGCGAAATCCGGTTAAAAATGCCCGGCAAAATGCGTTTTCCACTCGTGTCGCGGATGCCAAAACGGTCGTGGGTATAGCTGGAGCGCCCTTCCAAAATCAGAAAATGATGCGCCTTTTTTGTAAAAGTGGTTTGGTACGGCTCGGCAATTGAAGTCAGGGTGTCCGTAAAATAAATCCGAAAAGTAGAGTCCGCGAGACCCGTCAATGGCCCGTCGCGAAACTGCAAAAACGGTTTATGGCCGTAGCGAAAAGGGCGTATTTCAATTTCGGAAAAGTCTTTTGGGAACTGTTTTTCGCCTTTCAAATTGACCACGTTCGCCATGCCGCCGAGTGGTTGGGCGATGAAAAAATCGTCAAAAACGGGAGAAATATTGCGATAATTAAGCGGAAAAATCCATTTTCCGGTATAATCCATCAGCCCATCACGGTCTTTTCCATGTACCACCAAATAGTCTTTTCCGCCTGTGATGTATTTGTAAATGGTATCAATGATGATTTTCCCATTGGCATCAATCATCCCGGCGCGGTGTGGTTTTTGGGAAAAAGAGTTTGTCTCGTTGTTCACCAAAAAATAGCCAGCGCGGGTGGGCAAATCAAGAGGAGGGTTTGCGCCAACATTCCTTGGCCGGCAAGGACAAAAAGTATTAAAAAATGGCAGCATTTCATGAACACTAAATTTTATTTCTGGCACAAAACCCCATCTTCCAAACGCACCCAAACCCGTTTTCCAGAATCCGAAGTCAGTCGCGCCACCCCTGTCAACCGGGCATTGCCTACTTCTTCATTCGATTCCGTGATGCGGCTATGCCCCACAATCGGCGAAATAGCCGCACAGTTGAAAACAGGCGGAAAAATTTGTAATACGGATCATTTTTTATGGCAACATCTTCTCCGTTCCCCTACTCCACCAAATTCACCAACACCCGATAATCATCAAACATAGCATCCTCCTGCTTCATTTCCAATAGATCGAGCAGCGTGTCGCCGTACACGTCTTCTAAATCTAAGCGGGTTTGTGTACAGCGGATTTCGATGCGGCCTTGAGCGATTTGAGCCATGCGCCATTCGTAAGTGGCTTCCATGAGTTTCATCATGCGCTCATGCACTTCTACGTGGTCGCTGCCGGGCACAACGGCTGGCACATTTTTGAACCCCTCGTTGTTGCGGGCAATCATGCGGCCGTTTTCGATGATGAAATAGGCCGTATGCGCCCGGTTTTCGTCGTTGGTGATTAGGTGGGCATAGAGCGCCAATTGTAGGTCTTCTTCGTTGCGGATGGACTGCTCCCGGTAGCGGGCGCCGCGCCATTTCAGGTCAATCACCGCGAGCTGTCCGTCTTTTTCGAGGACGACATCGGCTCGGCCGTTGAGCTGGATGCCTAAGAAACCCGCTTCTAGTGGTTTTTCCGTAGCTAATACTTTCCAGCCATTTTCCCGGATGAGCGACACCAAACTCCACGAGGCGTATTTGAGCTTGCGGACAAATCCGGCGCGCTCTGGCTCCATGCCGTATAGCAGCAACACGGCGCCTTCTTTGGCCAGCAGCCCGACGATTTCTTTTTCCACCCACCGCTCCAGCTCGCTTTTGCTGAGCGCTTCAATTTCCAATTTCAACAGGCGTTCAAAAAGCCGGTGCGCCAGGTTGCCCATCAAGGTATTTGGCTTGACAATGCTGAGAATGGAAGATTTCCGGAGTTTGATCTTGTGCCGGAACACCCATTGGTAGGGATAATACAAAAGGGTTTCTAAGCTGGAAAAATTTTCTTCATCGCGCCGTTGCAAGCGGTGCGCAGAGGCAATTTCCAGGAACGGCTTCGGCTTCCCCAGCCGCCGCAAACGGGCCGCCTGCCGCTGGGGCAATTCAAATAAACTTGCCAATGGCCCGCCTTTAAAAGTATCTGTGTCAAAAATCAACGGATCCAATTTGCCAAAGGCCGCTTCAATATCGCCGAGCAGCGGGTGGGCCATCAGCGCCTGCCCTTCGCTCGATTCGGGGATGGCCAGCACGAGTTGGCGTTGCGCCAGCAAAAAAGGCCGCTGCCGTTGCCACACCGTCAGCCGGTTTTCATCCTGCGGCGTATCTAAGTGAATGTTTTTGGTTGCCAAATAATCGCGCTCAACCGGGTACCAGCGGGAGAAAAAATGTACAGCTTCGCGCTGCGTAAAATTCCACCACAGGAGTTGTTCCACAGGCTCCGCCAGAGCTGCCGATTGGTGGCAATAGATCAGCGCGTCGCGTTCCTGTTCCACAAGTCGGGCTGGCGCGGGTTCGTACACCGTGCGCACAACCCGTTCCAATTCGAGGTGTGTCAGTTGCTTTTCGGGCAAGGCACGCAGCAGGTCGCGGATGCGCTTGGCCTGTTCTCCCAGTACAATAAAGGACGTATTGCGGTTACCGCCTGCATCAAAACTCTGGTGCGCCCAAAGATGTAGGTAATCAAACAGCTCGATCACTTCTTCGATGGGCACGGTCTGGTGGACATCGTAGCGGCGGCGTTCAAACCAGAAGCGGTATTGGCGCCGGATTTCCCCAATGCGGATGGAACTGTCTGCCTGTGCGCGGTTTTCCAATTCTTCAAAATAGCGCCCGATGGTGTAGTTCCAGGAATCGCTCAACATCCCCGGCATTTCGGCCATCAGGGCGGCAATGTCGTTGGCCAATTCTTCTTCTAAAGGTTTCACAGCCAAAGACACAAACTCCATCACTTTGAACGGGTTTATCGGATTCCACAGAAAAACCGTAACTAACTTCAGCACCTGCAAAGTCGGGCGCGCTGCGGAGGCCGACACGATGCCCATAGCTGGCTGCCCTTCGCGCATCAGTGCGTCTTCCAGCAGGCGACTTTTGTCCGGAATCAGGCAGGCAGGCCAAAAAGCAGTATTTTGTCGCAGGAGTTTGGCTGTAAAAACGGCCAGGTCACTGTCGCGTTTGCCACGAAGCAGGAGGAGGCTGCCGTCGCCGCGGGCAGGACTTCTTTCTATGGATTGTCCGGCCAATGCGCGTTGCAAAACAGCAAGATCTGTATCTTCTTCTGAAACAACAGCCGGTTGGATGGATTCGAGGGTGACGCCGTTTTCCTGTAATTTAGCAAGCAAGCGTCGGTAAACCAATGGCAGGAAATCGAACGGTTCGTTCAAAACTATTTTGGAAATCGCATGGCGGCGTTTACCGATCGTGGTCAGCACAGCCTTAAACCGGTCTGCTATTCCGGGAAGGAAATCGGAAAGCTCCTGAATGCGTTGCTCAATGGCGGCAAGGCAAGCCAACCGTTCCGGAATGCCGGGGTGCGCTTCAAAATTCCAGCCGGACTGGAGCAATTCGTCGCGGCGTTGTAACAATTCGATTGCAGTTGCAAACTGATCTGCTTCAAAGGAGGCCTTGAAAAACGCAGTGGCGGCCGCTTCAAGATGCTCCGTAAGCGCCTGCCGGTATTGCCCGATGCGCAAATATTCGTTGTCAGAAGAGTGGCCACCCATGCCGAAAGCCGCTTCCAGCAGGTGCAAAAGCCCGGAAGGCCCGATCCACGCCTCATCGCCCGTTGCTTGTTGTGGCAACGGACAAACCGCATCGTCCCATTGTAATCCGAAATGGATAGTCATTTAGTCATTTTTTCGTTCCAAAATACTACATAACTTCCAACCGGGCATTAATTTGCCCCTTCAAAATTTTCCACATGAACCTGATTGATTTTTTCAGCTTTGCCGGAACCTTTCTGTTTGCTGTGAGTGGAGCCTTAGCGGCAATGGAGAAAAAGCTGGATGTCTTTGGCGCTTTTGTCATCGCCCTGGCAACGGCAGTGGGTGGCGGCACCTTTCGCGATTTGCTAATCGGGAAGCAACCAGTGGTCTGGCTTACCAATACCTGGTACTTGGTGTTGGTCGTCGCGGCGGTGCCGGTGAGCCATATTTTCAAAGGCAGTTTTCAAAAAATGCGAAAATCCATGTTCTTGTTTGATTCGATGGGCATCGGGTTGTTTACGATCCTGGGATTGGAAAGAACCTTGGACGCAGGACTTAGTCCAATGGCTGCGGTATTGATGGGCGCGGTATCAGCGGTATTCGGCGGGGTGTTGCGCGATATTTTGTGCAATGAAATTCCGATTATTTTCCGGAAGGAGATCTACGCAACGGCTTGTATTGCCGGCGGGATTTTGTACTTGTTGTTGGAATCCTGTCTGGAACAACGTTCTTTTAATATGGTCATTACGGTTTGTTTCATTACGGTGATTCGAATTTTGGCGGTGAAGCGGCGGTGGCGATTGGAATTTCGGTGAAGCACAATAATTTCCCGCAAAGGGCGCAGAGGGCACGCAAAGGTGCGCAAAGCGAGACTCATTATGGTTATTCAATGACCCCTATTTTTATCATAATCCGGAGCAATCCTGCCAACTGCCAACTGTAAATCTGCCAACTTTACCCCATCTACACTACTTGCGTTTATCCAACTCCTCCTGCACTTTTTCATACAATTTTCCGATTCGTTTCGGGTCTTTTCGCAGTGCGCGCATGGTTTGTTCGAAGGACTCCTGCTCCACGCCGTGCTGTTTAAAAACATAGCCATACCAAAGCTCGGCAATGCTGTCTTTCGCCGTCGCTGTGGCATCCTGGATGGCGACTTCCGCAATATGGACGTCCACAAGGAGCGGCACTAATTTACTTTCCTCGATCTCAGGTGCTTCTTTTCCGGCACCACAGGCAAAGCAGAACAGGCAAATTGCAATAAAAAAGATACTTTTTTTCAGGTCGTACACGCTAATACTGTTTGGGATAGTGAAACGCTGTCAGTACGGCAGCCGGCGCTTTAAATTCTTTCCAGGAATTGACCTTTGCTTCCACTTTAAAAATGCCACAGGTCGGTACGTTGTCAATATATTTGTTGGAAAACCGATTGGCAATGGTCGTAAACGTAGGGTTATGGCCAAAAAGCAAAACGGTATGTGCTTCATCGGGAAGCTTGCTGATGATGTCTAAAATATCTTCTGCAAAGGCTTCGTATATCCGGGGTTCCAATTGTACGTCCCGGCGGTCTATTTCAAAGGCATCTGCGAAATACAAAGCGGTGGAATAGGCGCGGGTAGCCGGACTTGACAGCAACAGATCGGGTTCTGCGCCTTCGCTCTTCAAAACCTTAGCCATAAACGGCGCATCCCGCAAGCCCCGTTCTTCCAGGGGGCGTTCGATATCGCGCAGCGTGGGATGACCCCAACTCGATTTTGCGTGTCGCACGAAATAGATCGTTTTCATCTTCAGTGAATTTGCTCTTTATAACTTGTATAACTTGCCTGCTGTTGCAAAACAAAGAAAAAAAATCGAGATGCATGCCGGATTTCAGGGTGGATGGCGAACTTTGAAGTCAAATACTAACCGCATGTCTTTCCAAAATAAAATAGTCTGGATTACCGGGGCATCCTCCGGCATCGGCGAACACTTAGCGTATGCTTTTGCCGCCCGGGGCGCTAAGCTCATCCTTTCCAGCCGAAACGAAGCCGAACTGGAACGCGTCAAAAACAAATGCCAGGGTGCTCCGCAGGTGCTGATCCTCCCTTTGGACGTTGCGCAGTTTGACCACATTCCGGAAGCGGTGCAAAAAGCAGTTGCCGCTATGGGGCAAATAGACATCCTCGTGAACAATGCCGGCATTTCGCAACGCGCATTAGCCAAAGACTCAGCTTTTGAAGTGGACAAGCGCATTCTGGAGGTCAATTTTTTAGGAACAGTTGCCATGACTAAAGCAGTATTGCCGTTCATGCTGGCCCGCCAATCCGGTCAAATTGTGGTGATGAGCAGCGTGATGGGCAAAGTTGGGTTTCCGGGACGTTCTGCTTATTCCGCTTCCAAACACGCCCTGCATGGTTTTTTTGATACCCTGCGAGCAGAAGTTTATCGGGACAACCTCAAAGTCACCATCCTCTGCCCCGGCTATGTGCAAACCAATGTCACCATCAATGCCCTGAAAGGCGACGGTACTCCGACCAAGGTCATGGCGGAAGAAACCCGAAACGGCATCCCTGCCGACGTGTTCGCGATAAAGGCTCTGCGCGTCATTGAAGCCGAAAAAGAAGAAGTAGTGATTGGCGGCAAAGAAACCCTGGGCGTCTACCTGAAGCGTTTTTTGCCGGGGGTGTTGTCGGGGATCATCCGCAAACGGGAAGTGGGATAGTTGGTGTCTGTCTTTTGTTCTTTTATGCTGTCACTCCCGCTACTGCTGAGCGTGAGCAGTGTATCATAACACATCATTGTTTGTCATTCCCGCAGGGAATCCGCGACAGCGCTCCCGGCTTTACAGGCTTTTTCAGATTCTTTGGGGAAGGATAAAGGGGCGAAAATCATCTTCGATGTTACACATGGATTCACTTCAAAAGCCTTTCTGCTGTTGCAGATTCCCTGCGGGAGTGACAAACCTGCGGGAGTGACAAATCAACAATGTTTCAGGCGGCACCGACTTGTGTCCACACCATAGGTTTTAAAAACCTATCCATTGCGCGAAAATGTCCCGTAGTGTGCTGATAGCGCCGCTTTTTTTTGAAATCAAAAAACCAGGATGCGAAAACCCCCGTAAGTATAAGGCAATTACGAACCCTTATAACTTAAAAGATTATGAAGCAGTTACACCTGATTCTGTTTGCATTTCTGGTATTGCCATTATTTTCTTTCGCACAAACCGGCACCTTAGAAGGTGTGGTTTACGATGCAGCAACCCAAAAACCGCTGAGCGATGCGGTTATTTTTATTAAAAACAGCGACCTCGGCGCAGTAAGCGAAGAAGCCGGTCGGTTTCAACTCCGGGGCATTCCCACAGGGGAGGTTACATTTACGATTGCGTTATTGGGCTACGAAATTGGTACCGAAAAAGCTACCATCACTGCCGGCAAAACTACGCGCCTCACCATCAATCTTACCAACGGCTCTGTGGATTTGGATGAAGTAATCGTCCATTCCTTTAATGCCCACAACCAGCAAAACATTAGCAAAATTGACATCAAGCTGCGCCCGGTGGTGAACTCACAGGAAATTTTGCGCATGGTGCCCGGGCTTTTTATGGGGCAGCACGCCGGCGGCGGCAAAGCAGAGCAAATTTTTCTTCGCGGTTTTGACATTGACCACGGCACCGACATCGGGCTAACCGTGGATGGCATGCCGGTCAATATGGTTTCGCACGCTCATGGACAGGGTTATGCCGACCTGCATTTCGTCATTCCGGAATTGGTGGAGGCGGTTAATTTTGAAAAAGGGCCTTACCACGCGAATAAAGGCAACTTTGTGACGGCAGGTTGGGTGGATTTTAAAACCCGGGAAGTACTCGACCGCAATTTTGCAAAAATAGAAGGTGGACAATACAATACCCTACGCGCGGTTACCGGGATAAACCTACTGAGCCAGGAATCCCGTCAAAACGGCCACGCAGCCTACATTGCCGGTGAATACAGCTATTCTGACAGCTATTTCGATGCGCCGCAGTATTTCAACCGGGCAAATGTTCAGGCTCGCTACAGTGGTGAAATTACGCCCAATTCCCGCCTCAGCCTGACTGGCTCTCACTTTTGGTCGCGCTGGAATCACTCCGGCCAAATTCCCGACCGATCCGTTGCAAACGGCGATATTTCGTTTTTTGGCGCAATTGACGACACCGAAGGCGGAGAAACCTCTCGCACCAACTTCAACGCACAACTCCTTACCCAAACGGCCAACGGCGGCTTGTTCAAAAACCAGGTTTTTTATTCCAATTATAACTTCGAGCTCTATTCCAATTTTACATTTTTCCTCGATGATCCGGTAAACGGCGACCAAATCCGGCAAAAAGAAGGCCGGAGTTTGTTTGGCTACAACGGCAGCTATAATTTCCCAAACCGGATCGGCAATGCCTCAGCCAATACGACGATTGGGGTACAGTACCGACAGGATTTGGTTGCGGATGTGGAACTTTCCAACAGCCGGAACCGCACGGAAACCAAAAGCCGGATCCAGTTTGGCGATGTGCAGGAAGCCAACCTTGCAATCTATGCAGACGAAAACATTCAATTCTCGCGCCGTTTTGCCATGAACATTGGGTTGCGGTACGATTTTTTCAACAGCGCTTACACCGATCAGCTCCAGGAAAACCAGAAAAGCTCCGCTAATGCCGGTATCCTGTCTCCAAAAATCAATTTCTATTATACGCTTAATGAAAAGCTCCAGTTTTTCCTGAACACCGGACGGGGATTCCATTCCAACGACACCCGCGTGGTGGTGCCGCAAAACGGGAAAGACATCTTGCCTGCGGCGTATGGTTCTGATCTGGGCGTTATCTGGAAACCCATCCCGCGTTTGTTTATCAACACTTCGTTATGGTACCTCTGGCTTGAGCAGGAGTTTGTGTATGTGGGCGACGCAGGCGTGGTGGAACCCAGCGGGCGTTCGCAGCGCTACGGGATAGATTTTTCGGCGAGGTACCAGCTTACCGACCGGCTTTTTGCCGATATTGACCTGAACTGGGCCAATCCGCGTTCGGTGGATGATCCGGACGGGGAAAACTTCATTCCTTTGGCCCCGAGATTTACAACCGTGGGCGGCCTGACCTTGGTTGGCCCGGAAGGTTTCAACGGGTCGTTGCGCTACCGCTACCTCGCTACCCGACCCGCCAACGAAGACGATTCGATTGCCGCAAAAGGGTATTTTGTAGCTGACCTGCAACTGAATTATACCAAAAAGAATTGGGAAATCGGTCTCAACCTGCAAAACCTGCTCAATACCCGCTGGAAAGAAACACAGTTTGCCACGGAAAGCCGCTTGTTTGACGAGGTGGAACCAGTAGAAGAAATTCACTTTACGTCGGGAACGCCGTTTTTTGGACGCGCTTCTTTTACACTGTTCTTTTAAAGGCGATGATTCTGATCCCCCTTTTCGAGAGGCCCTTCCCCACAAAGCAGGACGCTACCCTTAGCGCCCTTTGCGAGACCTTAGCGACCTTTGCGGGAAACAATTCCCCACAAAGCAGGACGCCAC
>Ga0163147_10008400_pt1 | contig 11470 bp, 8 predicted proteins | sample OliLakLV19MP6G1_FD_148597 | JGI IMG/M metagenome (GOLD analysis project Ga0163147, IMG submission 148597) | Freshwater microbial mat bacterial communities from Lake Vanda, McMurdo Dry Valleys, Antarctica- Oligotrophic Lake LV.19.MP6.G1 | ecosystem: Environmental > Aquatic > Freshwater > Lake >...
ATCTAGAAGTACTATAGTAAGTCCAAAAAGAACTTTCCTAAAGAAAAATCTTTATTTGGACTAACTATCCCCCGGAGGGATGATAAATAGTTATCCCAACTAAACGTTTTAAGTAAACCGAAGGTTTTCAATAGAAAAGTATTCGGAAATTACTTATTGGGATAATAACTATAGTAAGTCCAAAAAGAACTTTCCTAAAGAAAAATCTTTATTTGGACTAACTATCCCCCGGAGGGATGATAAATAGTTATCCCAACTAAACGTTTTAAGTAAACCGAAGGTTTTCAATAGAAAAGTATTCGGAAATTACTTATTGGGATAACTATACGAACGAAGAACTTTTAACAAATCTTACTAAATTAAATGGGGATGAAAGAGAGGTAACATTAAAGTTCCTAATTCATTTATCTGAATTCGATAATAGAAAATTATACTTATCCCTTGGATATAGCTCCCTATTTGATTACTGCGTTAGAAAATTAAAATATTCTAGTGGCAGCGCTTTTAGGTGGACCGGGAGTACGAGGTACTTGGCAGAAAATCCTCATCTGAAAGAGAGTTTTTAAATGGTGACGTGTCTCTGTGCTCTTTATCCGCATCGGCCAAAACAGTAAGAGAAGAAGTTCTGATAGCATTAGATATTATTGGAAAATCCAAGAAAGAGGTTGAGGGACTTACTGAAAAGATTAATCCAGGTTTAAAGTCAAAAGAAATTGTTAAAGAGATTGCGGTAAAGCTTTATGTGGAATCGGCACTGCCACTATTTGCTTCAGTCACACCTCAGAAAGAACCTAAAATTGAAGAGAGGTATGAGCTTACTTTCTCGGTCTCAAAGGAAGTTTATGAGAAATTTACAGCTCTTAAGACTGAACTATCAAATAATTCAGGAAACAAATAATTCAGGAAACAAATAAAGCAGGAAAAGTTTTAACGCTTGAAAATACTTTTAATGCGCTCCTGGATAGATCCGAACCCTTAAAGGATCGAAAGACTAGATCCTTTAATGAAAATGGTAGAGCTATTCCTGTTTCTCTAAAACGAGAGATCTTTAAAAGAAACAGCGCTCAATGTAGCTTTGTTTCCGATGATGGAGTGCTCTGCACAGAGAAGCATCACTTGGAATTCGATCACGTTATGCCTTTTGGAATTGGCGGTAAAACAAATAAAGATAATTTAGGCTTCTTTGCTCTGGCCATAATAAACATGTTTCTGAATTTACATTTGGAGCTTGGCAGAAGAACTAAGTCTTTATTCTTTCTTTTTTAAATTTATAATCTCGAAAGCAGTTCCTGACGAATCGCCACAGAAGATCTGCTTTATTTATGTTTTCTCTAATCTGAGTTTATCGGTGACGGCAAAGTTAAGAAGCCTATGTTTCAGGAATATAAAGAAAATTTATTTCACCTGTGAAAAGGCCTTATAATCCTTATTAACGAAGCTAACTTAAGGTCTAACTTGGGTATCAATCAACAGATACATCCATTTTTACAGAGCAGGACGGAGCGCAATTAATTGAATAATTAATTGGGCTCCGTCCCTATTTATTAGCGCGGTCTGAAATCAGTTTTTTCGGAAAGTCCCTTAATAAACTCAGCCAAAAGCTTAGCGGAGTTTTCTAGATCTTTAAGACTACAAATTTCGACTTGTGTATGCATGTATCGATTTGGAATTCCAATATAGCCTGTAGCAACCCCACTTTTATTAACTTGAATAACTCTAGCGTCGTTACCCATTAGTCCAGAATTTGGTTTTAATTGATAAGGAATCTTAGCTTTTTTTGCAGAATCAATAATTCGTTTTTCAATTATTGGATTAATATTTGGTCCCCTTGAAACGCATGGTCCTTTACCTAAATCGCAAGGAACGCTTTTATCTGTTCCAGCACCTGGATTATCGTAAGCATGAGTAACATCAATTGCAATTCCAACATCAGGTGAAATTCCATAGGCCGCAGTTTGAGCTCCGCGCAAACCAACTTCTTCTTGCACAGTACTTGCTGCAAAAAGTCCAACTTTAAGTTTTGCCGTAGAGCATAATCTTAGTGCCTCCATTGCAACAAAAAGTCCGGCTTTATCATCAAGTCCAGGAGAGCAAATAAGATCCTCAGTCAGCTCGGTTATTCCTAATTTGAAAGTTATAGAATCCCCGATTCTAATTAATTTCTCGACAGTTTTTTTATCTTTAGCACCGATATCAATCCATAGAAGATTCATATCTCCAACTGATTTACCGCGTTCTTCCGGTTTTTGAAGATGAATCGGTTTGCGTCCAATTACGCCAGGCACCTCCCCATCATCACTATGGATTGTAACTATAGATCCCTCCAAAACTCCGGTATCTATTCCGCCTAGAGGTTGAAAAGAAATAAATCCTTTCTCTGAAATATGTGTGACCATCATGCCAATTTGATCACAGTGACCAGCCAGCATTACTTTAACTTTTGCACTTGGATTAAGGGAGCAAATAACATTTCCATGAAAATCGGTCTCTATTAAATCGGCATACTTTTCCATTCTTGATCGAACTACACGTTGGATTTTTTGCTCAAATCCAGTTGGAGATGCTGTTTTAAGAAGTTTGTGTAGAAATTCTTTCGGTTCTTTTTGCATATAATTGACGGTGTTTTATAAACATGCTTCTTGGATACGAATTGCAGAACAAAAATATAAATTAGATTTCAGAAAACAATTAGCTATGTCGATATCTAATAAGCAATACCACTTCTATATTAATATGCACTGCATAGTATAAAAGAAGCACTTTTTTTATAAACGGTAAATTAATCGCACATGGCTGAAGAGAAAGAAGCAAAAGAGGGCAAAGAGGGTGCAAAAGAACCCGCTGAAGGAGCTGCTAAGAAAAAAGGCGGCAAGAAAATGATTATAATCATCGTGGCTGTTGTCTTGCTCATTGCAGCTGCAGGCGGTGCTTTTTTATTTATGGGTAAAAAGGAACCTTCTTCGGAAGACGAAGCCGCTCATGACGAAGCCGCCCACGAGGAAGAGCACGCAACAGAGAATGTTGATCTTGATACGTTCATAGTAAATCTTTCTGAAAATGCTACTTTCTTAAAAACTACTATTGTTCTGGAAGTTAATTCTCATTTACTACATGGAGAGCCCAAAAAGGCTGCTGCTGCAGAAGGCGATGGTCATGGTGGCGGCGGAGGCGGTGGATTGCCGGGAGTACTGGGAGAAAAGCAAGCTGCAATTAAAGATCGAATAATCAAGATTCTTTCATCAAAGAAGGCACCTCAGCTTTTAGATCCTGAAGGTAAAGATGAATTAAAAGAAGAGATTGCTGATGCTGTCAATCAAGTAGTTCAACTAGATGAAGAACTAGTTACCAATGTTTATTTCGTTGGATTTATAATACAATAATTCTCCGTAGGCATTTAAATTATTCTCAACTGGAGCAAAACAAAGCTCTTTGTTAGGTTGATTACAGAGCAGTTTTAATATCTGCACAGAGCGTAAGGGCATTCCAATTTGATAATATAAATCTGCCAAGAGCATAGCTCGCAGCTCGATTCTTGAGGCGATATCTAGAGCAATAATTCTGGGAGCTTTATAAAAAGCTAATATTAAATTTTCTAGATTTTTGAGACTTGTTTCAAAGAAATCTTTATCAACATTAATATTTTGACCAGCTTTTATAAGCAGGGTGCCATCTTTTGTAAGCTGAAGGATATCCTTTAGTTGATGACTTAAAAGAGTTACTGGTTCGAGTTCTACGCTGGAGCTTTTGAGAGCAAAATTTATAAATCCAGAAACATTTTGAAGATTAGGAGTATGTGGCAAGGGCAAGAGTTCGGGAGAAAATGAATTACCATTTTGATCCGTGAATGTTTTTCTATTAAACAGTTCAGGATAATAAAGATCTAATAAATATATAATTTTAATGTCATCTCTATATCCCTCGATATCGGTCATGTAGTGCAGTAAAAACAGGGATGGCTCTGTTAGAAAATATGCATTTGATGCAACATTTTTAAGCATACTTTTGCCTTCTTCTCTCACCGATTGATCGGTTTTGAAAGCAAGTAGTTCTTTAGCAAACGAAGGACGATAACTTCCAAGAATAATAAAAATTAAAGAGGCAAAAGCCAGAGCGATAGGAAGCTTTGATTTAACCGCAAAATATTGAAGCTTCATGCAAAGAGCGACAATAAGACTTGCAAGGCAAATGCCGATAGATAAGATAAGAACTAACCAAGGATCGGGATGCCAGCCAGCAAAAAAAATCCAATTTGAAATCCCTACGGCCAGAATCGTATAGCCAGTTACTGAGGAGCTATATAGAAGTAGGCACATTCCTAGAAAAGCTAAAATCATTTCTTGAAGAGGTATTTCTTTTGTAAGTGTTTTAAAATCTTTGGATATTCTCTGCAAAATGTTTTCATTGAAAATAAAAAAATTAGATTCGATTGCAGTTGGAATATTACCTTGAGCTTCTGTACTTCGAACCTTCCAGTCTCTTTGATTAGTTATTAAATTATAAAATCTTTCAAAATTAATGACCTGACCAGTATTGAGCGGAGGTGTTGTTTGGGCCCGTAATGGAATGTAGAGGTAAACCGAAGCTCCAAGAGTAAAAAGCAAAATTGCTCTAACTAAAAATGGAACAATGCTTCTGAAATATATCAAAAGAATTGGCAATATTAGCAAGTAAGCTAAAACAATTGAAATATGATTGCCTAGAAATAACCCAGCTAGAAATGCAGTTATATGGAGAAATCTTTTATCTTTTGTGTAAAGCCAATGAAGAAAAACAATTAGTAAAATTTCTAAAGTTACTAGATTTAACATATAAACTTCGGCCTGATATGCCTGGCGTAAGAAAGCCGAAGAGAAACTCAAAGTTAGAACTGGTATTAAAGAGCAAATATTTGCAAGCCTGATAGGAGCGTTAAATGATTTCAAAATTATTTTGTTACATAAGACATATGCAAGAGCTAAGCTTAGTGAAGCTAAGAATGTAGAAAAAAGATTGACTCTCCAGGGGATCGCTCCAAATGGAATGTGAGTGAAAATATTTGCAAGTTGTGAATAGAGGGGGAATCCTGCTGGATGTGCAATATCAAGATAAGTTGCACTTAGAACAAACTCTCCAGAGTCTCTCCAGTAAGCAGTTGTTGGTGTAAACCAACTGAATAAAAACCAGAAGATAAAAAATAGAAAGTAAGGAATCGGCCTCATTGAAATGACATAATCATAGCTAACACTTTTGTGGAAGGGGGCGAACGATTACTGGAGTCCACCATTATCACTATCCCAAGTCCATGTTTGCATCGATTGGGGATGTGAAGCAGTCATAATGAAATATTGAGTTCCGACGGCAGTTGTTGCCATTGAGATCCCTTTTGAAACTCGAAGTTCAGGAAGGACAGCAGCGCATCCAGTTGAGTCAGCACAAGATTTATAAATACTCCAGTCTATGAAATATGCATCTTGAGCAGTGGCGGCACTAACAAGGTCGGCTTTTGATCGAGCATCAAAGGCTCGACGTTGATATTGATTGAATTGTGGTATTGCAATTGAAGCAAGAATCCCGATAATTCCTATCGTCACCAGCAGTTCTAACAACGTAAAACCTTTTGACTGCTTCATACCTGCCTAAATTGGTGAGGTTCTATAAAGTTGCAGGATAATTGTTGCCACATTTTCTACTGCAAAGTGGGTGGGCCATCTGAAATGCCCCACCCACCCATTTTTATGCTCTCCACTTCAAGTTATGGAGACACACGGTACTACTGATTCTAAAGTAAGAATCAATCCAATACTATTGTAGACCACCATTTGAGCTATTCCATGTCCATGTAGAACCAGTTCCACTTGGATGACGTGATGTAGCTGTAAAATATGTGGTAGCTTTTGTACCTGAGATAACAACACCTTTTGAAGCAATGAATCCAGGAAGAGCTGTTTTACATGCAGCTGCGTCAGCGCATGTTTTGTATGCTTCCCAGTCAACGAAGTAAGCTTCTTCGGCTGTTGCCAATGAAGTGATGTCGCTCTTAGAACGAGCATCGAAAGCTCTCTGTCTGTAAGACGAGAACTGTGGAATAGCGATAGCGGCAAGAATACCGATAATAGCCACAACAACTAACAATTCAATTAATGTAAAACCGTGCTCTCTTCTCATAACTGCAATCCTCAAAGTATATATTTTTTAACCTTAATTAAGCCTTTCAATCTGTCTTGAAAAAAAAGGCATCCCATTTCTGGAAGCTTCCAGCCTCCCATTAAGAGCAAATCGGATGCCAAAGGAAAAATATTAAGGATATTTTTCTAAAAGGAATAATATTAGTTACTTAGGTCCATAAGACACTGAAATATCTAATTAAATCCCCTACCTGCTAAGAATTCATGGAAACTGATTTCCTACTGGTATGCACCAATTTGCACACTAATTTAGAGTTAGCTTTAAGATGCAGTATGAATTTTATAGTTTCAGAATATAAAGAGTAATTTTATGAGCTGATTAGATAAGTTAAAGGGAGACCAATTGATGCAACTGGTCTCCCTGAAAGTAATTACTATTAAGTTAAGTATTACTGTAGACCACCATTCGAACTATTCCATGTCCAAGTTGAACCAGTGCCACTTGGATGCCTCGAGGTGGCAGTAAAATATGTTGTAGCTTTTGTTCCAGATATTACTACGCCTTTTGAGGCAATGAATCCCGGAAGAGCTGTCTTACATGCTGCTGCATCAGCACAAGTTTTATATGCTTCATAGTCTACGAAATATGCCTCTTCGGCAGTTGCTAAGGAGGTAATGTCGCTTTTGGATCGAGCATCAAAAGCTCTTTGTCGGTAAGATGAGAATTGAGGAATCGCGATCGCCGCGAGTATTCCGATAATTGCCACTACAACTAATAGTTCGATCAATGTAAAACCTTGCTGTTTCTTCATATAGTAATTCCCTAGGAAAATATTAAAAATTCTAGCCCTTTCAAACAAACGAAAGTTCATACCGATCTTGGTAAAGCTAGCGCATAAAGCAATGAAGCAATTGAAATGCCAAAGTAGGAAATGATTGATAATTCTAGAATAACTCTAAGACTAGAAATTTTTCTTATGCACTTAAAAGGATCGGGTTTCCCTTAGCCATGTAAATAAGTTCATAGTGTTTATATAGTGTTTTCCAAAAGTCCTTGCCGAATCACAAGATATGGCAATGCAGACTAAGTTAAATCTTTTTTCTTGTTAACCCTTCGGGTTAGCTATGATTTTTGAAAATGAAAAACACTATTTATTATCCCGCCGGGGGATAGTAACTTTCTAAAGCCTTTTCTTTTCGGCAAGGACTTTTGAAAGTTACTATAATTGAAGAATTGAGTTTTTTAACTATCCAACTACTGATCCAAGTTTAAAGATTGGAAGATACATAGCCACAATAATGCTACCAACAACTATTCCTAAGACTAATATGATCACCGGCTCGATAAGTTGTTTAAGCCCACCAACTGCGGTGTCTACCTCGTCTTCATAGAAATCCGCAATTTTGCCCAACATCTTATCTAGAGCACCTGTTTGCTCACCAACTGCAATCATTTGAGTTACCATTGTTGGAAATACTACCGAGTCCATAAGGGGCTCTACTATGGATTTACCTTCAGATATACCAACTCGTGCTTTAAGGATTTCTCTTTCAACGACTTTATTGCCAGCAGTTTTTGAACAAATACTAAGAGATTCAAGAAGCGGAACACCCGATGTGATCATTGTACCAAGAGTTCTTGCGAATCTTGCAACACAAACTTTTTTAACAAGGGATCCGAAGATCGGAGCTTTAAGTAGAAGAGGATGAATGACCTCTTTACCGCGATCTGTTTTTATAAATCTAAAAAAGAGCGAGCCAAAAGTTACTATTATTCCAGAGATAATCCAAAGGTTATCCACCATGAAATTGGAAATATTAATGACAATTTGAGTTGGTAAGGGCAGGGCTTGTCCAAACTCTGAAAACATTTCAGCAAAAGTAGGAATAACAAATATTAAAAGTACAGAGGTAACTACAACCGCAGTACCAACAACTACGCCAGGATAGATCATAGCTGTTTTAACTTCGCGATTTAATTTTATGACTTTCTCCATATGAATCGAAAGTCTTTCAAATATTGCATCCAAGGCACCACTGCTTTCTCCAGCTGCCACCATGTTAACATACAGTTCGTCAAATACTTTAGGATGTGTAGCCATGCCTTCGGCCAGAGTTCCACCTGATTCAACAGTTTCTTTTACACTGTTAATAACTTTACGGAGTGCTTTATTGTCTGTTTGCTTAGAAAGGATCGAAAGACTCTGGACGATGGGTAAGCCCGAGTCGATCATAGTTGCAAACTGACGAGTAAAGATAACTATGTCTTTGGATTTTACTCTACCACCGCCACCTCCAGGCATTTTGATCTCCATATCAAGACCTTTGCCCTTCTCGCGAATTTTGGAGACAACTGGATTAATCTTTTGTGACTTAAGAGCATTAAAGACTGCTTTTGAAGTTTTTGCTTCAAGCTCACCTTTAACTTTTTTCCCTGCGGCTGTGGTTCCTTCCCAAATAAATACTGGCATCCTTGCTCCTATATTTCTATCTATTAATATCTATCAAATGTTAACCCGAATCAGTAACTCTAAAAACTTCCTCAACTGTAGTAATTCCATCAAGGAGGCGGTTAATTGCTGATAATCGTAGAGAAGCAACTCCTTGTTGTATGGCATCTTGTTTTATCTCGGTAACTGAGGCTCTTCTAAAAATCATAGCCCGTATTTCATCATAAAGTGGCATAACTTCGTAGATGGCCATTCTGCCTTTATAACCTGTTCCAGCACATTGAGTACACCCAGCTCCCTTTTTAAACACCAGTTGATTTGCCGCCTCTACAGGAATTCCAAGACTTTTTAATACTTCTGATGTTGGCTGATAATCTTCTGTGCAATTTTGACAAATTTTTCTTAAGAGACGCTGTGCGATAACAAGGTTTAGAGAAGATGCTATGAGAAAAGGTTCTATTCCCATATTTAGTAATCGCCCAATTGTGGATGGGGCATCGTTCGTGTGCAAAGTTGAGAGAACAAGATGTCCAGTAAGGGAAGCTTTGATAGCAATCTCAGCAGTCTCTACGTCACGAATTTCACCAACCATGATTACATCAGGATCTTGGCGCAGAAAGGCCCTCAAAGCCGAGGCAAATGTAAAATCTATCTCATCATTGACCTGAACTTGATTTATTCCTGGTAGATTATACTCAACTGGATCTTCCGCAGTAAAAATATTTGTTGTTACTTTATTTAGCTCAGTTAGAGCTGAATAAAGTGTTGTGGATTTTCCAGATCCAGTTGGTCCAGTCACTAAGATCATTCCGAAAGGTTTATGAATTGCGTCTCTAAAATCTTTCAGTTGACGAGTATCGAAACCGAGTTTGGCGATATCAAGTTGAAGATTAGATTTATCCAAAAGACGCATTACGATCTTTTCACCGAATAATGTAGGTAAACTATTTACACGAAAGTCCATAGCAACACCGCTAGACATCTTCAATTTGATACGTCCGTCTTGTGGCAAGCGACGTTCTGAAATATCCAAACTCGCCATAACTTTAATACGAGAAATAAGAGGATTTCTAAGCTTGATTGGAGGGCGCATTATTTCATGCATAACGCCATCGATTCTAAAGCGAACTCTATAGAATTGTTCGTAAGGCTCGATGTGAATATCTGATGCATTTTTGCGAATTGCATCGGATAATATTGCATCAACAAGTTGAATAATCGGGGCATCTTCAGGAATTTTTTCAATTATTGGACCTTCGGACTTTGCCTCGGCAGCATCTGAAGCAGCTAGTGCCTCAGCTCGGATATCATCAATAATTCGATCGTAGGCAACATCTTTTGAATAAATACGATCTTGGCCTAAGCGGATACTTAATTCTGAACTCAGAACAAGCTTTACATCCAATCCTGTTGCAAACTTCAGATCATTAATTGCCACCATGTCAGAAGGATCTGCCACAGCCACGAGCAGCGCTTCATTTTCCATGCCAATTGGCATGATGGCATGTTTTGTAGCGATTTCATGAGGAACTAATTTGATAAGAGTTTCATCAACCGAGCGATTTTTAACATCCATGTATGGAATTTTGTAGTGATCGCTAATTGCATCGTAGACAGCTTTTTCTGGAGCAAGTCCTATCTCAACAATACACGATGGCAAAAGGCTACCGGATTGAGAACTTTCTTTTAAGGCATGGTTCAGCTGTTCGCGCGTAATGATGCGACGTTCGACTAATATTTCGCCGACCTGTGATGACATTCCTTAGCCCACTTAATTCCCAGAGTTCTCTGCACTTAAAGTCCTGTTTCATCAAAATTTAGAAACAAGATACCTCCGCACAAGGCTAGCGTGCTGTAGAGAATTCGCCTCATATCGTTAATCGACCATTTCGAATAAGGACTTGAAACGAAAGGATTTATTACCGTAAATAGTTCTGAGAAGATCCATTTAGATCCTAAGTTTTAAGGTAAGTCATTTAAACAATTAGGTATTTTTGCTACTTAAGAAGACATGCTTTACTTTAGTCTCGCAGGGCTAGGAAGTAGCTTTAATAGTAAATTTCAAAAGTCTTTGCCGAAAAGCAAAAGTTTTTGAAATTTACTATCCTGAGAACAAATAGTGTTTTTCATTTAAAAAAAATTATTGTTAACCCGATGGGTTAACAATAAACAAGATTGAGCATAGTATCCACTCTAAATCTGTAATTCAGTACTCATTTTTGAAAAACACTATCGGAGTTTTAAAAGAGAACGTGTCAAAAGAGTCCGTAAACAAGAAAAAAAAATCCACACTCATAGCCAAGGAGGTGGAGGTAGAGGTGTTACCTTCGGAAGGTGAACAACATCATGAAGAGTCAAAGGAAGATCTTTTAGATCCAATTGAAGCAAAATCAATAGATGTAGATGTTTTAGAAGATCTAGATCCAGGCCTTAGTGATTTAAGTGATCTTGTTGAAATTGAACCCTCAGCGAAAGAATCTTCCGCAGTTGTCACATACGATCCTTTAAAGGCTTATCTTTCTGAAGTAGCTCAACACCCAAAAATTTCTAAAGAAGAAGAGAAAGCTCTAGCGATCAAGTTTAAAGAGACTGGTGATTTGGATGCAGCGTATAAATTGATTGTTAGTAATCTTTGGTTAGTTGTTGCCATTGCAAGAAAATATCAAAGAGCTGCCAGAAGCGTTTTAGATCTTATTCAAGAAGGGAATATTGGTTTAATGGATGCTGTTAAGAGTTTTGATCCTTATCGAGATGTTAGATTTCCCTCGTATGCTTCTTGGTGGATAAAAGCATACATAGTTCGTTTTGTGATTGCCAATTGGCGATTAGTAAAGATTGGGACTACTCAAGCCCAAAGGAAGCTTTTTTTTAATTTAGAAAAAGAGCGTGAAAAACTCGAAAAACAAGGCTTTGTTC
>Ga0163147_10008401_pt1 | contig 11469 bp, 9 predicted proteins | sample OliLakLV19MP6G1_FD_148597 | JGI IMG/M metagenome (GOLD analysis project Ga0163147, IMG submission 148597) | Freshwater microbial mat bacterial communities from Lake Vanda, McMurdo Dry Valleys, Antarctica- Oligotrophic Lake LV.19.MP6.G1 | ecosystem: Environmental > Aquatic > Freshwater > Lake >...
GTGCAGGGACGCCGGAAGGACGGGACGGTGTTTTCCGTCGATCTGGCGGTGAGCGAGGTTGAGCCGGGAAAGCTGTTCACCGGGATCATCCGCGATATCTCGGACCGCAAGCTGGCGGAGGCACGCGTACGCGAGGCGGACCGCATGGCGTCAATCGGCACACTGGCGGCCGGTCTCGGGCATGATATGAACAACGTACTGTTGCCAGTTCGCGCGCGCCTGAATGCGCTTCGGGCCGCCGGGGCCGCGGGGAGAATTCCGGCAGCCGAACGGAAGCATCTGGAAGATATCCGCAAGAGCGTTGCTTATCTCCAGCAACTCGCCGACGGGCTTCACTTTTTAGCGATGGACCCCGAGAAGCAGGCTTCGGAGGGAGGTGTCACGGATCTGCGGGTGTGGTGGACCCAGGCGGGACCGCTGATTTCCAAAGCCGCGCCGAAACACGTTAAAGTGTCCGCGTCGATTCCGGCTGGCTTGCCGGAAATACGAGTGCCGGCGCACGGGCTGACGCAAGCTGTGCTGAATCTCGTCGTGAATGCCGGTGACGCGATTCCGCCTGAACGCACGCGGCCGGTCGGGCGACTGCGTATTTCGGCGGAGGCTGTTTCCGTGCAAGGAACTCATGCGACGGTACGACTGAGCGTAGCGGATAATGGGAATGGCATGACGGAAGAAGTGAAGCGACGGGCGTTTGAGTTATTCTTTACTACGAAGCCGCGAGGGCTTGGCACGGGACTGGGGCTTGCGCTTGTGCGAAAAGTCACGGAGCAGGCGGGCGGGACTGTTGAAGTCAAGTCGCAGCTCGGCAAAGGCACAACAATGACCATGATTCTGCCTGTTGCGAGCGATGCGAGGCAAAGATCAACATCGGAGGTTGGCGCGGTTCTCCTCCTTAACGATGGGCGTGCGGAAGGTCTGCTTCGACACTTCCTGGTTGCGGCGCGCGTGAAGATTGTGGGGAGTGTCGAACCGGCTGACGCCGAGATCTTGATTGTTTCTCCCGGGGCCGAGCGTCTGGCAATTGCCAAGCGATGGCGCAAGGGGCGGGCGTATGCTTACTTGGTGCTGTTTGGGCGGCCATCGGCTGGTTCCCAAGCCGCGTGGAAGGCGCTGAGGCCCCACATGATCGATGACGAGAGTGATGTTGACAGGATTCGCAGCGTGATTTCCGCAGCGGTGGCCCAGTGTCGATCGAACTCAGGAGAGAGCGAACATGCCTAAGCGTTCGATGCGCACCATGACAGGTGCCGAGAAGCCGAGCCGCGCGGCTAAGTATATTGCGCCTCAAGCGTTGCCGGGGGACGACGATGACGCGGGAGTACGAGTGCTGTGCGTGGACGATCACGCGGTGCTTATTGAGGGCCTCAAGGCCCAGTTTGCTATTGATGGGCGCATCCGTGTGGTCGGACGCCTGGCATCGGCAGAGAAGCTCCTGGATGAAGTGGCGAGATTGAAGCCGGACGTCGTGTTGCTCGATATCGAGATGCCAGGACCGGATGTCTTCGAGATGGCGGACCGGATGCGCCATCAGTATCGCGAGCTGAGGTTTGTATTTCTCAGCGCGCACATTCGGGATGGATACCTTGCCGCAGCTTATAAATGCGGCGCCTGGGGATACTTTGCCAAGGGGGATGAACTCGAGGACATCGTCGCCGGCATCTATGAAGTCGCGCGCAGCAAGGGCGGTACGTTTGTCATGGGCCCGAAGGTGAAGACCCTCTGTCCGACGAGTCCGAACGCTGCGCCGGGCTCGGGCTCATCGCGGAGCGGCACGGGCGCCGATGCACGTCCGATGACCCACCTGGAGTCGTTGTCCGCGCGAGAAATTGAGGTGCTGCGGCTGATCGGAAAGGGTCTGTCGCGGAACGACATTGCGGCCGAGCTTTCCCGCAGCGCGAAGACGATAGACGGGCACCAGGAGCGGATGATGAAGAAGCTGGGCATCGGCTCGCGCCCGGAACTCATGCGATTCGCGATCCGTGAAGGGCTCGCAGAAGCCTGACATCGTGCGCGGTGGCACGCCCTGTATGTGGGACTGCCTGCATCCGCACTGATCAAGGGGCGAGCAGGATCTGATAGAACATTCCACCCATGCTCCAGAGTGAATCGTAAGGCATTTGCCCGGCTGTGGAGTGCGCCCCCCGTTCCACAAAGCTTGTCCACGGTCCCCGCATCAGGGAAGTTTCCCTGTAGCGGATTCTCCTCATTGAGCCGATTATCTGTTGCTACGAATGGCGAGACGTTCTCGCGTACTGCAAAAGCGGGGACATGCCCGCTACACATCGTGCTGCTGTGCGTACGATGAGATTCTCTAACTGTCCTAACGGCACCACCTCCTTGCGGGGGCATCGATATCGCCGTCATCGGGCTTGAAAGTATAAGACATGAGCACAGAGTCTGACGTCAGCGCAGCGCGATTCGAGCCGGTCGCTACGGATGTCATCCGTCGGCAAGGCGTCGCGAACAGCCCGATGGAAACCTTCGTTTACGATGACGCGATTGTGAGGAAGTTCCTCACAGCCACGTTGGTGTGGGGGCTGGTCGCGTTTCTCGCGGGACTGATCATCGCGATAGCCCTGGTGGCCCCGCAAGCCGCGGAGTGGGAAGTGTCGGGCTTTCACCCGCTGGGATGGCTGGGGATTCTGTTCAAGACTTCCTGGCTGAGTTTCGGTCGCCTGCGTCCGCTGCACACGAACGCGGCGATCTTTGCTTTCGCGGGAAACGCTATCTTTGCTGCGATCTACTACTCGACGCAGAGATTATGCAAGGCTCGGATGTACAGCGATACGCTGAGCAAGCTCCATTTCTGGGGCTGGCAACTGATCATCGTGCTGGCTGCGCTCACGCTGCCCCTTGGAATCAGCCAGTCGAAGGAGTACGCGGAGCTTGAGTGGCCGATCGATCTGCTGATCGCTGTGGTCTGGGTTGGCTTCTTCGGCGTCAACTTCTTCGGAACGCTCAAGCGGCGTCGCGAGCGGCACATGTACGTCGCGCTGTGGTTCTATATCGCGACGATCGTGACGGTCGCTGTGTTGCACGTGTTCAATAACCTCTGGGTCCCGGTGGGACTCGCGCATCTGCTCACGACCGGAAAGATGCTGTCTCCCGAAGTCTTCATGAAGAGCTACCCGGTCTATGCGGGCGTCCAGGATGCGTTCATGCAGTGGTGGTATGGGCACAACGCCGTGGCGTTCTTCCTCACGACGCCGTTCCTGGGTCTCATGTATTACTTCCTGCCTAAGGCGGCCGAGCGTCCGGTGTTCAGTTACCGGCTGTCGATCATCCACTTCTGGTCGCTGGTGTTTATCTATATCTGGGCGGGTCCGCACCATCTGCACTACACCGCGCTGCCCGCGTGGGCCAGCTCGCTGGGCATGGTCTTCTCGCTGATGCTCTGGATGCCGTCGTGGGGCGGGATGATCAACGGGCTTCTCACCCTTCGTGGCGCGTGGCACAAGGTGTCCACCGATCCGGTTCTGAAGTTCTTTGTCGTCGCCATTACTTTCTACGGCATGTCGACCTTTGAAGGCCCGATGCTCTCAATAAAGAGCATCAACGCGCTGACGCACTATACCGACTGGACAATCGCTCACGTGCACGGCGGCGCGCTCGGGTGGAACGGGTTCATTGCCTTCGGCATGATGTACTGGCTGCTTCCGCGCCTCTTCCAGACGCGCCTGTGGAGCACCAAGCTTGCGACCACGCACTTCTGGCTGGGCACGCTGGGCATACTGCTTTACGTGCTGGCGATCTATACCGCCGGCGTGACGCAGGGGTGGATGTGGCGGGCGTTCGATCAGACGGGCAACCTTCAGTATCCGGATTTTGTCGAGACGGTCGTTGCCCTGCTTCCTATGTACTGGATCCGCGTGCTGGGCGGGATGATGTATATCGCCGGCGCATTCCTCGCGGCCATTAACTTCTACAAGACGTGGCAGACTCGCCCCGCCGTCTATGACGAGCCGGTGCACACCGCACCCGCACTGAGCCGCACGTATGTCGACCCGCCGCTGCCCAGGTCGCGACTGACGTCCAACGTCAACATTGGGCATAAGGGTGATGTGTTCCTGCAGGGCGCGTGGCATCGTCGGTGGGAGGGGCGTCCGCTGAAGTTCACGATCTGGGTCGTGATCGCCGTGGGAGTTGCATCGCTGCTTGAGATCATCCCGACCTTCCTGATCCGGTCCAATATTCCGTCGATTGCTTCGGTGAGGCCGTACACGCCGCTGGAGCTTGCGGGGCGTGATATTTATGTATCGGAAGGATGCTATAACTGCCACTCCCAGATGATCCGCCCGATCTGGTCGGAGACGAAGCGCTACGGCGAGTACAGCAAGCCCGGAGAGTTTGTTTATGACCATCCGTTCCAATGGGGCTCGCGGCGCATCGGGCCGGATCTCCATCGCGAAGGCGGCCTGCGATCTCACGATTGGCACGTGCGCCACCTGGAAGATCCGCGCCAGCTTGTGGTGCAGTCGATCATGCCTTCGTACCGGCACCTGCTGCAGCAAGACCTGTCATTCTCGGATATCGCCGGGCGCGTGAACGCAATGGCGATGCTGGGCGTTCCTTATGGGGAGGCTGTTCAGCCCGGAAACGCTGAACGCCTTGCCCGCCAGCAGGCAGCGAAGATCGCGTCTGACCTGGTTACACAGGGAGGCTATGACGGGCTCGAGAACAAGAAGATCATCGCGCTCGTGGCGTACCTGCAACGACTTGGTATCGACATCCAGAAAGCTCCCGATTGGGATCCGTATGCCGACTTCTCGCCCGCGCCGGAGCCGGCGACCGCACCCTCGACACCGGCGCCGACCGGGAAGGGGAATTAAACAATGAGACTCAGCGACATTATGGGACATCTGGACCTGGCGATCTATCCGCAGATCGCGCTCATTATCTTCCTTGCCATATTTGCGGGCATGCTGGTCCGCGTCTTCTCCCGGTCAGGCACGCGCGAGTTCGGACATCTCGCCGCGCTGCCGCTCGAGGACGACGCTCGGCCTGGCCCTGGACAGCGTGAGAACGGGAGCAAGCCGTGAACAATCAGAATGAGCCGAAGATTCTTGATCATGAGTATGACGGGATCCGCGAGTACGATAACCCCACGCCCGGGTGGTGGTACCTGATCTTCCTTATCTCGGTGCTGTATGCAGTGGTGTATGTAACATTCTGGCACTTCTCGCCGCTCGCTTACTCGGTTGAAGAGGCGTGGCACGAGAACCAGGTGGCGGACTACAAACGGGTCTTCGGAGCCGTCGGGGACCTGAACCCCGACGAGCCGACGATCCTGCGGATGATGGGCGACGCGAAGATGCTCGACGTGGCTCAGAGCATTTTTCAGTCTAACTGCGCGGTCTGCCACGCGAAGGATGGTGGGGGGATCAACGGGGTGAACCTGACTGACGATTCGTTCAAGAACGTGAAGAAGCTGGAAGACCTGTTTGTCACCCTCACGAAAGGCGCGAACCTGGGTGCCATGCCCGCGTGGGAGCAGAAGCTGTCCAGGAACGAACGGGTGATTCTCTCTGCATACGTCGCGACTCTCCGCGGACGCAACGCGCCCGGGCGGGCGGCCGAAGGGGACAAGATCCCCGCATGGCCGGCGATCCCGCCACCTTCACCCGCGGCCCTCCCGGTGAAGGACATCTCGAAGTAATGGACGAAGAAAGGGCACTATGGCAGTTGCCAGCGCGGACATCCCGGTCGGTAAACAGCGGGTGCTTTCAACGCTGAACGATGACGGTTCGCGACGATGGTTGCGTCCCAGGCTCTCGCCCGGCCGGTTCCTCACGCGCCGGCGGGGGCTGGCATATTTCCTCATTCTAGTGTTCACGGCTATTCCATACATACAGCTGAATGGGAAGCCGCTGATCCTACTTGATCTCGTGGCGCGGCGCTTCACGCTCTTTGGGCGGACGTTCCTGCCAACCGATACGCTCCTCCTCGCGCTGCTGCTGGTAGGTGTATTCGTTCTGATCTTTCTGCTGACAGCATTCTTCGGACGCGTTTGGTGCGGCTGGGCCTGCCCGCAGACGGTTTACATGGAGTTTGTTTTCCGGCCGCTTGAGCGGCTGTTCGGCGGCGCGCCGGGTCGGGCGAAGAAAGGGTGGCTTGCTGGGAAGGCATACAGCAAGCCGCTCAGGTTCTTTGTGTCGCTTGTGATCTGCGTGTACCTCGCCCACACGTTTCTCGCTTATTTCGTAGGCGTCGAGAATCTGCGGATATGGATGACGCGTTCGCCGCTGGACCATCCGATCCCGTTCCTTGTGATGCTCGCGGTCACGGGTCTGATGCTTCTGGACTTCGGGTTCTTCCGCGAACAGGTTTGCATCATCCTGTGCCCTTATGGACGACTGCAATCCGCACTGCTTGATCGCAACTCGCTCATCGTGGGGTACGACAAGCGCCGCGGCGAGCCGCGCGGGCATGCCAAACGCCCGAGCGGGGATGTCGCGCTCACCGTGCTGTCCGGGCACGACGAGGCGCGAACCGGCGACTGCGTCGATTGCGGCATGTGCGTGACGACGTGTCCCACCGGCATCGACATCCGTGATGGACTTCAGATGGAGTGCATCAACTGTACGCAGTGCATCGACGCGTGCGACAGCGTGATGACGAAACTCAAGCGCCCGCGCGGCCTGATCCGCTACAGCTCGCAGGCGGAGATCGCGAATGAGAAAACTCGCATCCTCCGCCCCCGTGTCATTATCTATCCCGCGATTCTCCTTGTCATCATCTCGGCGTTCTTTGTCGTGCTCAGCGGCATCGGGTCCGCTCATGTGACGATTCTTCGCGGCGTGGGTCGTCCCTTCGTCGAGCTTCCCGGCGGAGAGATCGGCAATCCGGTCAAGATCAAAATCATCAATCGCTCAGAGACTCACGGGGATTTCCGCGTCGAACTCACAGGCGCCGAGGGGCTCCATCTCACGATCGAGGAAAATCCGATCAAGCTTGCGCCCGGAGAGTCGAGAACTTTCCCTGCGATGATCGCGGCGCCAGCGCCCGTTGTGCATCAGGCTGATCCGCGGATCACGGTCTCGATCACACGGGTCAACGCGAAGCCCGGCGAACCGGAATTCCACGAAGACGTCTCGTTCCGCCTCATGGGCCCGGGCGGCAATACCGCGCACTCGTCAGCGCATGATCGCGACGACGACTCTCGCGCGCCCCACACCGAGAAGGAAGACTGAAGCATGGACAAGCCCCACGCCCGCACGCGGCTCTGGCCGGGAATGGTCTTCGCCCTGATCGGCCTTAACTTCTGCGTCGTTGGAGTAACTGTGTACGTGGCCCACTTCCGGCACTCTTCGTTTGCCGTGGAGTCGGACTATGACCGGCGAGCGCTGTCCTGGGACGAAGCGGCCCGCCAGCTTCGGCGAAACACCGAGCTGGGATGGACCATCGGCATCGAATCGACGGACGCCGGGACATTGAGCGTGACATTCAACGATGCGAACGGACGACCGCTGGAAGGCGCGACTATTGGCGTCGAGGCGTTTCACCACGCTCGCGCGGGCACGAAGATCACGACAAAGCTGGTCGCGATCGCGCCAGGGCGTTACTCGGGCAAGCTGGGCGTTGACAGTCCGGGCCTGTGGGAGTTCCGCTTCGAGGCGAGCCGCGGACCGGAAGTCTTTACGCAGGCGCTGACGCGCAACGTCGAGCGTGTTGAAACGGAGAAGCTGCCATGATCGCGCTCGTCGGAGCTGTATTTATTGCCAGTCTCCTGGGCAGCATGCACTGTGCCGGTATGTGCGGCGCGTTTCTCGCGTTCGCCGTGACCGGTGATCACGGGCACGCTCCGCGCAGGTCGGCGTTGAACGCGGCTTACAACGTCGGACGTTTGATTACTTATGTTGTGCTCGGCTCGATCGCGGGGGCGCTGGGCGCGGCAATCGACCTCGGCGGCTCGGCGGTCGGGCTGCAGAGCGCCGCGGCCGCCATCGCCGGATCGATGATGATCCTCTTTGGATTGCTCGCAATCCTGCGGGCCTCTGGCGTGCGAATCCAGAAACTCCCGGTGCCTGGAGCGCTTCAGCGTCTTGCGATCAAAGGGCATCGCGCCGCGGGCAATCTCTCGCCGCTCGCGCGCGCTGGAACAGTCGGCCTCCTCACAACGCTTCTTCCATGCGGGTGGCTCTATGCGTTCCTCATCACAGCGGCGGGAACGGGGCGTCCGGAGTTTGGCGCTCTGACAATGGCCGTCTTCTGGCTGGGGACGCTCCCCGTCATGATCGGACTCGGCATTGGGCTTCAGTCGTTGACGGGATCGCTGCGACGACGCCTGCCGCTGGTCACGTCGCTCCTTGTTGTTTGCGTGGGGCTCTGGACCGTCGTTGGCCGCGTGAACATGCCGGCGCTTCCTACTTCACATACCGCTGAATCGGACAGCGCTGCCGCGATCCAGCGCGTGAACTTACTCAATGACACCGAACCGAATTGCTGCACCCCATGACCGCCAGCCCGCTTCACATCCCGGCATTTCCCGCGCTGCATGCACGCACGCTTGTTTCGTGCGCTCACTGTGCCCTGCCCGTTCCGCCCGGCCTTGTGCAGGAATCGAGCGACGTGCAGTTCTGCTGTCATGGTTGCAGCACGGCGTACGAAGTGATCCGCGGCTGCGGGCTTGAGCGCTACTACCACGTGCGTGATCAGGCGACTGGTGCGGCGACCGCCGTGAAATCCACGGGTAAACGCTACAGCGAGTTTGATGATCCCATCTTCACTTCGCTCTACGTCAAGCCTGATGACCACGGCGGCTCCCACGTCGAACTCTACCTGGAAGGCGTGCACTGCGCGGCGTGCGTCTGGCTTGTCGAGCGACTTCCCAGCGTGGTGCCCGGCGTGTACGAAGCTCGCCTGGATCCGCGCAAGGCGCTCGTGAGAGTTTCGTGGGACCCGTCGCGCACCAGCCTCTCCCGCATTGCCCGCACGCTCGACTCTCTTGGGTATGCGCCACATCCTGCGCGCGAAGCCGCGGCGCGAACCCTGCGACGCATGGACGATCGTCGCTCGCTCATTCGCCTTGGCGTGGCGGGAGCGTGCGCGGGGAACGTCATGCTGCTTGCGCTCGCGCTCTACTGCGGCGCGTTCGACTCGATGGAGCCGCACTATCAGAATCTGTTTCGATGGGCGAGCATGCTCATCAGTCTTGTCTCGGTCGCATGGCCGGGCAGCGTCTTTTTCCGCGGAGCCATCGCGTCCATACGCACCCGCACTGCTCACCTTGACCTGCCCATCGCGATCGGAATCGGCGCTGGCGCGATCTGGGGCGTGGCCAACACCGTTCGCGGCGTGGGCGAGATCTACTTTGACTCGCTTTCGGTTCTTGTCTTCGCGCTGCTGGTCGGGCGGACGATTCAGCATCGGCAGCAGCGATGGTCGGCGGATGCGGTTGAGCTGCTCTTCTCGCTGACACCGTCCGCGGCGCGCCGGGTTGAAGGCGAAAGTGTGGTTGATGTTCCAATCGAAGCCGTGCGCGAACAGGATCTGCTGGAAGTGCTGGCGGGCGACTCGATCCCTGCGGACGGCATCGTCGAATCCGGCACTTCAAGCATGGACCAGTCGCTGCTCACCGGAGAATCCGCGCCGGTCTCGGCGACGATCGGATCACTCGTCTGCGCCGGCGCGGTAAACCTCTCAGCGCCGCTTCGCATTCGCGTCTCGGCAGCGGGCGAGGCCACGCGCGTGGGACGCCTGATGAAGATGGTGGAAGAAGGCACGCGCCGACGAGCGCCGATCGTGCGATTTGCCGACCGACTCGCCTCGCGCTTTGTATATGCGATGCTGTCGCTTTCGCTGGCTACCGGCGTTGCCTGGAGCTTCATCGATCCATCGAGAGCGATCGAGAATGCGGTGGCGCTGCTGATTGTCACGTGCCCGTGCGCGCTGGGACTCGCGACGCCGCTCGCGGTGACGGTTGCAATCGGACGCGCCGCGCGTCGCGGGATCCTCATCAAGGGAGGTGACGCGGTGCAGGTGCTCTCCAGGCAAGGCGTCATGTTCCTCGATAAAACAGGCACGCTCACGCAAGGACGGATGTCGGTCGTGCGCTGGTTCGGGGCCGAAGAACTCAAGCCGCTCGTCGCATCGCTTGAGTCCGAGTCGTCGCACCCGATCGCGCAGGCGCTCGCGCGGGATCTGGCTGTGTCCGACTTCCCGCGCGCCTCCGAGGTTGAGCAGGTCATCGGCGGCGGCATCGCCGGCCTCGTGAACGCCCAGCGCGTAGTCGTCGGATCGAGCACGTTTGTCCGCCGGATCGTCCGCAATGAAGACGCGCGTATTACCGAATCTGAATCCGAGTGCATCGCACAGGGATTGACGCCTGTATTGATCGCTGTTGATGGGCTCATATGCGGGGTTGCCGGTCTTGGCGATCCACTGCGCGAGGACGCGGGCGCCGCAGTACGGTCACTCAAGGATGCCGGTTGGGACGTGCGCATCCTGTCGGGCGATCATCCCGACGTGGTGAGTGCGGTGGCCCGCACGCTCGGCATCGCGCCCGATCACGCCCGGGGAAGCGCGACGCCCGAGGCGAAGCTTCAGGCCGTGTTTGAGAGCGCGCGTCATGGAACGGTTGCAATGGTCGGCGATGGGGTGAACGACGCCGCGGCGCTCGCCGCTGCAACGGTCGGAATCGCGGTGCGCGGCGGTGCCGAGGCGAGCATGGCGGCCGCGGATGTGTATCTCTCACAACCCGGCCTCATGCCGATCGTCGATCTCGTTCAGGCCTCACGACGCACGCTTCGGGTCATCCGCATAAGCCTCGGCGCTTCGCTCCTGTACAACGCGCTGGCTGCATCGCTCGCGGTCACGGGGCTGATCAATCCGCTTATCGCCGCGATCCTCATGCCCCTGAGCTCGCTCACGGTCCTCACGCTTTCGTTCAAGGCTCGAACATTTGGAGGACGCTGATGTCAGTGATTTACATCGCTCTACCTGTCGCCATCGCGCTCGCGGCCGCGGCGGTGATCGCGTTCATCTGGTGCGCCCGTCGCGGACAGCTCGATGATCTCGATGGTCCGCCGTTGAGGATGCTGCACGACGATCAATAACTTTCAAGACGTTGTGCTGCGGCGACTGACTGCATGATTCATTGCGGTTCGGCACGGCGCTTCGACCGCTCCTGTATGACCCAGTATGCGGCTGCCGCGACCGCCGACAAGAGGGCCACGATTGCGAGGAATCCAAAGGCGTGCGTCCACCCATGATCCTGCGCGAGCGTTCCGACATAGCGGCCCGAGAGAATACCGGCGAGATAGCCAACGGCATCGACAATGCCAGCGGAGGTTGCCACGCCGCGCTTGGATCCGATATCAAGCGAGATCGAGCCCGCGAGGAATGAATAGGGGCCGATGATGAGAAACCCCGCTGCCGAGACGAGCACGAGTTTTACCGCGGTGCTCGAATCCTGCGCGACCGTTCCGAGAAGCGTCATGACGATCGCGCCGGGAATGAGGAAGAGGCAGA
>Ga0163147_10008411_pt1 | contig 11460 bp, 5 predicted proteins | sample OliLakLV19MP6G1_FD_148597 | JGI IMG/M metagenome (GOLD analysis project Ga0163147, IMG submission 148597) | Freshwater microbial mat bacterial communities from Lake Vanda, McMurdo Dry Valleys, Antarctica- Oligotrophic Lake LV.19.MP6.G1 | ecosystem: Environmental > Aquatic > Freshwater > Lake >...
CTCAGCAGGTTCTCGGGCACAGCAGCAAGCAGACGACAGAGAGGCACTATGCCGACGTGGATCTGTCACGAGCCGAAGCGAACGCTCTGCAGTTTGGATGATGCCATAGTGGGAGTCTCGCAAATGGTGTCGGGGCCACCGTCCTTGCGGTACCTTGCCGCCAACAGTTTCGGCACTTCATTTCGGGAGGAGAATGTTGCGCTCGCTGGATCATCAGAACCGCTGTTCAGGGGCGCGTGAATTTATCCGGAATAGATCAACGGACCTGGACCCTGTGAGCGTCCGCAGTTGGCCGCCGATCACTCCGGGGATCCGTACTTCAGCCGCCCGCCACTCCGGACACGACCGGCAGAAACGCGGAACGCCGGACCGGGTTACGGTCCTGTCGTAATTCGGTCTACCCCCACTTCGGGGTGAAATGGGGTGCAAACGGATGCAATTCAATAGGGTCAATTGCAATGCCCGAAAATGCCGAATACACTGATGAAATGCTATCGATTCAGTGATTTCGCGGCTGTGGTGTAATGGTAACACATCAGCTTCCCAAGCTTAGGACGAGGGTTCGATTCCCTTCAGCCGCTTTGTTGTTGCATGTCTATTGTATTAAATGACTTACAACGATTGATTGTAACTCGGAAAGGATAGGCTTTTCAGAGCGCGCACCCCAAGTGAGTGGTGCGCGCATTGCCTGTCTTTTTTGAGGTTGCGCTCATGTGAAGATTCATAAACTGCGTGAGCATGCTCGCGGGCATGCGTTCGTCCGATATCACGGCAAGAACATCTACTTCGGTCGCTATGGAACCGAAGAGGCGCAGCGGCGGTATCAAAACTGGCTGTCCGACGCTGGGCTTGATGTTGACGGGTCCAGGAAGTCCACGATCCTGACGCTGTGTGCGAAGTTCATGAGGCACGCCGAGCAGCACTACCTAAAAGGCGGGATGCCGACTGGCGAGACAGGAAACTTCAAACAAACTCTGCGGGTTTTGTGCAAGCTGTTCGGGAATTCGATGGTTGCGGACTTTGGTCCGAAACGTCTGAAGGCCGTTCAGCTTCAGATGATTGAAACCGGCTGGGCAAGGACCACAATCAACGCCAGCGTTCGTCGAATCCGTCATGTCTTCAAGTGGGGCGTGTCCGAACAACTTGTGACCCCGGGTATCCTCACGGGCCTGCAGAGTGTGCAGGGGCTTTCGGCCATAGACAGGACGTGTGCCTGGACTAGCGGGCTCAAAGGTCCCGATGGACGACTTCCCTTTTGCGTTTTCCCTCATGAAAGTGGAATCGCAAGACGCGCAACCGCTGTGCAGGTCAGCGAGGAAACGAAAGCGGTGAAACGAACGAATCTCCAACGTTCCTGAACAGACCATGCGAAAGAACAAAGGCTCATCTCGACGGAGCGAGATGGCCAGATGTTTCTGCGACAAGTCGCCGCACTCCAGAGCACGTTGGCTCAGTCGATGGCGAGTTCAGCGCCCGCTCCTGAGATTCCAATGTTGACCGTATTTCTTGACGGAGTGGCAGCGCGCGACTACCGTCCACTTGCCCAAGCTGTCCAAACCCGTTGAATCAACACCAGAGAGCTGTTATGCCACGGTTGACAGACCAACCCACCACCGGACGAATTGAAGAACAGGACCTCAAGGCCGCTGAACAGCTGGCCGAGGTCTACGGCAAATTGAGGCAGGAACTCAGCCGAACCATTATCGGACAGTCGGAGGTCCTGAAACAGGTGCTGATTGCCCTGTTCTGTCAGGGTCACTGCGTGCTGGAGGGGGTGCCGGGAGTTGCCAAAACCCTGATGATCTCCAGCATTGCCGATCTCTTCTCACTCAAGTTCAGCCGTATTCAGTTTACCCCGGACCTGATGCCGTCTGACATCACGGGCACGGAAATTCTGGATGAAGAAGAAGGCACCGGCCGACGACGAATGCGTTTTGTAAAAGGTCCGATCTTCGGCAACATTGTCCTCGCCGACGAAATTAATCGTACGCCGCCCAAGACGCAGGCAGCATTGCTGCAGGCCATGCAGGAATTCAAGGTCACGACGGCCGGTCAGGATTTTCCGCTGGAGAAGCCGTTTCTTGTGCTGGGAACGCAGAACCCGATTGAACAGGAGGGCACCTATCCTCTGCCGGAAGCTCAGCTCGACCGATTCATGTTTAAGATCCATGTCAAGTACCCGTCGTTCGAAGAAGAACTGAAAATCGCCGAAACCACAACGTCGGAAGGGCTGCCCAAACTGCAGGCACTGCTGGATCGTGAAGACATTCTGCATCTGCAAAAGATTGTTCGGAAAGTTCTGATCGGCCGATCGGTGTCGGCGTACGCAGTGCGACTGGTCAGAGCGACACGTCCCACTGAACCGGACTCGCCTGATTTTGTGAAGAAATACCTGACTTGGGGCGCCGGTCCTCGTGCCTGTCAGTCGATCCTGCTGGGTGCCAAGGCGAATGCTCTGCTCGACGGACGCGTGAACGTCTCCAGTGAGGACATTCGTTATGTCATTGCTCCGGTATTGCGACATCGTCTGGTGACAAGTTTCTCGGCCGAGAGTGATGGTCTGACAACCGACGACATCATCCGCAAACTCGTGGATGTGATTCGTGAAGAGTAGCAACGGCGGACCGGAACGGCTGACACGCATTTCCGGCGATTTGTGAACGACGTGCCGTAACACGATCATCCTGTCCCGGCCGCCCGCTGGAGTCCTCATCTATGGCTCTCAAATTCCTCGACCCGCCGGGACTGTCGCGCGTTGGCAACATGGAATTGGTTGCCAAACAGGTCGTCGAGGGTTTTCTGACCGGGCGTCATCGCAGTCCTTATCACGGGTTTTCCGTTGAGTATCTGGATCATCGACCGTACACGCCCGGCGACGACATGCGGGCGATGGACTGGAAGATGCTGGCCCGCAGTGACAAGTATCAGGTCAAGCTGTTCGAAGATGAAACGAACTTGCGCGCCCATATTCTGCTCGATTGCTCCGAATCGATGGCGTTCAAAAGCGGCGAGATCGACAAGCTCACTTATGGCTGCTATCTGGCAGCAGCTCTCACGTATTTGCTGATTCGTCAGAACGACGCTGTCGGGCTGCTTTTGTTCGACACCAAGGTTCGTTCTTACATTCCACCACGGGCTCATCCATCACAGTTTCGGCGTGTGCTGCAGGCCCTTGACAATCTGAAATCCGGCGGCGAAACGGATGTCGGTTCCGTGCTTCACGAAGCCGCCGAACGAATGAAAAAGCGAGGACTGATCATCCTCATCAGCGACCTGATCGACAAGGAAGAGAACATTGCCAGCGGGCTGCAGCATTTCCGCCATGACAAACACGAAGTCCTGGTGATGCATACGATGGACGATGCCGAACTGAATTTCCCGTACGACCGGATCACCAGATTCAAGGATATGGAAGGCGCAGGACGCGTCGTGGCCAATCCCAAGAGTCTTCGCAAGCGGTATCTGGAACGGATGAAGGCGTTCACGGAACGGATCAAAGCGGACTGCTTTGAGCGGAAGATCGGTTACAGCCTGGCGCCAACAACGGAACCCTATGACCGCTTTCTTGCAGCGTACCTCGACAAGCGATCTCGCATCGGATGAGTTATGAACTTTCTGCACTTCGGAATGCTGCCATATTTTCTGCCGCTGGTGGCAATTCCGATTCTGCTCCATCTGCTGACGCTGCATCGGCTGAAAACGGTCGAACTGAGCACGTTTCGCTTTCTGTTTGACAGCTATGTACAGCAGCGCCGAAGAATGAAATTTCTGGAAGCGCTGATCGCGCTTCTCCGGACTCTGTTCATCCTGCTCCTGGTGCTGTCAATTGCCAGGCCGGTTGTCAGACACTGGAGTTCGCTCTTCGGCGGCAGCAAAAGCGGTCGCGATGTGGTGCTGATGATGGACGGTTCAGCCAGCATGAATGCGGTGACGGACGGAATGACCGCCTTCGAACGGTCAAAACGGGCGGCACTGACCGTGGTCGATCGGTTGTCGCCCGATGATCGAGTCACCCTGATCCTTGTCGGCGCGAAGCCTCACGAAGTCTGCAATCGATTTTCGTCTGACGCCGAAGCGATACGCAACGAGATTCAGAGTCTGAAAGCAAGCCCCTCACGGGGAAATCTTTTTGCCGCCTTCTCTCAGGTCTTCGGACCGGAAGCACGCAAACTGTCGCAACCGGCTCTGTATCTGTTCACGGACCTGCAATCCGGTGGCTGGAGCGAATTTGAGGACTTGCAGAACAAGGATCTGATTCCGCCGGAAACTGAACTTTATGTCATTAATGCCAGTTCCAACAAAGAGCTTCCCAACGTTGCTGTGGTTGGCGACGCTCCCGAGGATCAACGGGCAACCGCCGGATTACCGGTCAGACTCCGTCCGCGCGTGACAAACTTCTCCGAATCAGATACTCGCGACATACCGGTCAGCATCTTTCTCGATGACAAAGAGATTGCTCGGAAGATGCTGACGGTGAAGCCAGGTGAGACCGGTGAAGTCGAAGTGATTGTCACGCCCACTCAACCGGGAATTGTGCGCGGCCGATTTGAGATCTCTGCTGATCGCTTCGAGGGTGATGACACATTCCTGTTCTCCATAAATGTTGCCCCGCAGATTCAGGTGCTGCTGGTCAACGGCAATCCGTCCGTCGAACCGCTGGAAAATGAAGGTCTTTATCTTCGCACCGCAATGATCGCGACCGAAGCTGAACCGGGCGACCAGTCGACTGGTGAGGCGGCAGGGGGAGGCACCGCGAAAACCGAGGACAAACTCGCGGAGGCAAGGAAGTTTGTCCGGTCCCTCGCGATTGAGGAAATTGCTGAGAGCAGCGTCAATGCGGAGACGCTCAGCGGCATCGACGTCGTGATACTGGCCAACTGCGGCGGCCTGGATCAGAACCACTTCAAACTATTGCGTCAGTTCGTGGCAGACGGTGGTGGTCTGCTGATCTTGCCCGGCGACAGAGTGAATCAGGACGTTTACAACCAGCAGTTTTTTCCGTCCCCTGAAATTCCCGACCAAAAATTCGTTGCCGCACAGTTCGCTGCCGCCATCGGCGACCCGAACAACGAAGCCACATTCCAGAAATTCGGTGCGATCGACTTCGCTCACCCGGTCTTTGCCGTGTTCGCTGACAGCGATCAGCGGTATCTGACAAAAGTCAGTGTCTACCGCAAGTTTCCGGTTGTGATTCCTGAGGGTGGAGGAAACTCCTGGCCACTGATGCAGTTTGAAGATGGAACGGTCGCGCTGCTGGAAAGCGTCTACGGAAATGGCCGAATCCTCGTCAGCGCGTTCCCAATGAATGCCAAATGGTCCAGTCTGCCGATGAAGCCTGAATTCGTGCCACTGGTGCTGAGGATGATCAGCCATGTCAAACGGCGCGCCGATGTCGATGGGCCTGCGGTTGTGCCGGCAGATGGAAATGCCGAGTTCGTGGTGGCTCAACACTGGGCTCCGGCTTCCGGCAAAGTCACCGACATCGCAGGACGCGTCACACCGATCAAGTTCCAGCGTTCGAATTCGCAGCTTGTCGGAGCATTTGACCGGACGGTGGAGCAGGGGTTTTATGAACTGGAAGTGAACGGCGGGCGAGCCGAGCAACCGGAACACGGGACTTTTAGCTTTGCCGTCAATGTCGATGCCGGCGAATCCAATTTCACACGATTGACGCATTCACAGATCCAGGGCATGTTCCCGAGCGCCAAAGTGACGTCGGTGGATGCTTCCGGCGAGGCGCAGCAGCTGTATGGAAGTGTGGGGGACGAACGGGAGATCTGGCGTTCGCTGATCTCGCTGACGTTCGTCATCATTGGTGTGGAATTTATGCTGTCAACGCTCGGAGGCCAGTCGGCCGAGGGTGAAAGACGCTCGACCGGTCAGCAACTCCGCGACGTCGTGCGCGGTCGCTGGGTTGGACGCATGACAGGTTCAGATTTTAACGAACTGACAGAAAATCAAACGAAGGCGTAGACATCTCGACTGTTCCACGTTCTCGGTAACGACCCCAGCCAGCTCGCCTGGATGGTGAAGCAAAAGGAGAGCTTGTGCCATGTCAAATCATCATTTTGAGGTACACGTTGCAGGCCGGATGATTGGGCTTCCAGGAATGGGAGTGTAGAGGTTGAACCATGGCAAGTAGTGAATTACTGACTCAGGACGAACCGAGCATTTCAATACTCTCCGGCAGACTTGAGCGTCTGATCGAGACGACTCGGCGATTGCTGCGATCGACATGGGTTGCGATCGGTCTTTTCGTGTCCGCAGGGCTATTCCTGACGACACTACTGAGTGTCACCCTGCTGGACCTGGCAATCCCGCTCTGGCCGACATTCCGATTCGCAGGACTGCTCGTGGTCGCGGTTCCGACGGTCTGGGCCGTCGTCGTTGGTGTTGCACGACCGTTATTCCGCAGCCTGACGCAGGTGACGGTAGCACGTCGCATTGAGCAGGAGCTGCCCGGGATTCACAACAGACTGGTGAGCTGTGTCGATCTCTCTCGTCCCGGACAGCAGCGCCATTCGGAAGCATTTTATAGTCGTTTGATTCGTGAAGCCTGGGAACGAGTTCGCGACTTCCATCCACGGCGGGTGCTCGACTTGTTAACTCTGCGACGCGCAGTTGTGTTCGCGGCAGTGGCTGTTATCGCTTTCCTCATCGCCTGCTTCGTCTTCCCGGATCGGCTGCCGACGGCTGTCGCACGCATCTTTCAGCCGTTTGCCGATATCCCGCCCGCGTCCGGTGTTTTGTACGACGTATTGGTGGGTGACCAGAGGGAGCCCGGGAACTGCGACGTCCTGCGCGGCGAAGATGTTGATTTCACCGTGTTACTGCTTAAAGGGGCTGTCGATCCGCCGGGGGGAAGCGATCCGCTGCGACTTGAGATTCACACAGTGGACCATCAGGGAGTTGCCAAAGAACTGCGATACAACTTCCCCGAAATGGAAGACGACAGGACGTTTTTCAAACTGACCGGACTGCAGGCGGATTTCTCATATCGCGTTTATGGCGGCGGAACCTGGAGTAAGAAATATGTCGTCACAATGCTGGATCGTCCGCGAATCGTCGGACTGCAGACAGCACTCCACTACCCCAAATACATGCGAGTCTCTGAACCTCGCCTCGGACCTCCACAGTCCGCAGACGTCGCTGGACCGGTCGACAGTACCGTCGAGGTCACTGTCGATGTCGAAGGCGACGCATTTGAAGGTGAGGTTCAGATTCTTGAAAGACGCAACAAACTCATTGACATTCAGGATCGGCCGGAACGAGTCTGGTTCACAGAAGAGATGCCCGCCGGAGCCCAGGGACACGGCAACTGGGCCTGGATCGTAGATCGTCCCGATCAGCGCAGTCACACGGACGCGGCCGCTGCCGGCGTTCACGCACATGGATTTGAGAATGCTCCGATCGGATTTGAGTTGCTGCCCGGAGAAAACCTGTACGCTGATGTCTTTATCCCGGCCGGTCAGGTCCCCGAAACCATCATGCTGAAGTTCCATGACGGGAAGGACTGGGAGCATCGGGCGTACTGGGGCGCCGACAAAATTGGGGAAGGTCAGTCAGAGACACCGAGCCGTCTGCACATGGGAGATCTGCCATCAACAGGCAAGGTTGTACGCCTTGAAGTGCCGGCGAGCGACTTGGGTCTGGATGGCAGAAAGATTCACGGTGTGAGCTTCGCCGTCTTCGGCGGACAGGCCGTCTGGGGTTCAATGGGGTCGTTGCCGATCGCTCACAAACAAATCACGGAACTCGCTGTGAACGAAGTATTCCTCATGCGGGAAATCCAGCCGAAAGACAGGGAGTCAGGGACGCCAGGCAAGTGGTCGGGGAAATTCCCGCTACTGCGGGATGGATTTTACCGCGTCGTTCTGCGGAATCGCCTGAAGCACCCCAATCAGCAGATGAACGAAGGAAAACTCACAGCGATTCCCGACCAGCCGCCGCAGGTGGTTATCGAGCGACCGATCCAGGACCTCGTCGTGAGCGAACCAATACGTGTCCCTGTCTTTATTTCCGCCTACGACGATTTCGGAATAGACGAGATCACTCTGTCGCTGCAGTTGCCGGACTCAGGCGGCTTTCAGGGCCGCCCTGTGAGGAAATATGAAACCCCTCAACAAAGCGAAAATGCGGTGGTCATGCTCGATCTGCAGGCTGAAGGACTGAAACTCGATCAGACACTGCGCTATCGGGTCGAAGTGCGCGACGCCAAAGGCCAGAGTGCTACGACGCTCGATTACACAATCCGGATGGCCCAAGACAACAACGCCGCCGATCAACAGTTCACACAGTATCAGAAGAAAACAGAAACTCTGCAGGAGAAGTTCGAACAGCTGGTTCAGGAACAGGCCAAAGTCGAGGCAATCGCGGACGAGCTGGAGGCGAAATATGGAAATCTGACAGACAGGATTGAACAGGCCAGAGCGGAGGCGGAAGAAAAAACTGCGGCCGAACCTGCGGCTGATCCGAACCAGCCTGCCGCGCAGGCGAAACCACTCGAGCTGGATCAGGAAACAAAGCAGCAATTGCAGCAGCTGCACGAAGAACTGGCAAAGGTCACACCGATCGAAGACCGCGCTCTGCAGCTGGCTCAGGAAGTCGCCAACGAATTGAAACAGACAGCCGAACAGTCGGCAAAACTTGACATGCTGGCTCCCGAGATCGCTGAACAGATTCAGGGCGTTCAGGAAGCATTTCAGGAGCTTGCACTGCAGCCGATGCAGGAATTGCGAAACCTGGTCAATGAAGCCGCACAACCAGCACAGACAGAGCCGCAGCTGTCCAGAATTGAAGCCCAGAGCGATGAAGTGATGGAAACGCTGGGTGACTTCGAAGAGCGAATTGCGGCAGTCGCAAAGGCTCAGGAGATGAGCCGCGAAAATGTCGAAGAGGCGGTCGAGCAGCTGGAACAGGATGTCCTGCGGCAAAATGCCAGTATCGCCAATCGTGAACTGATGAATCTGCGGGATGCGATCGCCGAAATGCGGGAGGATCTTGCCGAATTGAACACAACACAGAAGGATTTGATGGCGGACGCCCAAAAAGACCTGTCCAAACCAGTCTTTGATGCACTTATTGAGGCACAGGGTGACTTGGAAGCCGAGGCGAAACCAGTGCTGGAAGACACTCAGGAGTTGCTCGCTTCTGAAATATTGGCTGATGTGCGGGAACAGGCGGAGCGACCGGAATTTGAACCGGCCCTGGCAGATGCAATGCCAGCCGATGATCCCCCAGAAGCTGCAGAAACCGCCAACGAACCTCCAGGCAACGAACCTCCAGGCAACGAACCTCCAGCTAAGAACTTGTCGCTGGATCCTGAGGGCGGCGAGTTCCAGGAACGTCAACTGGAGCAGTCGCAGCAACTGGAATCGGCTGAGGGAGCTCTCGCTGCGGATCAGGAGATCCTGGAAGATCTCCTGAAAAGTCTGTCATCTCAGTTGCCGGAAGAATCCGTTGCCGAGTTGACTCCAGAGCAGGCAGCTCAGTTGCAAAAGATGCTGAACGCGAAAACAACCCGCGAAGCACTGGCGATGTTCCAGCGACTTGAGCAAGTGCTGGCTCAGAAGGGCCAGCCGGAAACACCTCAGAATCCAAACCCAAATCCAGCTCCGGCCCAGTTACCGCCAGCGGCGAAGCTGACGGACATAGGCAATGAAGCAGGCGTGGTTGGCGGGGTGGAAACCATTCTGGTTGAACTGGGTGACTTCGATCTGAAGGCTCGCACGGTGATCATGAAGATGCAGCCGCGTGAGCGTGAAGAACTGTTGCAGGGTCTGCGTGAAGAGGGCCCGGAAGGCTATCGGAAGTTTATACGGGACTATTTTCACAGACTGACCAAAATTCAGACAAGAAAGTAAATTCGAAAAACGAATTTCGAAATACGAAACAAATCTAAAGCACAAAATCAAATCGCAAATTAGCGACACAAAACTCAATCGCAAATGACAGGAACGTCGGGAGCCGGGCAATATGATCTGGAAGGGCGAACGTATGAATTCGCTCGCTGTGTGCGAGCGTTTGTGAAAACGCTGCCGCGGACGATTTGCAACACTGTACGAGACAAACTCATTCAGGAAAGCACCGAACTGATGCTCATTTTCGGGGCCATCCTGAAGAAATCCGAGTGACCGTTTGAGACATTGAGCTTTTGCATTTCGAATTTGTTTCGGATTTCGAACTTCGGATTTCGGATTTTCACTCCTATGGAATTTTTCCTTAAATCAATCGGCGTCGGCGACGACGTGCTCGAGCATCTGGACAAGGCTGAGCTGGCTTTCCAGCGCCCGGTGCTGTTGTGGGTCGGACTCCTTCTGTTGATTCCGATCGGCTGGTTCATTTTTCGACGCCAGCGAGACAACCTCGGTACGGTCCCGGCGAAACTCCGCATCACTCTGACCGTGACGCGAATCGTGGTGCTCACGGTGCTTGTCTGCATGCTGTCTGGTCCGTACCTGAAGATTGACCACCAGATCACAAAGCGGCCGATCATGGCGGTATTGGTTGATGACTCACAAAGCATGCAGCTGCCGGCCGGACCATTCTCATCGGACCAGGAGGCCCTTGAGATGGCTGCTGTCCTCGGACATGAATTGAAAGACGGTCAGATTCCCCTCGAAGTTCGAACGGAATTGAATCAGATCAGTCGAGCTGACATTGCTGCGGCGGCGCTGAAACATTCCGTTGAGCAGTTTCTGAAGCCGCTGAGCAAAGATTTTGATGTCCGTTTTTACGCATTTTCACGTGATGTCAGTCCTATCGCGTACGATGAAGAAACTGGCGCACCACTGGGCGATCAGGCGATTGAACCTGGTAATGGTTCGCATCTCGGGGATGCCCTGAATGCTGTGTTGGAACAAGCGGCCGGGCAGCAGGTGGCAGGAATGTTATTACTTTCCGATGGAGAGAATACGGGAGGTGAATCGCCAGCTCAGGCTGCCCGCGCAGCGTCCGATGTCCGGACTGCGATTTATGTCGCTCCGACCGGTCCTCTGCAGCGGATTGCTGATGTGTCGATTGTCGACGTTTACACTTCAGGCCTCGTGTCCGTGGGCGATACCGTTTCTGTAAACGTCTCGCTGGAATCGCAGGGATTTGACGGCAAACCCGTCACTGTGGAACTCCGCGACGGCGACACGTTGCTGGACACCGAGCAGATCGTCGTTCGTGACGCCGAGCATCAGCATGTGGAACTCACATTCAAAGCCGAAAAGGCCGGGGCACGTTACCTGACGATCAACGTCCCGCCTCTGGAAACCGAAGTCGAACAGCTGCGTGCGAACAATGCCGACACGGCGCTCGTACGGGTCAGTGAAGACAAGATCAGGGTGCTGTTCATCGACGGCCGCGCTCGCTGGGACTTTCGTTTTGTCAAAAACGCAATACGAAGAGACAATGGGCTTGCTGGCCGAACCCTGGAGATGCCGGACGTGGTCCTCGAATCGGAGTGGCGGAGAC
>Ga0163147_10008445_pt1 | contig 11423 bp, 8 predicted proteins | sample OliLakLV19MP6G1_FD_148597 | JGI IMG/M metagenome (GOLD analysis project Ga0163147, IMG submission 148597) | Freshwater microbial mat bacterial communities from Lake Vanda, McMurdo Dry Valleys, Antarctica- Oligotrophic Lake LV.19.MP6.G1 | ecosystem: Environmental > Aquatic > Freshwater > Lake >...
CTCACGCCCATCCCGACGCTCACGCCGACGCCGACGCTCAAGCCGACGGACACGCCGTCCCACACGACCACATTCACGCTCACGCCGTCCCCGACGGAAACACCGACGCCGACGCCGACGCCCACATTCACGGCGACGCCGACACCCACGCCGACCGCGACAGCAACGCCAACGGACACGTTCACGCCGTCGCGCACATGGACGCCGAGCCGCACCCCGACGCCGACAGACACCGCGACGTTCACACCGACGAACATGGTTACGCCGATTGCGACGGCGACGCCCGTGTACCCGATTCTGCGCGTGAACGTGCCGCGCGCCGCTGTGGTACGGCGGTCTCCAAATGGGGTGCAAACGGGTAATGCGCTTTTGCGAAACGAAATTGTGCAAGCATTCGAGATCGCCACCTTTGGAGACGTATCGAGTCCGAATCTGACGTGGTATCACATCCGCGCTGATTTCACGCGCAGTCGGCAAGCGCCGGGCGGCATCATTACCTACCAATTGATTCAATTCGAGGGCTGGATTTCGGCGACGACCGTCGAGATCATCGGCGGCAGCACCGCCGTGCTTGCGCCGACGCGCCTGCGCCCGCCGAATACGCCGACGCGCACATCCATGCCCACGACGGCAGCCAGCAGTGCAAATGGTTCAAACGATGTCACCGTGCGCGTCATCGCTGCACAAGGCGCGCTGGTGCGGAGCACGCCGGGTGCAACGCGCGTCGGCACGATCCGATTTAGCGGCGAGGCGCGCGCGCTTCAGCGTGCCTATGTCAACGACGGACGCACGCTGCAACAAATTTGGTATCGCGTGCAGTACAGCGGTATTGAGGTCAGTTTCGAGGGCTGGGTCGCCGGGTATGTTGTCGAAATCGCGGCGGGCGATCCGAACACATTGAACACGACCAGCTTTGTGCTGCTGCCCACCAGCGCGCCGTCCACCAATGCGCCGCCGCAACAACAAGCGACCAGTGCGCCACCGCCGCTCGATGCGCCCACCAGCGCGCCGCCCACCGCCGTGCCGCCGACGGCTGCATCCACATTTCCGCCGCCGCCGACTGATGTGCCGCCGACACCTTGTCCAACAGCAGCCTTTTCAGGCTTAGAAGATTGCGACGGCGACGGAGTGTGACCGCAATGGTCTGTTCAGCGACTAAATAGAATGTGGGCTGCAAGTCTCAACGCATCTTAACTTGACAACATTTCGCGTTCGCTTCACAATGGAATTAAATACATCGAGACGAAGGACGACACACATGGCAAACATCGTTCAGATCGATTACAGCAAGATGCAGCAGGTTGCGGACGCCTTTGAACAGCAAGCGGCGGAGGTCAAGCGGATTCTCGGCACGGTCGAGGAACAGATCAACGTTTTGAAGGCGGAAAAGTGGAAGGCGGAGGCGGCGACTAAATATTATAACGAGATGGATCAGACGGTCTGCCCCGCCGTCAAGAAATTGGGCGACAAGCTCGACCTCGCGTCGGAAGTTTGCAAAGAGATCGGCGCGACCCTCAAGAAGGCGGAACAAGACGCGATGAGCGTCATGCCGCGTGAAGTGTAAGCGACCCCACAAGTCATCAAGGAGCGTGACCCATGGCTGATATCATGATCTACGACGAGCCGCAAATTCGGCAGATGATCGAAGTCCTGAACAAGGCGGCGGTTGATCTGGATAACGTTAAAGGCAAGATGCAAGACCTCGCGCGCCAGATCAACAATGGCGACGAGGGCGCGCTGGTGGGCGATGGTGGCACGGACTTGTTCAATGCTGTCAACAATACGCTCAGCGACCGCATCGACCGCTTGTCCACCAAGCTGAAGGAACGCGGCGATTTTGTCGAGCGCGAACTCGAAGAGCATCTGCGCGCCGTCCAGCAATCCAGCGGCTTGTATCGCTAATCCAATCGTCGGACGATTGTAAGGAGAACCAAGATGGGATTTCAAGCACTGCTGCTGCGGCTGGCGATGATGGTCTTGCAAGAGGTTATGGAAGACATCACCCAACAGCAGACGCGCGTCGCCAATCAAGGCGTCGAAGTTACCAATCGTTTTACCAATCTGCTCGGACAGCCCGATTTTTGGGACGGGGACGACGCTGACCGCGTCAAGGGCGAATTGATGCGCCTCGCTGTACCGAGCCTCGAAAAAGTTACGGGCGTGTGCAAGCGTACCAACGACGGGTTGACCGAAGCCGTCAACATCGTGACGACGGCGGATCGCAAGGTGGCGCAGTTGGTCAACAGCCTCAACAGCGAATTCAGCAGCATCTATTAGTCGGACAGGAGGATCGCGCTTATGGCAACACGTACTATGGATGCAGCTCGCGTCCGCGAGATGGCAAAAGAGTTCGACGATATCAGCAAGATGCTCACCGACGTGGACAAAGCCCTCGATGGCGACATGGATCGTCTCGTCAAGTGGGCATTTGTCGGCGCGGTCGGCGTCACGATGGCGCAGAATTATTTGAACGTGATTCAGCCGTTCGTGATCGAGATGGTCAAGAAATATACCGAGATGGCGAACGACGCGCGCGAATCGGCGCGGCTGTGGGAAGAAGCGAACAAATAACCGTGCAGGTTGGTATAAGGGCGTTCCAGCGGGACGCCCCTGCATCGTGTCAACCTGATTCCCTTTCGCCCTGCCCCCATTCAGTCCTTTTTTTCGCTTTACCCCGTCGTCAGCGCCACCACCAGCGGAATCAGAATCGCCAGCACCATCAGCGCCGCCGCCACCACCGCCACCCCAACGCCGATATTCTGCACGCCGCGCCGCCAATCGAGGCGGCGTTTGTCTTTCACATCGCCATACAGCGCATAGATCGCCTGTCGGAAGTGATCCACGCTCTGGTAGCGTTCCGCCGGATTGCGCGCAATCGCATACGACACGATATCGCGCAGGGGGGCGATCTGGTCGCCCTGCAAATGCGGTGCTTTCCAGCGTGCCTCTGCGATGGGCTGCATCGGCAGATCGGCGCGCGCCACAGCGGGGCGCGGATACTGGGGATCGTTGGCGGGCGCGGCAATCGCGCGCGTCACTTCCTCCGATTTGCGCAGCGCCTGCGGGAATGCGGGCTTGCCTTCCAACATCTCGTACAACAGCACGCCCAAATCATGCACATCGGTGGCATAACTGAGCGTCCCACCCGTGATCAGTTCGGGCGCGGTGTAAGCGGGTTGTGTGAAGGCGCGCAGACGGTCAACTTCTTTGGCGTTGAGCGTTTCGCCGATAGGACGCAGCAGCCCCAAGTCCAACAGCAGCGGTTGGGGGACGCCCAGATTATTCCGCACCACGAGGATCGCATCGGGTGTCAGATTGAGATGCAGCGCCTTGGGTCCTTGGTGAATGCGGATGATCGCGCCCGCCAGCGTCAGCATGAACCAGCCGACTTGGACATGCCACAACTGTGGGTTGTCGAGCAGCGCGGCGGTCAGCAGGTCGCCATCGACCCATTTCAGCGCCATGTAATGGCGTTCTTGCCCGCGAAACTCGACCATACCATAGCGCCGCGCGGGATCGACCGCACCGTGCGGAATCCAGGTCGGGATCGCGGGATGATGCAGCCGTGAATGGGTGAGGGTGTAGAGCGCGTCCGCCTCGCGGTGCAGCGCATCTTCGTTGTCTTTGCCGGGATTGGCGACCTTCAACAACAGCGGTGCGCCGTCTCGCTCCGCCGCATAGATCGCCGCCGTGCGCAAGACGCATAACAGTTTGACGATTTTGATACTGCCGAGCATATCGCCATATTGCAAAATCAGCGGCAGCGTCCCGGCGGGGCAGTCCACTTCTTGGCACCACAGATTGCCGTCCACAGAGGTCGATTTGCAGCGGGTACAAATGTAGCGCATGGCGTCCTCAAGCAATCGATAATTTTTTGCAAGCACAACAAGATTATGTCACAATTGCGGTCGATTTGCTGCAATGATTTGCACGCTGTCCAATGGGGCAAGAACCACTCATGGAAAAACGTTATTTGGATCGCCCCCCGCGCATCCAACCGGAATTGCCGTCCGGCACGGTCGAGATTCCGGAGCCGCCGCGCGAAGAAAACCCGCAGCCGCTCTGGCAGCTTGCCGTCCCAATTGTGACCATCCTCGCTTATGTGATCGTCAGCGCGTCGGGTTCGGGGTCAAATCCCGCTTTCCTGCTGCCGATGGCGCTTACCGTCTTGATTTCGACGGGGATCGCCGTATTCAACGCCGTGCGGATTGTCCAGCGCCGCCGTCAAGGGCGTGCCGACTATCAGCGTAAGCTGGTCGAACTGCGCCGCGAGATGGTCGGATCGCATCAGCGGCAGCGCGCCTACTACGAATACAATTATCCGCCCATCGAGGCGGCGCTGGCGATCAAGGGTGAACGCGACAATCGCGGCGGCAGTCGCCTGTGGGAGCGCCGCCCGAACGATCCCGATTTCGGGCATCTGCGCTTGGGCATCGGCACGCGCGCATCGACGGTCAGCTACACCTTCAAAGATGTCGATGGCAGCGCCGAGAGCGCGCAGAACCAAGACGCACAGCGTCTCTACAGCGACTCGCGCTATTTGGACAGCGCGCCGATCACGCTCCCGCTGTTCCAAGTGAGCGGCGCGAAAGCCGCGCCCACGCGCAATCTGATCGGCATTACGGGCAAGCCGAGTGATGTTTACGAGTTCATCTACGCGCTGACGGCGCATTTTGCTGTGTTCCATGCGCCGACGGACAGCGCGCTGAATATCATCGGACTGCGCGAAGCGGCGAAACACTGGCTATGGGCGGCGGCGCTGCCGCATACCGCCGCCGATGCAGCGCGGGGACGAACGTCGCGGCTGTATTTCGAGGATATGGAACTGTTGGTCGCGCCAGAGAACGGGCGGCTGATCAGCCTGGTCGAGAGCGACAAATCGGTCAACGCGGGCGAGGTGATCGCTGTGATCGAGACGCCCGCGACGGCGACCACGCCCGCCGCAAAACGCTACGTCGAGGCGGTCTTTCCCGGACGCTTGGCGTGGACGTTGAAGTTCGATCCCAAGACTCCGCCCGTCGTGCAAAAGGGGCAGTTACTCGCGCGGATGAACAGCTTCCGCCTCAGCGATCAGCAGTTCGAGGAGATCAAGAAGCCCGATTACGATCTCATTCGCAAGCAGGGCAGCGAACAGAAGAAACGTGATCTGGCGGGCATCCCGCGTTTTTGGAAAGAGATGGTCTGGAGCGATCTCGATGGGCGTGCGCGCCGCGCGCGGGATCGCGGTGACGACCGCGTGTTGGGCGATACGATGCTGCCCTTCCTGCTGACGATTGTCGATCTGCTCAAGGCGCGCCCCGATTCGTCCGACGATCCGTTGGGCAAGTCTTGGTTGTACGACTTGGAGAGCGAACAGGCGCTGTCGCTGGTGGCGAATCAAGGGCGCGATCTAGGGGCGGCGATCTTGTTCCTTGTGCCAACGCGCAGCAAGATTCCGTCCGCCTGCCAAGCGATCATCGAACTCAAGCGCGACGACGCCGACGGACGCTTGCGCTTTTTGTACGCCGAGACGGGCGCGCCCACAACGGGCGAAGGCGCCGCCAGCAGTATGCGCATCGTCGGGGACGCGGATCGCGCGGCGGACGTGAGCAAGCTCATCGAATTGGCGACGGCGCTGGATGGCTGGAAGGTGCGCCGCAGCTATGGCGCGGACATCCCGCAGCGGGTGGCGCTGTTGAAGATGTACGACGCTGACGACCTCTCGACGCTGGATATCGCGGGCAAATGGATCGAGAGCCGCGACCCGCTGAAAGCCGATTGGCCCAAAGTCCCGATTGGGATGCTGCCCGGCAGCGAAGCGCGCGAACTCCATTTCTTCGCGGATGCGGACGGCGTTCACGGCATGATCGCGGGCGCGACGGGATCGGGCAAGTCGGAACTGCTCATGACGCTGATTCTCAGCCTCGCCATCAAATACGATCCGTCGGTCGTCAACTTCGTGCTGATCGATTATAAGGGTGGCGCGGCGTTTGAGCCGTTTCGCAATCTGCCGCACGTCGTCGATGTGGTCACGAACTTGCGCGGGAACGCCGTCGCGCGCATGTTCGCCGCGATCCAAGCGGAACTCAACCGCCGCCAGACGATCAACCAAGATACGGATGTGAAAGATATCATCCGTTATCGCCAAAAAGAACTCCATGTGAAGCGCACGGATTATTATCCACACTTGTTCATCATCATCGATGAATTTGCCGAGATGATCGCCAACAATGCCGAATACAAGGCGCAGTTGGACAGCATCACCCGCTTGGGGCGTGCGCTCGGCGTCTCGCTGATTTTGGCAGCCCAGCGTCCATCGGGCGTCACCGATCAGATGCGCGCCAATATCAAAATGAAGTTGTGCTTGCGCGTCGAGACGAAAGAAGAAAGCAGCGAGATGCTGCGCATGCCCGATGCCAGCTATCTGCCGAGCATTCCCGGACGCGGCTACTTGCAAATCGGCAACGAGAGCTTGCAACTGATCCAAGTCGGCTACACCGGGCAAGATTACCCGTATGGTGCGGACGGCAAGCACGACCGCGACGGCGATTCCAGCTACGATCCGACGCGCCGCTATTTGAATACCCCCGTCGTCTGGGAACGGATGCTCGAAGACGAAGAGCCAGAGAAGCTGTACGAAGTCCTCGTCCGTGAGATGCACGTGTCGGTCGATATGAAATATGCCAACGGCAAACCGCGCGAATGGAAACGCCCATGGCCTCGTCCACTGCCCGACCGGATCGCGCTCAACAAGCCGGACGCCATCGAAGTCGCTTACTTGAGCGAGGACGAGCGCAAACTGATCCCCACTGACGCCGCGCGCGCGCCCGGCGATCAGCGGGACATGCCGCTGACCCTGTGTCCGGCGATCAACGAATGGATGATCGAGGATAAGAAGCGGCGGCGACCCGATTGGGGCAAAGTCGTGTGGGGTGACACTGCCTTGCACGCCGTTGTCGGCGTGATCGACGATCCGAGTCGGGCGCGCTTGCGCTTGTTGGAGATCAACCTGACCAGCGGGCATCATGTCGTATTCGGCGCGTCGGGCTACGGCAAGACGGTGTTCATGCAGTCGTTGATCACGGCGTTGGCGGTCACGCATTCGCCGTCGGCACTGCATCTATACATCCTTGATTTGGGATCGCGCCAACTTGGCATGTTCGCCAAGCTGCCGCATACGGGTGCCTACATCGTCTCGCACGAGGCGGAGCGCGTCGCGCGGCTGATGCGGCGCTTGGAACAGATCGTCGAGGATCGCAAGGTCGCGCTGAACGAGGCATCCGCCGCCAATTTGCTCGAATTCAACGCGCGCCAAGTCAATCAAGGCACGCCCGACAAAATCATGCCCGCCATCGTCGTCGCCATCGACAATTTCGCAGAGTTCAAAGAGAACTACGAACAGCACAGCGAGACGCTGACCGGTTTGCTGCGCGAGGGTTTGGGCGCGGGCGTCTACTTCGTGATCACGGGCGAACAGACCAACGCCGTCGGCAAGCTGTTCAACCTGATCCCGGAGCGGCTGACGCTGCGCCTATCGGATGACGGCGAATACGCGCCGTTGGTGGGGCGGGGCGCGCGCCTGACAGAAGAAATTCCCGGTCGCGGCTTGCGGCGGATCGAGCGCGCGCCGCTCGAAATCCAAGTCGCCGTCCCCATCGGCTTGACCGAGGACGACCCCGAAGACCCAGAGGACGAGACCGCGCGGGCGACGTTGGAACGCTTCAAGCTGGATCGCTTAATCGACCACTTGGGCGAAGCGGCAGAAAAGCACGGCTACGCGCCGCCACCGCCGATCATCGAACTGACGCATCGCCTCAGTTTGGCGGAGGTGATGAAGGATTATGAGCTGCCAGAAGGACAGCCGCTCGAAATCGTCCTAGGGCGCGACGATTACAACTTGAGCGTGAAGGCGATCACATTGGAGACGCGCGCGCATTTCGTCGTCAGCGGCGCGCCCGCGTCTGGCAAGACGACCGCGCTGCAAACGATGATCTTGTCGCTGGCAGAGAACGCGCCGCCACGCCGCGTCGGGTTGGTGCTGATCGATTACCAAAAAGGCATCGCGGATTATGGCAGCCCAACGCGCTCATTGGCGGATTTGCCGCATGTCCTCGACAACAAAGTGATCACGACCGGCGACGAACTGCAAGACCTCGAACGGCATTTGCGCTACGAACTGAGCCAGCCGACCAACGCGCGTTCGTTCTACGTGTTCATCGACAATTACGATGAGATGGAGGCGATGACCAAAAGCGTACCCATCGTGCTGACGCAGTTGAGCGAACTGGCGAAACGCTATGGCAAGAGCGCCGCTCATCGGGGCGCGCTGCATTTCATCGTAGCGATGACGAAAACGACCGCCACCCTGCCGAAAGATGAGTTGTTTCGTCAGATCGGCGCGATAAAATATGGCTTGGGCATGGATATCGAGTCGACCGATGCCGCGCCGCTGCATGGCAATGTCCCGCGCAGCTACAAGCAAAGTCCGCTCCCGCGCGGACGGTCGTTCGTCGTGCAGCCGGGCGACACGCGCGCGCTGCAAGTGGCGCTCCCGTCGCTGCACGAGGCAGATCGCGCATCGGAACTCGATGAGCGGATTGACGGCATTGATCGCCAGCATCGCGGCGAGCGCGCGGTGTGGCTGCCGCTGCCCGTCGATCCCACCGCCAACGGTTCAAGCGCGAACGGCAGTCGGGCGCTCTCGGTGGATGAGCGCGAATGTGTCGTGGTGGCGATCATGGGACAGCGCGGCATCACGGTGGACAGCGGCTTGAAATTCACCATGGGGCGCAGGTCGCTCGACGGCATGACCGCAGATGAATTGATCGCCGAGGCGAAGAAAATGAACATCGTGCTGTCCGCGTGTCTGCCGAACTATCAAGAAGTGGAGACGCGATGAGCGACGACATCAAACAGCTTGCCGTCGATCTGAAACAGACGCACACGTTGGTTCAGTTGGATGTGTGGTTGGGCGACAACAAAGACAAGCCGACGCGCCAAACGCTGCTGGTCAAGAAAACGCTGCGCGTGCGCGAACTGACCGACGAGATCGCGCGCGCCATCATGCGTGACAACAGCAAGACGCGCGCCGATTATAAGCTGTTCGCGGGCGATAAACAGCTTTCGCCGCGTGAGACAATCGGTCAGTTCACCCAAGCGTCGATCCTGCTGGAGTATCGTAAACAGCGCGGCGATGTCGCTTTCCTCGATGAAAAAACGCGCAAGACGCGCATCGAAGTGAAGCAGCTTCCTGCGATCTTGGGTCGCTTTGGAGACGGGGATAAGCCAGAAGACTATACCGTCAACTTTTCCGAGTTCGGCAATACCATCTCGCGCAAGCACGCGCGCTTGATCGAAGCACAGGGTCAGTATTACATTCAAAATGTCTCCAGCGGAAACTTTCTCTATGTGGACGGCGACCGTGTGGAAGAAGGCAGTTCACACTTGCTCAAAGACGGCTATAAAGTGCGTTTGGGCGAGGTCAAATTTGTGTTCGAGCAGAAGCAGCGGTAGGTGGACAATGTGGTAGATGCGGTGTACTTAGAAAAGCTCGCGGGGGTCGTGATCGGGGACGGCTATCGGCTCGATCAGCACATCACGACCACGGGCATGTCGGTGGTGTATCGCGCCTCCGACCGGGAAAATCGTGTCTACGCCGTCAAAATCCTCTCTGATGTTGGCGTACTGGCGCGCTTTATCCGCGAAGCGCAAGTGGGCGCGGTCATGGCGCACCCGCATATCGTCCGAACGTTGAAGGCACGCATCGATCCGCCGGAGATGGTGCGTGTGCCAGACACGAATATCGATGTGGCGCTGCGGTATATCGTCATGCCCTGGATTCCGGGCGAATCGCTGCGCGATATCACGCGCCGCCGCGCATTCCATGATGTGAGCTTGCAGCCAACGCTGCGCGCGCTCGAAGAGGCGCGCAATGTCCTGCTGCCGCTTGCCGACGCGCTGTATTATTTGCACACCCAACCGGGCTATGTTCACCGGGACGTCAAGCCGAGCAACATCTTGTTCGTGGAGAGCGATCAAGCGCCGTACCTGATCGACTTGGGCATCGCGCGCGAGATCGAAGACCCCGACGCCACCAACATTGGGCAACTGCGCGAGACGCTCACGCGCGTAGGGGAGATTGTCGGCACGAATCGCTACATGCCGCCGGAACAATTCGTCAACAGCGCCGTGAGCGAAGCCGCCGATCAATACGCGCTGGCGATCACGATCTACGAACTGCTGACCAACGGCAAATCGCCCTACGAAGAGGCGATGCGCGAGTTCAATATCGATCCGCGCACACCGCGCACCAATACCAACGAAAATGAACAGTGGCATCGCATCCATTTGCGCTTTTCGCCCACGCCCCTGACGGATCATCGGCGCGACTTGCCGCTAGAAGCGTGGGGCGTCCTCAAGCGCGCGCTGGAGAAGAAGCCGCACGAACGTTATGCCAGCATCTCGGAATTCGCGCGCGCCTTCGCTGCGGTGACACCCAATTGGACGGGCTATCCGGGCGGCGTAAACATCCCGCCGAACCTGCCACCGCGCGCCACCATCCCGTCGGATACGTATCTCACGCCGTCGTCACTTCCAGCGGGCGGGCAATTCCCCGCGTCGGGTGGGTGGATCACGCCGTCGCCATCGCAAGCGCCCAACCGCGTCCCCGTGACCAGCGCGCCGCCCGAACCGCTCGCGCCTCAACCCACGTTCAGATCGACGCGCGAGCGGCGCGACATGGTGCTGATCATCATGGTGCTGATCGCGGCGCTGATCATCGTGCTGACGCTGATTTTGCTGCGCGCGCTCAATACGTCGGGCAATTTATTGGGGCTGCAACCCACGTCCGCGCTTGTCGGAAGCAATCCGAGCTTCACCCCCGGCGTCTCGCTCAACCTCAGCCCGACGGATGCGCTTGCTATCGCGCTGGTTGCCACAGCGACGCCGGAAGTAACAACGACATTCACCATCACCGCATCGTACACGGTGACGCCCGAACCGACGCTCACATTGACGCTGACGCCCGCGCCGAGGGCGACCATTACGTTGAGCGCCCGCGAATTGAGTGACTTGCTTAACACAGCACTGGCAGCGACGGCGCAAATAGCGGCGCAGATCGATGCGGAACGGACGCGAACAAGCGCCGCTGCTGCGACCTTGACCGCAGCACCGACGGCGACTCAATACGCCTTCGAGACTTTAATCGCTGACCAGTTGACGCGCCTCGCAGCGACGCCGACGCCCGATATCGCGCTCCGCGTCGTGCCGACGGACGCGCCAACGAATACCAATACGGCAACCGCGACGCTAACTGCGACGGACGCGCCGACGAATACGCATACTGCAACCGTGACGCTAACTGCGACGGACGCGCCGACGAATACGCATACGGCAACCGTGACGCTAACTGCGACGGACGCGCCGACGAATACCAATACGGCAAC
>Ga0163147_10008459_pt1 | contig 11415 bp, 8 predicted proteins | sample OliLakLV19MP6G1_FD_148597 | JGI IMG/M metagenome (GOLD analysis project Ga0163147, IMG submission 148597) | Freshwater microbial mat bacterial communities from Lake Vanda, McMurdo Dry Valleys, Antarctica- Oligotrophic Lake LV.19.MP6.G1 | ecosystem: Environmental > Aquatic > Freshwater > Lake >...
TGCATGAGCGCCTGGATGGGCGCGATGAGCACCTGCGGCGGCGCATCGGGGAGTGTGCGGAGCAGCGCGAGGCGCTCGGCAAACAGATCGAGACTGGCCTGCGACTCGCCGGGCAGAACTTCGAGCGCAGGAAATCGTGCGGCGGCGATTCCCGCATCCAGCAGTTCGTCGAGGGTCTCATCGGCTTCATCCAGATGCGCGGCAACGAGAAGGACAGGCCGCGCGAGCGTTCGGGCAATCGCGCCGGCCACGAATGCGGTGCTCGAACCCTGCGAGCCGCGGGCGACAACTCTGCGGCCGCTTGCCAGCTGCGCGCAGAGTCTTTGCAGTGAAGGGGCCGCGGCGAGATGGGCGAGCAGGTTCATTGGTTGAATCGGCCGGGGCGCGCAGGGGTGTGCCGACGAACGGGAAAAGTACCGATCGGCGCGAACGGAAGGACTGGCGAACGGCGGATGTTAGCGATTGCTCGACGCGGCGGTGGCGCGGCAGTTGCGGGGCAAGCTTGCTGGGCGGAATCACTCGACTGTGACTTTGTCTCGGAGCCGCTCGATTGTTCGTGGCCCGATGCCGTTGACGCGGTCGAGGTCGTTGAGGCTTCGGAAAAGCCCGCGGGATGCGCGGTCGCTAATGATTCGTTGCGCGATGGCGGGGCCGATACCGGGAAGGAGTTCGAGTTCGGCCGCGGAAGCCGTATTAAGATTGATCAGCCTGGAGATTGAGCGAGCAGAGTTGGGAGCGGTTGGGTCCGCGCTGGTCGTCCCGGCAGTTGTGGCCGTGGCGGAGACAAAAGGCACGCCGGCACGGGCCGCGGCGGGCTCGCGGGTGGCGATTGACCACACGATCCCAAAGATGCTCGCGCCCCCCAGGACGATAACCGCGACCAGTTTCGCGGGTCCGGTTGTCCAGTCTGGTGAACGGCTGCAATCCATGAGGCCCTCGAGTCAGACGATCGAGCCGGGCTGTGGGTCCGCGGCGAGTGACAGGGGAGATACCTTGGATCGGATGGCCTGGCGGATCTCGACCAGTCGCCAGAAGGCGGGCCGCGGCACGCCCGCACGATCGACCAGAGCGTGGTGATGGGTCTCGGTGCCGTTGGTACCGGGACGGGCGGGCGGCTCGTGCAGTTCGTCCCAGGAAACGCTGTGGACATAGGGTTTGCTGACGGCGATGCCCATGATGCTGGTCATCCACGCAACCTGGGCTTCGGGGCTCCACGGGGTGCGCCAGTAGCCGGGCTCCATCTGCGAGCCGATCTCGGGATCTGTACCGGGCGCTGGGGCGGCGGGCACGCACACCGCGCCGAGTGTCAGCGGCTTGTCGAGCGCGGCGAAGCGATCAAGAAGTGCCGAGAACGCCATGAGGTCACGCGTGCTGCGGCCGGGCTCGGGCTGGCCCATCTCGACTCGCAGCGAGAAGAGGTCGGGATTAATGCCTGCCTGGCCGATCATCTCGGCGTACATCATGGGTGGGACAGCGCGAGGGCTGTAGGCGTAGTACTCGCCCCAGGGCTGATCGATCTGCACCTGAATCTTCGCGCTGGGCTGGAGCTTCCGGACGACCATCACCATGAGACGGGTGAGATCCATCACCTGCTCGAGCGAGAACGTGAAGTTCGAGTTGACGTGCAGGCCGGAGCAGACCGTCCACGTTCCGATTGTACGGCGATAGCGGGTGACGATGTTCTTGACATGCTCATAGACAAGCTCGCGGAGTGTTTCGTAGTCGTGCTCCCAGATGTAGAGCCATTCGGGCACGCAGCCGCGGCGGAAGTCCACGATGGGTCCGCCCACAAGCGGGACTTTGGCGGTGCGCACGGCCCATTCAATCCACTTGTCGGTCTTGGCAAAGAGGTACTTGCCCTCGGTCGGTTCCATGTCGACCCAACGCATGGGGATCGTCATGAAGTCGCAGCCCAGTGAGGTGGCCTTGCACAGCGGACTGTTGAAGCACTCCGGACTAACAACCGCGCCGATCTGCGGCGTGCTGGGAAGAATGACGCCGACACTGCCGATAAGGGCGTTGCGGCTCTCGGCGGCTTCGTGATCGGTGAGTGCGTTCGCAGGAGTGCCGATCTTTGCCGCCGCGGCGGCGAGTTCCCCGGTCATGCGCTTGCTGAACTGCGCCCTGGCCTGGTGGAGGGTGATGGCCTCGCTAGCCTCGATGGCGAGCGAGAGTGCGGCCCGCGCGAGTTGATCGGTGTGTGCGGAGTATGGGCTGTCATGGCCATTCTGTTTGGCGTCCGTCGCGTGGGCAACGAGTGCCTCGGTGAAGGCGCGGCGGGCGCGCTCAAACAGACGCATGCGGTTGTCATCCGCTGGGAGATCAAAGAGCGCCCAATCCTCAAGCTTGTTGAGAATCAACATCAGGCGGTGCCTCGCAAGCTCGAGGCTGAGCAGGTAGGGCTGCTCGCGCTCGGGAAGGAGACAGGTTTGGAGGGTGATCACCCCACCTGCGCCACTCTGGGGCATCGCGCCAGGAACGCCGCCCAGCTCCGGCGGATCGACCGGATATTGGAGGCTGATGCCTGCGGATTCGGTGCTGCGCTTCTCGCAACGGATGATGCCGTCGACGCAGCGAATGTCCGCCTGGATGGGGACATCGTCGGGACCAAAGAGGTGCGCATGCCGCAAGGGCCAGCCAGTAGAGCCGGTGCCGACATAGGCGGGAACGTTCTGTTCGAGGACTGCGAAGCTCAGCATCCGGCCTGGGACCCCTTGCTCCGGGGGCCGCGACTCGGATCCCGGGACGGGCAGGATAGCCAGATTCTGTGACGGGCACACCCGTACGATGGGGAATGGTCGGGCCGACCCGATCGACCGCCGCTCACCCAAAGTCGCTTCCCCGCCTAAGCCCGCTCAAGACGACCTCCACATGACTTCCCAACCTCCGCCAGCCCCCTCCGAGTCCGCAGCAGTTTCGACCACTCCCTCGCCCCAGCTGCCATTGGTCCGGCGGGGGAAGGTGCGGGATGTTTACCGGCTCCCGCCCGACAAGGCTTCCGGCGAGGGACGCCTGCTGATGGTGGCCTCGGATCGGATCTCTGCGTTTGACGTAATCATGCCAACGCCGATCCCCGGCAAGGGTGTACTGCTGACGCAGATCGCCACGTGGTGGTTTGAGTTCATCGAACGCAACCGGATCTGCGAGACGCATGTCGTTTCGACGGATGTGCGGGACCTGCCCGCTGACGCCGCGGATGCGCGGACGCGGCAGTGGCTGACGGGGCGGATGACGATCTGCCGCGAGTGCCGCGTGGTGCCGGTGGAGTGCGTCGTGCGAGGATATCTGGAGGGCTCAGGCTGGAAGGAGTATCAGCAGACGGGCGAGGTGTGCGGCGTAAAGCTGCCCAAAGGTCTCAAGCAGTGCGACAAACTGCCGGAGCCGATCTTCACCCCGGCAACCAAGGCCGCGGAAGGGCACGACGAGAACATCTCGTTTGAGCGGGCCGCGGAAGAAGTCGGGCTCGAAACCATGGGCGTTCTGCGGGACCTGTCGCTGTCGATATATAACGCCGCGGCGAAGCACGCGCTGGAACGCGGGATCATCATCGCGGATACGAAGTATGAGTTTGGCCTGCCGGCCGAATCCGAGTCACGACTCGGGCGGGCCTGGGAGCAGCCCATCCTGATCGACGAAGCCCTGACACCAGACTCCTCGCGTTTCTGGCCCGCGGACCGGTATCAGCCGGGTCGGGCTCAGCCGAGCTTTGACAAGCAGTTCATGCGGGAATATCTCGAGGAACTCGTGGCCGCGGGCACGTGGAGCAAAGCTCCGCCGGGCCCCGAACTTCCCCTGCGAGTGGTGGAAGGGACGCTCGCCCGGTATCGGGAAGCGCAGCAGAAGCTCTGCACCTGATCGGCGTGGGGCGGCGACGTGGTATCATCGGCATTCATCATACTTCTGACACGAGACGACCCCCTCCATGAAGATCCACGAGTACCAGGCCCGCGAAATCCTTGGCAATGCCGGCATCCCCGTTCCCTCGTCGATGGTGATCGAGTCACCGCTCATGGCGGAAGAGGCTTTCAACAAAGTGACACGCGCGGCGGGAATGACCGCCGACTCCGCGCTGGCAGTCGTGAAGGGGCAGGTGCACGCCGGTGGGCGCGGCAAGGCAGGGTTCGTGAAGCTCGTCAAGACCGCCGCCGAGGCCGAGGCCGCGGCGAAGTTCATGCTGACCAACAAGATGGTCAGCGTGCAGACCGGGCCGGAGGGGCTTGAGGTCAAGAAGCTCCTGCTCGCCGCGGGCGTAGATATCGCCAAGGAGTACTACCTCGCCGTGACAACCGACCGCACGTCGCGGCGCAACGTCCTGATCGCCTCGAAAGAAGGCGGCGTGGAGATCGAGCAGGTCGCGCACGATCGCCCCGAGGCGATCATCAAGCAGTTCCTGCACCCCACGCTCGGTCTGCAGGGTTTCGCGGCCCGGAAGATCGCCTATTCGCTCGGGTTCAGCGGCAAGCTGGCGAATCAGGCCGCGGACATCATGCAGAAGCTCGCGAAAGTCTTTGTCGAGAAGGACTGCACAATTGCGGAAATCAACCCGCTGGTGCTGACCAAGGACAACCAACTGCTCGCGATCGATGCGAAGTTCAACTTCGATGACAATGGGCTGTTCCGGCACCCTGACTTGCAGTCGTATGCCGACCCGACGGAGGAGAACCCGGCGGAAGTGCGGGCGACCGCGGCCGGGCTGAGCTACATCGCGCTCGATGGCAACATCGGGTGCCTCGTGAACGGCGCTGGCCTGGCGATGGCGACCATGGACATCATCAAGCTGCACGGCGGCACGCCGGCGAACTTCCTGGATGTGGGCGGCTCGGCGAGCGAGCAGGCCGTCACGGAAGCGTTCAAGATCATCCTGTCCGACAAAGCGGTGAAGGGCGTACTGGTGAACATCTTCGGCGGCATTATGCGGTGCGATGTGATCGCGCAGGGCATCGTGAACGCAGCGAAGGAAGTCGGCTTCAAGGTGCCGCTTGTCGTTCGGCTGGAGGGCACCAACGTGGATGCTGGACGGAAGTTGCTGGATGCCGCGCGGAAGGACATCCCGACAATGCAGCCGGCAATAGACCTGACCGATGCAGCGAAGAAAGTCTGCGCAGCGGTGGGATGATCGATTGACCGTGCGAAACTGCCGTCGCTGAATTCCGATTGCATTAAGCAGGATTTCAGCGTCCGCAGGGAGACAAAGAGTGGCCGACCTTAACGAACAAAAGCTTCTGCTGGTGATTATCGCGATCCTTCTGCCACCCCTCGCGGTCGGGCTGAAGGAAGGGATCGGCGGTCATCTGATCCTGAATATCCTGCTCTGCCTGCTGTTCTGGCTGCCGGGCCTGCTGCACGCGCTGTACATCGTGCTTCGGTAGCTACGATGGCAAAGATCCTGCATTCATCATTGGTTGTGTCGAGCCTGAACTCGCACGCTGTCTTGCGACGCTGCGAGAGCGTGAGCCCCAGCCTCGTACAGACGCCTCGTCGTCACTCTCAGTGCCACCGCGCATCTGCGAGCCCCTGACCGGGTGGCTCGCAGATGCATGGCACGAGAGAGAGAGAGAGAGAGAGCGAGCGGGCGAAGATCGGAGAGACCCGGTCGCGGCGAACGGGAGGGTGAAGCCGCGGACCGGGGCCATCTCCGAAAGACTGCGGGGGATGCTTTCGCACTCAGCCGCAGCACATGGTTGCTAACACTGAACAGATAATGCCCAGTCAGATTCGCGCAGCGGTGAACAACACATGAACTCGCGCTCATTCTTTCGAACCTTGCCGCACAACCAGAAAAAAAGCCCTGGGCAGAGCGCCCGGGGCCTGTATTCCTGACAATTTTCTGCGAACGACTGGCGGAAATCAGCAGCCGGCGAACCAGATGCTGAGGAACGCAAAGATGTCGGGGACGGTGATGCCGCCGACGCCGTCGAACTCGGCGCTGGAGTCCTGGGCAAACCAGGCGGCGAGGAAGGCGAAGATATCGGGGACCTCGCGCACGCCGTTGGCGTCGAAGTCTGCCGGGCACGGGGTGTCGCAGACGATCTCGAACACGGTGAGGTCGTCGAGCGCGGCCTCGACGAGCGAGCCCGCGCCGGCGTCGTCGGCAACAAACCGGAGGCGCATCGACGCCGTCAGCGGCAGGATGTCGGCCAGGCGCAGTTCGTAATACAGCCAGCCGCCGCCGGTGCCCGCGCCCGCGGGGCCGATGGTCAGGGCGTTGACCCAGCTCGTGCCGCCGTTGTTGGAGAGGCCGATTCGGAAGGTGTCGGCGTTGGGCGTGGCCCCAGCGCTGTTTGAATACCACAGCCAGAATCCCACTCGCGTCGAAGGCGCGGCGGCCGCGAGGTTCATCACCGGGGACAGCAGCGTGGTGAAGCCGTTGTCCACGTCGAACGAGCCGGCGCCCGTGCCGGCCTGGCGGCCGGTGACCCAGCAGTTCACGCCCAGCGGGGGCGTGTGGTCCTCGCCGGGCTGGGCGGTGGTGGCCTGAGGGATGCCGCGCTCCCACTGGCCCGGGGTGGCGGTGTCGCCGGGCGCCCCGCCGACCCAACCGGCCGCGGTCTCCATGTCATACGCCAACAAGGCCTGCGTGCCGGAGATGGCCTCGACCGAAAGGAGTGCGGCGGGCGCGCCGACAGGATGCGTGAACGTCGCGCCGGAGGTGTTCTCGGCCGAGAAGTAGAACTCGACAAGGTCCTCGCAGGCCGCGGCCGGGAGGGCGGCGGTGAACAGGTCGGCGCCCGCGGTGGTCATGGGCAAGATCGTGAAGGGCCCGCCGTTGCTGCGGGCGTGCACCATGACGCTGGCGGTGTCGAGGGGCGTGACGAGGGACTCGACTCTGACGGAGACCGGGATGGCGATGCCGGGGGCGACGGTGCCGGAAACGGGCGTGGCCTGGAGGAAGGAGAGGTAGTCGAGGTTCAGGCGGACAAGGAACATGCCGCGGTTGATGTCGCTGATGACGATGGTCCCGCTGGGGAAGAAGGGGAAGTTGCTCCACGTGCCTTCGTAGCCGGGGGAGTCGTTCTCCGGGTAGGTATCGATGAATGCGACTTCGACGGGGTTGACGGGGTCGATGGCGTCGAAGACGCGCAGCCCGGAGCGGTAGTTGGACTCGTAGATGAAGCGGCCGTGGACGTAGAGGTTGTGGTCGATCGCGGTCGAGGCGTTGCTGGTGAAGGTGTTGACGAGCGTCGGGTTGGCGATGTCCGAGACGTCGAAGACGCGCGTGGTCGATGAAGCGAAGCCCTGGGATGGGCCGTCGAGCTCGTCGTTGAGATAGAGATAGTTGCGATCCTCGGAGAGCCAGCACTGGTGGGCGTACTGCACGCCGGGGTAGGTCCGGGTCGCGACGGTAAACATCGAGGCCTTGTTGGTGACATCGACGACGGCCAGGCCCGCGCTCTCGTTTGCGCAGAACGCGATCTCGCGCCCGGCGAAGGGGCCGGACGTGTAGGTGACGATCTGGGCGTCGTGGACGTAGTGCCCGTTCCAAGAGCCGACGAACGCCGGAACGCGGGGGTCGGCCAGTGAGTAGACGGCAAGGCCCCCGCCCGACCCGCTGACGTCGGACCCGCAGAGATACAGGAACCCCGACTGCGGGTTGAGCGCGACGTTGTGCGAGTGCGTCAGGCCGTTGCCCGTCACGCTGCCGACGAGCGTCACCACGCCGGCGTCGATGTTGACCATGCTGATGACCTGCATCCCGCCACTGCTCTCGTTCACGACGTAGCAGTGCTGCTCATAGACCTTCATGTCGCCCCACAGGCTGCCGGGGTGGGAGATCTCGGCGACGATCATCGGGGCCGCGGGGTTCGTCACTTCGACGAACGCGGCACGGTCATAAAGGCCCATGATGGCGTACTCGCGACCGGAGGGCGAGACGTGCCCCCAGCAGTCGTTGCCACTCTGGGGGGCCGGCGCGGAAAAGCCGCTCAGGGGGATCTGGGCAAGCAGGTCGATGCCCTGACGGGCAAAGGGCTGGGCCGCGGCGGGCAGGGCGACCAGACTCAGCAGCCCGGCCGATGCCCACGCCAAAGCCAGACCGGACAAGGACATGCGTGCGGGCATAACAACCTTTCGGCGCGATGGCGCGCGGGAGCCCCCCCGGGAACAGCCAGTTCGGATGCGGCGCGTCCGAGAGGACGCCGCGGCCTATACGAACCAAAGATGAACCCGGTTCGGGACGCTGTCAAGTTGGATTTCGCAGACTAATTGGGCGGCTTCGGCTGGGGGCCTTCGGCTGGGGAGGGCTTCGACCGGTGCGGGTGGAGACCCCCCTGCCACGTCGGATCTGCCGCGTCAGCACTGCAACGCCGGTTCAGCCCGATCGGTCTGGAGGAGATTGCGGAAGCAAGTGCTCTCTGATCCGAACTGGATCAGGATTTCAAGGACAGGCTAACTGGTCCCGTCCGGGGTGCCCGTCCAGCCATTCGTGCTGTCCTTGTCGCGCAGAACCACGGTATCAATATAGGAAGACCCGCCCATCCCCGCAAGCCCGGCCTGGTGGTTGACGAAGAGTTCCTTGGGTTCGCTGTCCGTCCCCCGCCACGTCCCCACCATCCGCCACTTCTCGTCGTAGGCGAAGTGGTAGGTGGGGTCTGAACCATCGACATCGGCGTCGTTGTCGGCGTCGTAGTGCCAGGTGATCCGCTGATTGAGGCCGTTGTAGCGGTATTCTGCAAGCAGTGTGCTGCTCTGGTTCCGCACTTCAACAAGCCGTCAGAAGGCGTCCCACACGTACTTGTAGCCGCCAGTGCCCCTTCATTTGTCCGGTCGTCGCGGAGGTGTAGTATCACCATTTAAGTATACTGCTTGAGAATATTCCGACCATGGCCACACTTTGGACAGAGTGAGTCCAACTGTAGTCCGGCGACCCATAATGTCCGGCGAGCTATTCGGACGGGAGTCTCCAGAGCCCGCTGTGCCTGGCAGATCAGTCGTCATTTCTAAATCAAGCCGCTTCACTTCGGTTTATCGACTGTAGCGTCAGCGCCCTTCAGCACCAGAATCGCCACCCTCGGCCGAGCGCGCGGTAAGCCGGCTTCGCTGCACGTCAGAAGGTAACCTTCCCTACACGCTGTGACACGACTAACTCCCATGATCGGCTCCGCAAACGGGAAGTTGTACGAGTGCCGATCGTGCGAGGAACTCTCCTCGATGTCCAACGACATCGCGATCTTACCTTGATGTTCATCAGCACGAATCGTCACGCCAGTTGTTCGTAAGTTACCTGGATCTTGATCATTGAACGCGTAGTTCCACCAAGGTGTCGGCAATTGCGTTGGCCGAGAAAATATTTTTCGAACCAGGACTAGTTTATGCTCTCGGTCAATCTCGCCGTAACGCGCATCAGTATGCAAACCGGACGCTCGATGATACTTGAGCTCGTTCGGCACTTTCGCATCGTTGTCGGTCAGGGCAGTTTCTTCAGGCTGATCAATAATGAGGCTAACGCGCCCCTTGCCTGAAGTATGAACTGCAACTACTCGCCCCGGTACTCTCGCGAGTTCCTGCGACTGGCCGAGCACATCGATCTGGAAAATGATCGACTCTCTGCAAAGAGTTGCCATTCCGCCAGACATATCTCCCAGCCATACCGTGAGTATCGCTCCGCCGTCTCCGCTCGGGACTGCCGCGGCGACGGTGCGAACGTCCGTAACGGTTTGACCGACGTCGATCGCTCGCTCTACGACAACCTTTCCCTTACTATCGAAGATTGTGTACCACACCTGGGATGCGCGTCCTTCGTCGTGGGTGACGCAGCCAGCGACTAGGTACCTCTCATCACCAAGGATGGCGACGGCGTCAGCTGATGCAATTCCAAGTACACTCTCGCTGGTGCGTGCGTAGTTGATTTCGCCGTCCTCAATCACGGCCGACCAGACGAGCTGCGCCTGCACAGTCGGATGCACGCACGCACCGGCGACCAGAAGCCGAGCCTGACCGTCGGAGGTTGCCAGTACCTGCTCTCCAAGCAATTTGCCTGGGGTGCCATCCGGTCCCGTAGGAAAGATCTTGACTTCGCGTGTGACGATACCCTCACGGCTGACCCACGCCACAATCGCGTGGCTGGGCTTGTTGTCCTTGCCGCTTTCGCCGGCACCGACAACCGCGATGTCATTTTGTAGCTCGCACACAGTGATTGGACGGCGATCAAACGAAACGAGCGTCTCAGTGGGAATCCAATTCAGACCCGGGCGAAAACCTGTAGAACCTTCGGGAGGAGCAAGGGCGAGCATCCACAGAGCAATTGAGGCAATCAACATGACGGTATCTCCTGAAGTTTCGCCCGGCATAGACGAGCTTTATTGATATGCTATTAATATTGTTTCTGGCGTGTGCCCGCACTGACAACTAGCGCTTTGTCCACTTTGCCAAGCAGGTAGGCCAGCTCCAGCTTGGATAGCTGCACAATACCTCATTGAAGCAAGTAGACATAAGGAGCGTAACAAAGTGTCCGCCAAAAGGTTGCAAGCGTTGTCCATGCATGTGCAAAGAGTGCTATCGCAACCCTCACGGCCACCTGCGCTTGGAAGCTGACAATTTCGATAACATCTATCATGGCTACTGCAGCAATCACCGAAAACCAGGTCAGGTACAAGCGTGCATCCGTCCGGTGTACTTGGACTATAGCCGGTCCTCCTCGCACAACTGTCTGGGCATTCCCGAGGACATAACCCGTCAGGATCGCGAAGGCTTACAGGCGAACTGTGTACGTATGCGATAGCGTTCGCCCCATCCACATACCCCGCCGGATCTCTCCTCGTCCACCTCCCCAGCCCGAAGTGGAGGACGCGGTAGCGCACATGCGCGAGTTCGGGCAGCCCCCCATCCCCATCATGCTCGTACCCCGCGTACCCCTTGCGGTTGGCGATGTCGGGGGCAGAGAGTTTCCAGCGGCCGCCGACGACCGCTTTGGCGTATGAGGCGTTGAAGATCGTCTGATCGGCGGTGGTAACTGATCCGCTCTTGTTCAGGTCAGCGCGGAGGTTCCCCGCGGCGTAGTCAGCGTCGAAGGCGTTGCTGTCGGCCTTGGCGACCGCGCCGTCCTTGTTGTGGTCGCCGGGCGTGAGCAGGAAGGCCACACCGTACGCCCGGTACTTGTCCCACTCCTGGATCTCGCCGGAAGAGTCAAAGATCGCGCTGACATCCGCCCGCCAGTTCTGGGCGTAGTAGTGCCGCTGCTCCCGGGTCCCATCGCCCAGGCCCGTCCAGCCATTCGTGCTGTCCTTGTCGCGCAAGACCACGGTGTCAATGTAACTCGAACCCCCGTGCCCCGCAAGCCCGGCCTGGTGCCTTCCACCGGAGGTACATCTGCTCGCTGATCCCCAAGCGTGTCCAGGGCAGCACTGTCCCGATGTGGCGTGCGCGCGAATCTCGGCACACCCATTCGCGCCCTCTTCCCGCCGCCTCACGACCCCGGCC
>Ga0163147_10008468_pt1 | contig 11408 bp, 7 predicted proteins | sample OliLakLV19MP6G1_FD_148597 | JGI IMG/M metagenome (GOLD analysis project Ga0163147, IMG submission 148597) | Freshwater microbial mat bacterial communities from Lake Vanda, McMurdo Dry Valleys, Antarctica- Oligotrophic Lake LV.19.MP6.G1 | ecosystem: Environmental > Aquatic > Freshwater > Lake >...
CAGCACATCACCGCAAAATCACCCGTTTTTGCCGCAATACACGGCACATCACCCCAAGGTACACCCCGTCAATAGCAAGCACCCCAATCAAGTCCCCCTCCCCCGCAGGGGAGGGGTTAGGGGAGGGGTTCATAAAAGAAGCCGCCTGCCTCGCAATCGCGAAACAGGCGGCTTCTTTTATGAGCGGCAGCACGGCATTCATTTATACCGTGCTGCCTGCTCACTTACATCACTAATTCCGCTGTAGTACAAACCGTTCCACCACGGCCGGGCCATCTTTCGGTTGTACAACCAATTGGTAGACACCACTTTGCAGGCGCATATCCAGTTGAAGGGTTTGCAAACCGTCGGCAACCGGCAGGGTCGCCGTTTGTACTTCTTCACCCAAAGTGTTCAGCACCCGGATAAATACCGATTCTCCTGGCACCTCTTTCAGGTTGAGGAAGAGGATGCCCTCCGTCGGGTTGGGATACAGTTCGACCTCGGCGCTCAAGTCGGTATCCTGACGGCGGTCGTCCGGATTGGGTACGAAGTTGGGCCAGGGCAGTTCCGGACAATTGAACACATTGAGGTGTGCTTCGAAGTAGGTGCCGTCAGCAAGTTTTGCATACGTATAAATATACTTTGGCGCCGACTGCTGCGGGAGTTTGTATTCAAAAATATCAGACACACCGTTGTTCAACACCGTGCTGCTATCCGCTTTAAACCGGACGGAGTACACGGGTGAGAAGTTCGGGTTGCGCACGATGTACTTGCGTGGGCTGCTGGTAGGCGACGTATAGATGGAGTTATTGGCGGGTGCCAGCGCATTGATGCCGTTTGGCAGGCGGAACAAGACATAGTTCAGTTTCTGCGCACAGTTATTGATCACTTTGATCCGGTAGCGGCGATTGCCCACCGAGTCGAGTTTGATCGGCAGCATTTCCCAACGGAAACAACCGTTGGTCTTCACATCGCAGGCCATCTCTCCTTCAACGACGGTGATTTTGAAACAGCAGGTATCCACGTTGCCGCAGGTGTCGGCGGCGGTGTAGCAAATTTCAGTCGTTCCAAGCCCGAATGTGCCGCCGATTGGTATACCCGACAACAGGGTAATGGTCGGCTGGCCGCCTCCGGGACATTCCGTGTTCACCGATGGCAGATCGTAATCTACAATCGTTGTAGGCGTACCGGGAGCGGTTGTAACCGTCAGATCCGGCGGGCAGGTCAACGTGAATTTGGTGATCCATTGCAGTGTGGTGGTGACGATGGTGTCGCAACCTGTCGGGGAAGGCAGGGTGTCGACGAGAATGACTGGGAAAGCGTAGGAAACGCCGTTCACGATCACCGTGTCACCCGGCAGGAACTTGATCGTATCGAGAATCGTCGGCTTTGGCAGCACGATGATCTCGAATCTGGAGATGGTGTCGCAACCGCCGGTGGTACTCGGGATCGTATCCAGCAGCGTAGTTGTCTGGAAGTATGGAACCCCGCCGATGGTGACGGTGTCTCCTTGGCACAGTGTGGTGCTATCGGTCAGCAACGGTCTTGGCAGTATGGTGATGACATAGGTGGCGATGGTATCGCAGCCAGTACCCACTGTAGCAGGAATGGTGTCAACGACCGTCCCCGTTTGGAAATACTGGACGCCGCCGATGGTGACTGTATCGCCTTGACAGAGTTGCAGGGAGTCCGTCGAGGTCGGAACCGGCAAGAAAGTCAGGGTTTGTACGACCGAGGTGTCGCAACCGCCTGTTGTGCTTGGAAGGAGGGTGATCGCAACTGTCGTATCCTGCGTGAAGCCTATCCCCTGAATGAGCAGGGTATCGCCTTCGCACGCAGTGATCGTGTCGAATACAACCGGCAAGGGGTTGAAGATCAAAATTCGCTGCACCAGCGTATCGCAACTACCGCTGGTAGCCGGGAGGGTGTCAATGGTCACAGTGGTATTTTGTATATAAACGATTCCGCCTACGGTGACGGAGTCGCCTGCACAGGCTGTGATCGTATCAGACTGAATGGGCAGCGGGTTGAAAATCAGGATCGTTTGCACCAGGGTGTCGCAACCACCGCCTGTTGTCGGCAGCGTATCAATTGTTACAGTGGTGTCTTGCAAATAGACAATACCCCCCAATGTAAGGCTGTCGCCTGCACAAGCCGTCAGGGTATCGGCCTGAACTGGTCGGATGCGGAAGATCAGTTGGGTCGTTACAAGGGTATCACATCCCACCGAAGCGGGAAGGGTGGTTGTCAAAGTGATATCCTGTGTGTACACGATGCCGCCGATATTGATCGAGTCGCCGGAGCAGGCGAGCGTCAAGTCCGTCCGGGTGGGGAGCGGGGAGAAGATCAAAATAGTTTGCACCAGGGTATCACAGCTCGCTCCGGTTGCCGGCAGCGTGTCAATGGTCAAAGTGGTGTCTTGCAAATAAACAAGACCTCCAAACGTGATGGAGTCACCCGCGCAAGCCGTCAGCGTATCTGCCTGAATGGGGAGTGGGGTAAAAATCAGGATCCTTTGCACCAAAGTATCGCAGTTGCCGCCGCTTGCAGGCAAAGTATCAAGGGTTAGGATCGTGTTCTGCGTATACAGGATGCCGCCGAAGCTGATGGAATCTCCTGCGCAGGCAGACAGGGTGTCGGCCAGGATGGGCAATGGAGTGAAAATCAGTTGACGGGTGCGCAGCGTGTCACAACCGGTTGTGGCAGCCAGCGTATCTATCAGGACGGTATCAACGGTATAAGATTGCCCGCCCAGAAAAATAGTATCGCTGGCACAGACTGTAATGGTATTCGTCAACTGCGGGAGCGGCAGGAAATTCAGGTTAAACGTGATGGAACTGTCGCAACCCACAGGCGCTGGAACGTTCAATGTAACCACTGCATTCTGGGTATAAGGGGTACCATTCAGGACAAAAACATCGCCCTGGCAGCGCGTTACAGTCACAATACTTATCGGCCCCGGATTGAATAGGAGCCGCGTGGTGGTAATGGTATCACATGCGCCCTGAGTGGGAGAAAGGGTGTCCACCAGGATCGTGTCCGTGAAATAGGCAATGCCGTTAAAGAGTATGGAATCTCCTGCACAAGCCGTCAAAGTATCGAATGTGGAGGAGGGAAGGACAACTATAAGCAGGAAGGTGTCGATTAAGAAACAGCCGTCTACAGAAGTTGCGGCGAGTGTGTACTGTCGGGTACTGTCTGGTGTAATAGTGACCGTAGCGCAGGTATCACAACTCAGGCCGATGTTCGGCTCCCAGAGATACGTATCGAAGCCTGGTGCGCCGAGCGTCACCGAATCACCACTACACAGCACCTGATCGGGGAATTGCGTATCGCCCGACAGATTGACGGTTACCAGGATGGAGTCGCGTTGCACGATGCCGCAGGAATCCGTTACTTCCACCCAATAAACTTCTGTTCCGGTAGTGACCAACGTTTGTGCCGTGGTGCTGTCCTGCCACAGGTAGGAGGCATAGCCCGGTCCTGCGTCGAGTAGGAACGAAGTATCCTGACAGGTGATGATGTCCGGACCAAGATCAAGGGTGTCAACAGGGGACAATACCGGGCAGAGCAATGTTTCCGGGAGCGTTACATCCACGAAGGAAGCCGAAGTACCTGCGGGGACTGTCGGGCTCGGGCTGATCTGCATGGCAATGGTTTGGCTGAACGGGTTCAACACATTGGTCGTGACCACCGAATCCAGCGGCTGGATATAGCCACAGGAAATTTTGATATTCTGGCCGAGGGTGGTGTTGAGCAGGGAGAGGTCCGCGTCAAGTCCAGTGAAGCTGCCGTTCAGATATAACTCGTTTCCTGTCGCATACGCTTCGTTTTTAGCGAACGGAAGCGGCGTAGTAACCACCGTGAACGGTGCGCCATTCAGGGTGAATGCATTTTTGGCATTGCCATCGTGGTCAACGGGCAAAAAGAAATAGTGATCGCCAGAAAATCCATAAATGGCATAACCGCTGTCCAGTTGGACCAGATCAATCGGAGCCTCATCAGTGGTTTGGGTAATGTCGTATTGTTTGACCCAAACGAGATCGCCGCCGAGCGTTGTTTTTTGCAGGAAAATCTGCGTTTGTACAGTGCCTCCCGTCGTATCCACATTGGCATACAGCGACACCAGGGTATCATTGTCTACCAGCAGGTCCTCTGCAATAAAATTGGCAGTGGAAAGGGTGTCCAGGTGGCTGCTTCTCGCCCAATCCGGGTTAAAGCCCACGGTGTCCAGTCGCGCCAGCAGGTGGCGGATGCCCCCCGTGTTCGTCATCTGTAACGCTCCAACGGCGTAGAGCGAATCGTTGTGTAATAAGATCGTGCTGAAAAGGATGGCCTCTGTCCGGCTGATCCGTTTGCCTTTGCCGGCCACCGCATCGCCATTGTTCCGATTGAGTTCAAGGATTTCGACCTCGGTTCGGAAGGTCGTGTCCTTCACAATGGTTTGATAAAAAATGAAATTACCACCTGCGCTTTTCTCCAGAATACCTGCATTGACGGAGAAGCCGCTGTCAATACGTTTTACCCACAAGATCGTGTCATTCACCGGGTCATAGCGCAACACCAGTCCCATTGGCAGCTGCAAGGGCAGCGGACCAACTTCTGTACCGACGGCTACCAACATTCCGTCGGAATCGCGGATCAGTTCGAACAGCAGTACTTGGCGACTCGTGTCGAGCCGCAAGGTGCGCGCCCAGAGCAACTGACCATTGGAGTCGAGCTTGGTTATCAACGCTTCGTTGCCGATAGCACCGGTTGTGTATACGCCTCCATCAGGAGCAGGCAATAAGGAGATGCCCTGCTCATCAGTACCAGACGTACCGAACGACTTGAAATAAGATTCGGTTTGACAGGGGTTTAGGATTTGGGCGCTCAGGGCCACACAATAGAATAACCCGAGCACCAGAAGTAAGATTCTGCTCATCATAAATGTAATTAGTTATTGAAAAGAAATAAATTTGTTTCAGGTGCCAGTCGTTGAGAACTGACATCTGTTCCGTGTTAATAGTTGATAGCTAAGAATAATAACTAAAAACTGAAAATTAATAGCCAACAGCTACAAACCTCGGAGTGGGGATTAATAACCACGAAAGGGGGAACAAACAATGAGCCTGCAACTAATTTTCTTCCATTGCGGCTTCGATCTTCCCCATTACATAGTCCTGCAATCGGGCATCGTGATACGTGTACCAGTCATCGAGTAAGTCGGCTTCTTCTACTGCGTTGCGAAAAAATTTAAAAGGCTTTTTACCGCCCAGCGCATCAAAGAGTCGGTGTCGGTGTCGTTCATCAATCAAAGTGTCTGTAAAATCTTCCATGAAACGGTACGATTCCGTGGAGTTGACGGCGGGTATTTCTATGTAACTGTCAAAATCGAGGAAAACTTCATCCATCGTTTCCTCTACCAGATAGTCTGATTCATTTTCGAAGGAATGATGCGCCGGGTCCGGGTGAGCCAGAAAGGACTGGGTAGGTTTGTGAAACCACACTTTTTCTCCCTGACTCACGGCGTCGGCCATTTCACGTATTTTTTCAAACATACAATCAATAAGTCAATAAAATTTATTGCCAGTGGCGCGTCCGGCCGTTGACGTATGAATCAGCGAGCCGGATTTTTTCTTCATGAAGGGGCGAGGAGGGCGAAATGCGGGATATTTTAACCGACGAGCAACGCAGAATAAGGGGGAATAGGGCCATGGATTCATGCGCCAACTACCGGACGCGGCACTAGTGCCCTTCTCATTTGACTGCGGTGCCGTTTGAAATGTATTTTAAAGAACTGCAAAGTGCCGCCCCAGCCCAACTTGCCAGCCCGAGGATGTTTGTAGACTGCTTTGTTGACCAGGTCATCGGGCATATTTTGCAAAAAATCTGTCCAGTCTGCCCTTGCTTTTAGCCAACGGTCACGGGTATCGGAGAGCGATGCATATTCAGGTAGTGCTTCTTTGCTGATAAACGCAGGTGCTTTAAATTTGATCGGAGAACGCAGAGAGAGCCACAGAAGAAAACTGCGCCCGTGCGACCAGGGGGTGACCCCATCAAACACGGCGTTGAAACCAATTTTTTTACGGACGTAGGCCAATGATAACTCTTCGGATAAAATCAGGTGGTACATGTTCTGGATCACCGACCAACCGCCATCTGTCGGGCGGCGGTTGAGCGATTCTTCGGTGTGTTGATTCATTTCGGCGAACAATTCGTTCACCCACAGTGTATATTGGTCGTTATTGCGCAGGATGTAGCGTTTCGTCATGTTGTCAATTCGTTAACGAACGTTAAAGTTAAAGTTGAAAGTACTTTACGTGGGAGAGATGTTGGGTGAAATATCAAATTGGGGGAAAACCATGAATTTTTTATCCAAATTTGCCCTGAGAAAAGTTGTTGGTGCCGCGTTCGTTACAGATTACATATCCTTGCGAATTGAAAAAAAATTACCTGGAGAAACCCCGTTTTTTAAAACGTACTGCTGAATGGATTTTCCGCACAAACGTGCAAAAAATGACGCAATGACAAGAAAAAAAACAAGTCCGATCCGAATGAATGTGTTCAGCCTCCTGCTGTTACTGGGGGGGCTCGCAGTTCCCTTGAAAAGTCAAACCATCGTTACCGCGACAGATAAAAAGAAGGACCAGAAGGATCGTGACAACTTGCCCAGAAACTACCTGACGGTCACGACGAAAGCAGGAGATAACGTGGTCAAATTGTTGCAACGCTACGAATTACAGGAGTATGAGTGCAATGCAGACCAGTTTTTCAAGATCAACAAACTCTCCGTAGAAGTCAATGTGAAGCCCGGCGTCAAGTATAAATTGCCGATCGTGGTCTTTACCTACGATGGTAAAAGTATCCGCAGCACTACCGGCTTGAAGGATTGGCAGGCTGCCAAGCGGGTAGAGCAGTACAACAAAAATGCCCTGCAGAACGGACTTCGCAAAGACGACTTTTTGGTATCTAAAAAACTTTGGGCACCCTGGCACGAACTGGCCTGTACCGACGATCTGGGGGAGGGAACGGAAGATTACCGCCCGGCGGGTGCCGGCAAAAAAGGTCGGCCTGTGCCTGCTGAAACGGGCATTGGCAAAGACAACCGCACGTTTCCGATTTTTGGAGCGCATTATGCTCAAACGCCCCTTCTGAGTCAGCGGCTGAAAGGCCGCATATTTTACCTGATCAGTGGTCATGCCGGCCCCGATCCCGGAGCACAGGGCAAACGTGCCGGCAACACGCTCTGCGAAGACGAATATGCCTATGACGTGACGTTGCGATTGCTCCGCTTGCTGATCAGTCATGGCGCTACCGCCTACATGATTGTGCGGGATCCCGACGATGGTATCCGCGACGGCCTATATTTGCGTTGTGATCGCGACGAGGTGGTGTGGGGCGGTGGCGTTATCCCTGTTCCGCAGCGCGAACGACTGCAACAGCGGACAGACATGATCAACGACTTTACAGAACGCAACCTGAAAGCCGGTTTCAAAGACCAGACCCTGATCGAAATTCATGTGGATTCTCGCAGCCACGACAAGGAGACGGATGTTTTTTTTTACTACCGGCCGGAAAGTGAACCCAGCCGGCAACTGGCCCTGAAGATCCAAAAAACATTCTTGCAGAAATACAAAAACAAACAAGCCAACCGGAATTATAAAGGCACGGTCACAGATCGTTACCTCTTCACCCTGACCGAAACAACCGTCCAGAAAGCAGTGTATATCGAACTGGCCAATATTCAAAATGATTGGGACCAGCAGCGCCTGGTATTGAAAAACAATCGTCAGGCATTGGCAAACTGGATGTTTGAAGCGATTGGGAAGTGAGGGTTGCCAGTTATTTGCACCGTACAAATGTGTTGAAAATTACTTCAGGTACTTGAAAAAACTACTACTTCTTCTCTCGCTCCTCGCAACCGGTTACTCCCTTCACGCTACCCATATTGTGGGCGGCGAAATCACGTACCGATGTCTCGGTGACTCCACGTATGAGGTCACGCTGTCGGTCTACCGGGACTGTTTTAACGGCGAGCCGCCGTTCGATGCAACCGGCTGGATCGGGGTATTTGACAGCGCGTGGAACCTGGTAGGAAACCTGACCCCGAAATACGTGGCGGGTAAAGATGACACCCTTTCTATCATACTCAGCAATCCCTGCCTGGTGGCACCGCCCGACGTATGCGTACACCGCTTTTTTTATCGGAGCACGGTGACATTGCCTTTCAAAAAAGGCGGCTATACCTTTGTCTATCAGCGCTGTTGCCGCAATACGTTGATCCGGAATATTATCCTGCCACTGGATGTCGGCGCTTCCTATACCGCCCAGATCAGTGAAGATGCCCTTCGGGAATGCAACACCAGTGCCGTCTACAACAGTTGGCCGCCCGTGGCGATCTGTATTCACCAGCCGATCGATTTTGACCATGGGGCGGTAGATGCGGACGGCGATTCGCTGGTCTACCGGCTCTGCACGCCGCTCAATGGGGCCAGTCCGCTCCCCAATTTATCCATGCCTCAGCCGCCTAATCCAGGCCCCTACCTGGAAATCCCGTGGCAGGACCCACCCTATAACCTGACGAACTTGCTCGGTGGCGACCCGCTTAAAATCAATCCTAAAACGGGCTTTATGACCGGTGTGCCCAACACCATCGGCAACTTTGTCGTAGGCGTCTGTGTGGACGAGTATCGGGATGACCAGATCATCTCTACGACACGCCGCGATTTTCAGTTCAATGTGTCGGACTGTGGCGCCCCGGTAGCGGCTTTTTTTGCGCCGGAGGTCGTCTGTAATACGCTCACCGTAATATTCAAAAACCAAAGCCTGGGCGAAAAAACCAGCCTTTGGTACTTTGACTGGGAAAACAATAAGTCGCTCTCTTCCAATTCTTTTTCGCCGACTTATACCTATCCGGACACCGGTTCTTACACCATTGCACTCATTATCAACAAAGACGACCAGTGCCACGACACTACTTTTCAGACCATTTATCTCACCCGGTCTTTTGCAAATGCTGCGCTGGATATTCAGTTTCCAGACTGTGACTCGGTCGGCCTGACGGTGCAAGCCATTGACCTGAGCACCGACCCGAATGCTGATATTGCTGCCTGGAAATGGACCCTGGCCGGGCCCGGCAGTTTTCTGAATACTTCTGTCACCCAAAACCCGCAATTCACGGTCAAAACGCCCGGAAAATACGTCCTCACCCTCATCACGACTTCCGAAAACGGCTGTATGGATACCGTGGTGCAGCAATTCAACGCGCCCATCCCGAATGTCAGTCCATTTCCGTTGGTGCGCACCATTTGCCAGGGAGACAGCATTGCACTGTGGCCCGCCGCTCCAACCGGCTTCCAGTACGCGTGGACACCTGCCTGGAGCCTCAGCGATTCTACGGCCCTCAACCCGCTGGCATTTCCGGACACCACCACCACTTACACGGCCACTCTTTCTGGCAATGGTCCCTGTGTGCGGGAGCAGCAGGTAACGGTCAATGTGTTCGAACCCTTGGCGCTTACCGCCATCGCTACGCCTGATACTATTTTCAAGGGACAAACCAGCCAGTTGCAAGCCCTCACCGGCGCCCCGTCCCTCAGTTGGCAGCCTGCCGGATCACTCTCCAACCCATTGATTGCCAATCCGGTCGCCAAACCATCCGAGACGACGGATTATGAGGTCCGCGCGCTGATCGGAGGCGGTTGTGAGCTCGTCGGCACCGTCCGGGTGGTGGTACTCACGCCTGAATGCATCGAGCCGTACATCTTTTTTCCCACGGGTTTTTCGCCCAACAATGACGGCGAAAACGATGCATTAAAACTCGAGGGCAACCTCGTGGAAGAAGTATACTGGGTCGTGTACAACCGCTGGGGAGAAAAAGTTTTTGAAGCCGACGACGTGGACGATGCCTGGGATGGTACTTTCCGGGGCCAACCGCAACCGGCCGAAACGTATGGCTACTATCTTCGGGTGCGGTGCATCGGAGGCGAACAGTCGGAGAAAAAAGGCAATGTCACTTTGTTGAGGTAATTTTTGCAGTCCCCCCACGCCTGCCCCTCCCAAAAGGGGAGGGGCAGGCGTGGGGGGACTGCAAAAATTACCCCCTGGAAACCACTCTCCACACCCGCAGCAGCACTTCCTGCTCGTGTTTCCAGGTCCAAACCTCCCGGGCGGCATGGCAGGCTGTTTGCAGCCGCTGGTAAGTAGCGGGATCATCGAGCAAACTGCGGATGGCTGCGGCAATGGCTTCGGGGCGGAGTGTATCGAGTAGGATCGCTACTTCGTGCTCGGTGTTCAGAGTACGGTATTCCGGAAAATTCATGGTGAGCACGGGCACTTCGGCTTGTACGTAGTCAAAGAATTTGTTGGCCAGGGAGTAGTAGTAAGAAAGCCCCCCGTTTTCCAGCAGATTCAATCCCAGCCAGGCTTGAGCCGTCAGGGCGCGCAGGTCGTCCGGTTTTACATAACCCAGGAACTTAACCTTGTTTTCTACGCCCAATGCTACGGCCTTGCGGCGCAACTCGTCCGACAGGTCGCCTTCACCCGCCAGTAAAAGGTGTACGTTGTCAAGATATTGCATGGCTTCGAGCGTCGCTTCGATGCCGCGTCCGACATTGAGTGCGCCTTGGTAAAGCAGCGTTGTGCGCTGCTTATTCACAGCAAGCGTCGGGGTCGGTTGGAAGGCTGGTACGTTCCGCACCACCGCAAATTCCAACCCGTATTGCTGTTTAAAAATTTTTGCCAGTTCCGGGCCTACCGTATACGCATGGCGATAAAACGGAAGGCACCATCGGGCGACCATGCCCCAAAAAAACCGCACCGCAGGCCGTCCGATCACTTCCGGCACTTCGGTGAAATATTCGTGCGCATCGAATACCCGCTTTTTGCGGCGCAGCAGCGTGGCAAAGCATCCGGCAGGCAACGTGTCGAGGTCAATCGAGCAGACTGCATCGCAACGCGTTTTCATCAAAAAAAGGAACAAGCGCAGGTTGTACTCGGCATAAAAAAGAAAACCTTTTCGAAAACGGCAGTGTAAACGCACTTGTCCGAACGACCTGTCATCCAACGGAATAGAGTGGGGGAGCGACCGGCCTATCAACGTCACTGAATAGCCGTTTTGAGACAATGTACCGCAGATGCGCTGCATCCGCTGGTCGTAGGTGAGGTCGTTGGTGACGGTGAAGAGGAGCGTCATGGATGTGTTACAAGGTTCTCGTTGCTTTCCAGATTATGAATAGAACGCTCCATCCGCAGGTTTGCTTCTTCAGGCGTTTCTTTTCTTTTTACTCGGAGCTTCAAAAGGTAGTCCCAAGGAACGCGGCACCAATAACTTAGTCATTTGACGCCACCCTTTGTTCCATCATACGGCCGCTATTTTTCTTTAAATAGCCCCACTATTCGCAGAAAAATAGTGTTGTCTGATGAAAAAATGGTTGACCTAAAAT
>Ga0163147_10008469_pt1 | contig 11407 bp, 9 predicted proteins | sample OliLakLV19MP6G1_FD_148597 | JGI IMG/M metagenome (GOLD analysis project Ga0163147, IMG submission 148597) | Freshwater microbial mat bacterial communities from Lake Vanda, McMurdo Dry Valleys, Antarctica- Oligotrophic Lake LV.19.MP6.G1 | ecosystem: Environmental > Aquatic > Freshwater > Lake >...
TATTGCCGGTACTGGCGGGCTGCTGGGCCTGCACAGTCAGCGCAATTGCTTCGGGCTGCGCGACCGCTACCACGGCCGTGGACGTTTTGCCGGTCGCGTCGGTGACCGTGAGTTGATATTCACCGGCCGGGACGCTGGTGGGTTGTTCGCCGGTGAGCGCCGGACTGCTCCAGGCATATTTGAACGGCCCTTTGCCGCCGCTGACCTGAGTGGCCAGGGCGGCTGTTTTTTCACCTGCACACTTGATCTTTGTTTTTTGAGAAATACTCGCCGCCAGCGGCAGGATATTTTCCGAAATCGAAACGGTGGCGGTAGTCGAGCAACCGCTCGCATCCGTCACGGTGACCGTATGCTGGCCGACGCCGAGTTTGGTGGCCGTGAGGCTGGTTTCACCGCTGTCCCACTGGGTCGTATAAGGCGCAGTGCCGCCTTTGGGCTGTGTCATGGCTTTGCCGTCCGCATTACTTGTGCTGGCTGCTGCGGTGGCGGTCACAGTGGCAACCACGGCTTCCGGTTGTTTCACGCTGACGGTCGCCGTGCTGGTACCGCCAGCGGCGTCGGTCACAGTCAGTTGATAATCACCGGCTTGCACCCCATTGGGTTGTTCGCCGGTGAGCGCCGGACTGCTCCAGGCATATTTGAACGGCCCTTTGCCGCCGCTGACCTGGGTGGTCAGCATAGCGGATCTTTCACCTGCACACTTGATTTTTGCTTTTTCGGAAATGACGACTGCCAAGGGCAGGATGTTCTCTGAAATGGTGACGGTGGCGGTCGCCGGACAGCCGCTCGCATCCGTCATTGTGACCGTGTGTTTGCCGGGCGAAAGTTTGGAAGCCAGAGCGCCCGATTCGCCATTGTCCCACTTGAAGGTATACGTACCGCTGGTAGAGTTTGGAAGCGCGGTGGCTTTGCCGTCGGAATTGCCGGTGCTGGCCGCAGCGGTGGCCTGAACGTTGAGCGTAAGGGGAGGGGGTTCAGTCACCACCACGCTCACTGTGACGCTGGCTCCGCCGGCGTCCGTGATTGTAACGGAGTATTCTCCGGCTACAACACCGTCTTCAGATTTGGTGTAGTTCGGTGAAAATTTGGTGGATTGATACGGCATTTTGCCGCCGCTGGCGATCAGGATCAGGTTGGTTTTTTGACCGTTGCATTTGATGGGCCTCATTTCACGCAGGGTGACTGCCAGTGCGTCCGTTTTGTCCTCGATTTTCACCTCGGCAGTAGCAGCGCAACCATTCGCGTCCGTAACGATGACGGTGTGGGTACCTGCGGCGAGTTTCGCTGCGGTATAGGTTGTCTCGTTATTGTCCCACTGAAAAGAGAACACGCCGGCGCCCCCTTTGGCCTGGGCAATGGCTTTCCCATCGGAATTGCCTGCGGTGGACAGCGCGCTGGCGGTGGCGGTGATAACCAGTCGTTCGGGTGATTTCACGGAAACCGCAGCAGTGGCAGTAACGCCTGCTGCATCCGTCACAGTCAATTGATATTCACCTGCCTGCACATTCGCAGGTTGTTCGCCTGTGAAGTCGGCTTTGCTCCATTGATACCTGTAAGGCGTCTTGCCGCCGGTCGCTTCAGCCGCCAATGCGCCGAATTTATCGCCTGCACATTTGATCTTGACTTTTTCCACGATGGTCACAGCAAGGGGAAGGATTTTCTCGCCGATGGTGACGGTCACGGTTTGCATACAACCTTTCGGGTCGGTGACAGTAACGGTATGCTGCCCCGTTGTGAGTTTGGTGGCGACTGCCATGAGTTCACCGTTGTCCCACTTGATCTGGATACCGGAAGCGTTGGTGGCGATGTCCACTTCAGCGGACCCGTCTGCTTGACCGGGACCACTTTCGGGCTTTTTCTGGCGGGCTTTGATCTTCAGACGCACGTCGTATACGGGCACTTCAGCGGTGCGGGCTTTCCCCTTGCTGTCGGTGACGGTGACGGAAAAGGTGCCTGCGCCGACATTGCGCGGGTTTTCTCCAGTGAGTCCGCCGCTCCAGGCCCAGGTATAGGGCGGGAGGCCACCCGTTATTTTTGCCACGAGTGCCGCATCCTTGCCATTGCCTTCGCAACTGATGGGCTGCTCCACATAGGCATTGAGGGTCATAGAGTAGGCTTTGTCCACCATATAGAGGCCCTTGTCGTCGGTTCCCACCCAAGCCGCGCCTTCGGCGGTGACAACCACGCAGGAGCCATATTGACTGGTATAGTATTCGGGGCCGCTGAACACGTCGTAGGTACTGGCCAGCAAATCAAAGCGGGTGAGCACCCCCGACAGTATCCACATTTTGCCTTCCGGGTCAATGTCAAAATCGGCGATCTGGCCTTCCAGGCTCTTGGTATCCAGTGCCAGGTCCGACCACTTGTCGCCGCCGGGCGCTTTCGAAATGTCACCGTCGGCCAGCACATAGATGATGGAGTTGTATTCCCGGACGCGCTGCACATTGTAGCCGTCGAAGTTGGATTTCCAGCGGCCGGGCGGACCATACATCAGCCCCTTGTCGGTGCCGACCCAGAGGCGGTTGAGGCGATCCTGAAAGATGTGGGTGATGTTATTGGACTTCAATTTGGAATTGACCGTCTTATATTGCTGCACCAGTTCCAACTGGGGCTGGGTCTTGAGTTGGAACAAACCGGCCTCGTCGGTGCCAAGCCAGAGGGTGGTGGTGGTGGCATCGTACCAGGCAGCCGTGACGGAGCAGGGCGTATTGGCGATTTTTTTGAATGCGGCATCCGACCAGGCGAAATCAGCGTTGCCGCCTTTGTGCGACAGCACGTTTTTTTCACCTGCGGCCATGCTGCGGGGCGTACTGAGGTCGGCGGCTTTCACTTGGTAAACGCCTTTGCTATTGGCGGCCCACTTGCGGCCTTCGGCATCTACTGTGACATTGAGGACGGGCTGAGCACGGTCTATGGCGGTGGTACGAGTGACTTCGAGACCTGCTTTCTGAGCAAAAATTTCAGATGAAAAAATAGATAAAAGGGTGAAAATCAGCACCGTGGAGCGGTGGAGAACTGGATTGGTCATTGTTTGAAAATATTGGCAGTTGCAGTGGCCCTGTTGGAGGCTGTTATCGCTTCCGGCGGCCATGCACTGTTGACAGAATTGCGTCGTTGAAAAATTGGAGCCGCAAATGTAGGCGGCGGTTTGGTGGAAAACTGTGGATAAACGCAAAACGAGCGTTTGCAGTGTTTGTCCCAGTTGGTTCTGTTCACCCAAACAGATCCCCGAAAACATCCTCCTCTTTGGGCTTCCTGATTTTATAAGATTTGAGCCAGGCTTTCATCGCCACCGGATCGGTCAGGTCGCGCAGATCCTGCTCAATTTCGCGGAGTTGCTTTTTGAGGTTTTTGACATCGCGTTCGAGCCAGTATTCCAATTGTTGGGGGCTGTTGATCTGGTAGGGCGACTGGTTGGTGACGCGGGCGATGGAGGCGATGAGGATGTAAAGTGTCTCGTCCAGTTCTGCCGCCTGGGTGCGCAGGATTTTGTTGAAATGTTTGAGCCGATCCTCTGCGATGTTTTCGAGGTGATCCTGGTCAATGCGCTCGAATTCGAGTTGCAGGTGCAGTAAAGCGAGCAAGTCGTTGCCCTCGTAAGCGGCGGTGACGCGCTGCATGATCTCGGTTTTGCGCTGGCGCTCTTCTTCCTCTGGCTCGCGGTCGGGGTGAAATGCTTTCACCAGATCAAGGTAGACTTCCCGCACCGATTTGGTGACTTTGGCTTTTTCCTCGGCTTGTTTCTTTTCCTTTTCCGCCTTTTTTTGTTCGCGTTCGATCTGCTTGGCCGTTTTGGGTCGCTGAGCACGGTGTTCCTCTGCCATGCGCTGGCGCTCTGCCTGCACTGCCTCTTCGCGCCCCATACGTTCGTCCAGATAAGCCTGCATTTTTTCGGGCGTACTGACGTCAGCACCTTCTTCGATCTCGATGCCGAACATTTGCTCCATCATATTGCGCATCAGCGTTGCAGTCGCTTCTTCGGCTTCGGCATCTTCGTCGTCGAAATTGGTGTCGCTGTATTTATCGTAGATCGGCTTCAGGTCTTCCATACCGCCCTGTGCGATGAGTTCGTAAGCCATCGTCCCGATAATATGTTTCAACTTCTTCATTTCCTGGCTTTTGTACTTTCCGCTCTCATACGACTTATCCATCAGGCGCACGATATCGGCACGGAGTTGCGCGTACTCGCGCATGAGTGGCTCCAGGTCTGCCGCGACCCGCCGCTGCAACCGCCCGGTTGCTTCCTCAAAGCCCTGAATATCGGCCTGCAGTTGCGCGATTCGTTTTGTCAGACGATTGAACTCTTTCTGGGACTTGGTGAGCAGGGCTTTGTCTTTGGTTTGGCCGACAACGAGGACTTGTTTGGTCATGTTTTGAAAAAATTGAAGGGGCAAAGGTCGGGGGAAAGTGCGGAATAGTGGCATGTGATATGAAAATTTCTTAGTCCGGGCATCCTTGATCTCGATAGGCTGTACAAAGATTGATCCGCCGACGCAATGGGAGGAGCCTGAATAAAAGCATAGCGGGCAAATATGAAAACATACCTATTTGATTCGCAACAATCGAGTTTTCTATTTGATTACCAACGACTTAATATTTATGTTTAAAAAAAATACGCAACCAAAACCCGACTTTACAAATTACATAAAATAAGTATTAGAGTCTTTACGCTTGTTATACACATTCCCCCAGAAAAGCAGGTGAATCACTTTTACTAATCTAACCTTCCTTCTGTCATGGGACTAAATCGTGACTCCAGTTTTTTCAACAACACTCGTCAACTACTTACCTGGGAAATCGACGGCAGGCCAACCCCCAAACAACGCCGGATGCTCAGCCGCCGGGACTTCTGGAAATCGTTGTACCTCCTGCGCCGCGACGAGGTTTCCAATTTCGAGCGTTTTTTGTTCGCCCAGGAAGACCTGATGCTGCTCAACGGCAACGTGGGTGTCGGGAAGTCCACATACATCCGGCACAAATTCGAATCCGAGCAGATCTGCCGGGGCCTGATCTTCGACATGGTGGGCCGCATCGGAGAATTCTCCTCTTCCGACAGCTTGCACGAAGACCTGCGCCGGATGATCGCCAATGGTTATCGCCAGGCACTGCTGGACAACTACAAAGCCATGCACTTGTTCGACAAGCCGTACCGCGACCTGACCCACGAACCCGATGCCGTGGAACGCGCTCACGACGACTGGAACGCCCCGCATACCGAAGCCCGCAGCCGCTACCGGCTGGCTTTCGACGCGATCTTCCATCTTCAGCGCGATAGCAAAATATGGGGCTATGTCAGTAGCCATCTGGGTGCCATCATCACCGAAAACAATGAAGAACATAAGGCAGAACTGCGTCTTCGTTTTGCCGAAAAAGGAGACCAGTATACACAGGAGATACTTGATCTGTTGGAATGGAAGCACTATGTCATGCTCTATCATGAACTGGAACGAAAATCCAAACGTGCACACCTCATCGTGTTCGACAACCTGGACTGGTTGAAAATGTCCGTGATCCAGCAGCCATTCATCCATGAAGCGCTGGATATGGTACGCGACCTGCGCAACAATGGACTGGACGTCAAGACCATCGTTTGCGTCCGTGATGAAAACGTGTCTTACCTGCACCACAACGCCGGCGCTTCTACCAAGATGTTCCAGGTGCGCTTTTCCAAAGAGGATTACCTCATCGCCGGCGTGATCAACCATTTTGATTTCGATCTGGACGAAGCCGATTTCTCTCATAAAGTACTGAACCGCAGGCTCCAGGTAGTGCAAAAACAACTGGCCGAACGGCATCCCGAAGATTTTTTACTTTTTGAAAACATCATCCGCAACTTCTGGCTGCTGGAAGGTACGGTCCGCAATGATCTGGGCTACTTCCGGTTCGGCGAGTTCTGCAACGGCAGTTTGAGGCTCATGCTCGAACTGGTCTATGACTGCACGGCCGATCTGGTCACCCGCATTCAACAGAAAAATCTGACCCAGTTGCCCGGCAGCGCAGAAAACATCCCGCTCCAGACCGTCAGAGGCAGCCTCATTTGCTCGCTGGCGCACAACCGGCGCACCCGGGACATCATGGAAGAGTTTTATAAAAGCGTTCTGAACGAACAGGGCGACGAATACTGCTGCGTTTACCGGACCATCCTGGTGCTGTTGACCAACCACAGGCAAAAACAGGTCTGCACCTTCCGGATGCTGATACAAAGCCTGAGCCATCTTTCTCCCAGCCAGTCCGAACAGGATATCCGGAAATACCTCCACGACCTGTACTTCTGCGGAGAACACCACGGTGAACTGGTGATCATTTACCAGCACCACCTCATCCGTAGTCCTGCCGACATAGACCTCAATGCCGCCCTGCAAATCACCGGGCGCGGACAAGTGTTCATCCGCAACATCCTGATCAACTTCGATTTTTTCAAAGGCGTCGCCGTTTATCAAAAAGAGCACCGGAAACCAAGCTATATTTTATTCGACATGCCCCCGGAAGTCGCATTCAACCGCAGCCTGACGATCCTGAGAATGGTAAAAAAACTGGGCGAACGCCACGCAAAGTTTATCTTGAACATTATCTACCCCAATCTGGTCCAGTATGAAACCATCAGAAAAACACCTTTCGAAGCCTATCAGAAACAGGCGCTGACCATTGGCGACAACTTTCACCTTGAACGGGTATGCGACAACCACAAAGGCATGCTGAAATGCTACATCACGGAGTGTATGCGCGGCGCTGACCATTGCACGGTGCTGCTGTCACCGGAAGAAAAGGACCGGTTGTCTGCCGACATCAAATACGACTGGATCGCCACCCATTGTGAAGTCACCAAAGGCGCCACCTACTCCGATGAAGCCATCGCCCCGCTGGTGGAGCGCCTGGACAAGGAGCACCCGCTCTGGAAAATGTGGCACGAGGTGTATCTGGCTTATACGCCGGTGAAGGATGAGTTGACGAGGATTCGGCATATGGAGTGGGGGGAGATTTAAGCAAGAGGCTTGCTGAATTTTTAAAGCGAATGCCTACTTTTGCCCAACACAACGTATAGGATATGCATACATCCGAAAAAATAACCAACCTCGACGAACTTCAAATTGCCGCCGAGGACGCTGCTGAAAAGGTCATTTTTAAATATGCCTACCTGATTTCGCAGGAAGTAAAACGCCAGATTTGGGCGCGCGGGCTGCCTGTGACCGTGCAGAACGGTAAATACATCGTCGAAATTTATCCGGACGGCAGCGAGCGCCTCATCGGCTAATCGAATGCCCGCCGGGTGAAAGTCCCAAAGACAAAAATGACCTTGAAACGATGAAAACAAAGCGCCTGCGCGTCTTCGCAGGGCCGAACGGCTCTGGCAAATCCACGCTCAAACAGCACATTACGGGTCAATTCTCCATCCCTTTCGGCTTTTTTGTCAATGCCGACAACATTTTAGACTTTGGACATTTACCCCCTGCAAACGTAACTTATACAGCCGCCTTGAAATGCTTTTTGCCATACGACCTCGGAGCGGTCAGAGGTTTGTAGAAATGTAGCATTTCAATTTTTTCCTGACCTCGGAGAGGTCGAAGGTTTGCAGAAAATGGCCTTGAAACAAACGTTCGACCTCTCCGAGGTCCGAAATCATAAGTATTTAGGGGCGGCTGTATAGTTACTTGCAGGGGGGAAATGTCCAAAGTCTAAATTAAACTCTTTTTGGGCACTGCTCAGCAGATCTTTGTCTTTGCTCTGAGCAACGAAGACAAGGCCTAAACAAGGCCGCCAGAACTGTTAACTTATTCCGTCCGCGTTGCTTACCTTTGGGCGGTAAAGTTTTTTTCCAAATGGATTATCAGCACGACGTTTTTATCAGTTATCGCCGAACGGACGAGCCGCCCGTCCAGACTTTTTTAGAGCGGTCTTTCATCCATGTTTTTAGGGGACTGCTCAATGAAATGTTGCAGCCACAGGGCGTTCGGATTTTTTACGACCGGCACGATATCCATGTGGGTAAAAAATGGCCGGAAACGTTGCACAACGGGCTGGCACATTCAAAAATTCTGGTGCCGATCCTGATACCATCGTACTTCCACCGGGAATGGTGTTTGCGTGAATACGCCGTTTTCCATCATCGGGAACGGCAAGTCAAAATGGGCGATGATGGGCTGATTTTCCCTGTTCTGTTTACCAAAGTAGGTGCCTTGCCAGACTATGCTGATACAACTCAAATGGCTGATTTCAGCAAGTACAACTCCGGGGTAGCGCGTGGAACCGAGTTCCGCGAGGCGGTCAAACGTTTTGCTCAACTTCATCGCACTGGAAAAAACACCCGCCTGGAATTCGGATTGGGTCAACGATCCCATCACTTGGTGCGATGAGCCTTATAAAAACTTGCTACAGCGCCCATCTCCAACACAGGAGATGAAAGCACCTGCATCCTTAGAGAACGAAAAAAGCGCTGCAAGATGAAAATCATCACTTTCTACTCATACAAAGGCGGAGTAGGCCGCACCATGTGCTTGGCCAACATCGCCGTACTGCTCGCCAAGTGGGGGCATAAAGTCCTCATGGTGGATTGGGACTGGGAAGCACCGGGCTTGGAGCGCTATTTCGTCGCCGAAAACTTCAACGGCAAGGGGAAGAGTACGGCTACAGGCTTAGACTTGAATATGGTAAAAGAAAAGCCCGGCTTAGTTGATCTCTTGACCGAGCGCAAGAAAGAAGGCTGGAAAGAAGCCATCATAACAATTCCTATCCCAGATGCCCGCGAACCGCTGCATTTTATCTCCGCCGGGCGGCGCGACGACGACTACTTCAAGCGTGTGCGTGATTTCAATGTGGACACGTTTTACGCCAAGAAGAAGGGTGGACAGTTCATCGAAGATCTGCGCCGCGCTTGGCGAGATGCCTACGATTTCATCCTGATTGACAGCCGCACCGGAGTTTCGGAGATCAATGGCATCTCCACCATTCAGATGCCCAACTTGATCGTGCTGCTCTTCACTGCCACTAACCAAAGTTTTGAAGGTGCACTCGACATCGCTTACCGCTCAGCGTCAGCCCATCAGAAATTGCCCTATGATCGAGGGCAACTGCTTTTTTTGCCCATCCTCAGTCGGGTAGAAGTAGCAGTAAGCCAACTTGTAGATAAGTGGATTGCTCGGTTTTCTAAAGACTTGACCCCTTTATACGAACCTTGGCTGCCGACCGAAAATCCTAATATCAAGATTGATGAGTTTTTGATGCGGACCAAAATCCCGCATGACCCTTCCTACACCTTTGGGGAAGAATTGGCTGTGGTGAGGGATGGCACCATTGACCCAGCTCGTATGGGGTATGCGTATGAAGGCATTGCGGCACTGATTGCGAATAAGTTAGAGCGTGTGGAAGAGTTTGTGGAGCAACGAGATTTGTACATAAGTTGGGGTGGCAGACCAGTATCTGCTGACCATGCCCCACCTAAATTCGTCATTATCTACGACATAGCAGATGATGCGCACTGCAAGATGTTGAACAAACATCTGAATATCCTTAAAATCACGAAAAAAATTCGCGTTTACAACGTCCACGAAGCCCTGCCAGGAGAGGATCCGGTATTGCGGGCTATTATTGAGATGGAAGATGCATCTTGGATACTATCTCTGGTTACAGTAGATTTGTTAAACTCAACCGATTGGTTCAGTATGTTGTTCAGCGCCTACGAGGCAGGGCGCCGGATCGTCCCTATCCGAATCGCCAAAGTCGATTTTGAAGGGACAGGGTTGGAAAGACTTCGATCACTGCCCAGCCAAGGCCGTACTGTATCGGATTTCTCAACTCCTGATGCAGCGTATATGGACATCGTAAGTGAACTAAAAAAATTATTGTAACCTCCTCCATGACAAAAAAATCCTTCCTCCTCATCCTCGACGGCTGGGGGATCGGCCCCAAGCACAGCGCCGATGCGATTTATCAGGCCAATACCCCGTTTTTTGACGGGTTGATGCAGCAATATCCCCACAGCACCCTTGTCACCTTCGGAGAAGACGTGGGCTTGCCGGAAGGCCAGATGGGCAATTCTGAAGTCGGCCACCTCAACATCGGCGCCGGGCGGATCGTGTGGCAGGAACTGGCGCGCATCAACAAAGCCGTCCGCGAAAACACGCTGCGCCAAAACAAGGTATTGCTCGAAGCCCTTCGATATGCCAGGGAGCACGACAAGCCCGTGCACCTCCTCGGCCTGGTGAGCAACGGCGGGGTCCACTCACACATCAACCACTTGAAGGCTTTATGCGATATCGCCACGGAGAATGGCAACGAGCGCGTCTTCATTCATGCTTTCACCGACGGGCGCGACTGCGATCCGAAAAGTGGAGCGGGTTTTTTGAAAGAATTGACTGATCACATTGAAAACCAACCGATTAAACTGGCTTCTATGATCGGTCGCTACTACGCCATGGACCGCGATAAACGCTGGGAACGCATCAAACTGGCCTACGACCTGATCGTGAAAGGCAGCGGGAGAGCGGTAGACAACCCCCAATCTTTGATAGAAGTTGTGCTACAGTCGTATGAGGACGGTGTGAGCGACGAGTTTTTGAAACCGATCCTGATGACCCAGGCCGACGGCAGCCCGGTCGCCATGATTCAGGCCGGAGATGTTGTGATCTGCTTCAATTTTCGCACCGACCGGCTCCGTCAGCTCACTTCGGTGCTGACACAGACAGATATTCCTGAATTTGGCCTGATGACGTTGCCGGGCCTGCACTACGTGACGATGGCGCGGTATTCCGATTCTTTTCGCGGCATCGGGGTGATTTATGAAAAAGACGACGTGGTGCTGACACTCGGAGAAGTGCTCTCTTTGGCGGGCAAAACCCAGGTGCGCATCGCCGAAACAGAAAAATATCCGCACGTCACGTTCTTTTTTTCCGGCGGGCGCGAAGACCCGTTTGAAGGCGAGCGGCGGTTGATGTGCCCCTCTCCGAAAGTAGCCACCTACGACCATCAGCCCGAAATGAGTGCCAACGACATCCGCGATGCGATCATGCAGGACATCCGCGACAATGAACCGGATTTTATCTGCCTCAACTTCGCTAATACAGATATGGTGGGCCACACCGGCGTGTTCAGCGCAGCCATAAAAGCCGCCGAAACGGTGGATGCCTGCCTGAGCCAGATTATCCCGCTGGCGCTCGAACATCAGTACCAGTGTATCGTCATCGCCGACCACGGCAACTCGGACTACATGATCAACGAAGACGGCTCACCCAACACTGCGCATACCATGAACCCGGTACCGTGTATTCTGGTCAGCAACCAACTCACCGGTCATGAGCATTTACGAGACGGGCGTTTGGCAGACGTGGCCCCTACCCTGCTCGAGTTGATGGGCGTGGAAGCGCCAGATGTGATGACGGGGAAGAGTTTGATTTCCTGAAAAAATCGATCGCCT
>Ga0163147_10008470_pt1 | contig 11407 bp, 8 predicted proteins | sample OliLakLV19MP6G1_FD_148597 | JGI IMG/M metagenome (GOLD analysis project Ga0163147, IMG submission 148597) | Freshwater microbial mat bacterial communities from Lake Vanda, McMurdo Dry Valleys, Antarctica- Oligotrophic Lake LV.19.MP6.G1 | ecosystem: Environmental > Aquatic > Freshwater > Lake >...
ACGGCGATCGCCTTCACCGGGACGGGGCTCCGCAAAATGGACCTGCCGGAAACCGCGCTCGCCTCTTTCTCTCGTCCTTTCCGCGAAGGGATGTTCCAGGAGGATCGCCTGCGCCGCCTCGGCGATCGCCGCCGTGACGAATGGCTGGATACTGTCGTGCCTGGCGGCCCGATGTGGAGCGCCAACACCCCGCTGCGGTCGCCGGTCGATATGCGACCTGGTCCCTATGACGTTGCATTTGAGGGCGAGGAGAAGGCGGTGCCCACCCCGCTTACGGTACACGCCTTGTTGCTGCTCTACACCACCGATGAGGCCACAGCGGATGTGCTCGCCGTTGAGGTGGAAGACGCATTACGGCCGCACGGCGTGGCGGTCGTCCATCGGCTCGGCTTGGTGCTGGATGTCGAGGCTGGCGGCATCAGCCGGGAACATTTCGGCTTTGCCGATGGCCTTTCCCAGCCGGCGCCCTTTGATGCCGGCGGCGCCGTGATGCTGGAGGGAAAGGCCGTCACCCAGGGTGACAAGGTGCAGGGCGTGCCGCTCGGCGAGTTCCTGGTCGGCTATGTCAACGGCCATCGCGAGACGGCCCCGGGTCCCGTCGTGCCCGGCGAGGATCCCTTCCTGTCGGCTCGGCTCACCCAAGCAGGTCTGCTCCCGCATACCCAGGCGCAGAGCTTTTACGATTTCGGCTGCAACGGTAGCTACCTGGTGGTGCGCGAGCTCCGCCAGGATGTCGCCGCTTTCTGGAATTCCATGGACGAGAATGCCGCCGCGATCCGCGCGCGCGATCCCGACCATTCCGCGCATGTCACCGCCGATTGGATTGCAGACCGCGTCGTTGGGCGCGACCGGGAGGGCCACCTGCTCTGCCCCGCGGGTCGTCTTAAGCCCGATGCGCTCGATCTGCCGGACAATGGTTTCCTGTTCCACGCGGACGACCCACATGGTCTAGGTTGCCCGGCCGGCAGCCATGTCCGCCGGGCCAATCCGCGCGATGCTCTGTCGCCAACCCCCACGCTTCGAGAGACGCTGCTGGCCGCAGCGAACAACCATCGCATCCTGCGTCGCGGCCGCAAGTTCGGTCACCGAATTGCCGATTATCGCGTGCCCGATGGCGAGGATCGGGGGTTGCTCTTTATGTGCCTGAACACTGACATCGCGCGGCAGTTCGAATTCGTGCAGCAGACGTGGCTGCTCAACTCGGACTTTGCGACGCTGTCCGATGAGGTAGATCCGCTGATCGGTCCAAATGGCCGCATGACAATCCGCGAGGATCCGCTGCGCCGCACCGTCCATGTGCAGACCTTTGTGCAAATGGCGGGCGGTGACTATTTCTTCCTGCCGAGCTTGCCGGCGCTCCGCTACCTCGCGCTGCTATGAGCGCGGTGCTCTCGGAGCAGCCGTTGCGACCGGCCTGAAGGGCATCAAGGGGCGACTGCGGCGGTTCCGTCAGCACTTGGGCCAGAACTAACGAAACGCCCTGAATTTGACAGTGAGACCGTCCAGAACCTGGGGGGTAAGGCTTTCCCGGAAATTGTCAGACGGGAGAGCGGGATGAAATGGCGGGTCATGATGGAGCTGACCGGGAGCGATGGCGCGGTCCATACTCGCGAGGTCAGCACAGGTGGTACCAACACGGCCGAATGCTCGTCTGGGACGGTTGGGCTGACACTGTTGGATGGAAAACGGACGCTGGCTGAATTACAGGACCGTCTCGTTCGGGCGCAGACCGAGGAATATTGCAACCAACGACGGCGCTGTTCTCATTGCGGCACCCGGCGGCCACTCAAAGATGTCCGGACCCGGCGGTTGTTGTCCGTGTTCGGAACCGTGGAGGTTCGGGCCCCGCGCTTCTCTCCCTGCCGGTGTGCCGTGATCAATCGCCGGATCTTGAATCCGGTCGCCAACATCATGCCCGACCGTTGCACCCCGGAGTATGAACGTCTCGTCGCGAAGATGGGCGCGTGGTTTCCCTACCGCCGTGCCCGGACAATGTTGGCCGAGTTTCTCCCACTCGACGACATTCCCTCGGTGGAAACGACACGCCAACGGACCCTGGTTGTTGGTTCCAGGTTGGAGCGGGAAGCGGCGGCGGTGCCAACTGATGCTCAACCGGCGGAGGCGCGGTCAATCGCGCTGTCCATCGACGGCGGCCACGTGCGGTCGATCCGTGGTTACCAGATGCGTTCGTTCGAGATACTCCTTGCTCAGGTCAGCAACAATGATGGACAGCGCACGGTGTTCAGCAGCATGCCCGCCGAGGCGGACCGGCAACGGGATCAGCTGCGCGGCGTCTTGCATCGGCTGGGCGCGACGCCCACCACGCCGGTCACCATCCTGAGTGACGGCGCAGAAGGACCCCGCGCCCTTGGCGAGGCCGCGAGCGTCGGTCCGACTCATCATGTGTTGGACTGGTTTCATCTTTCAATGCGAGTTCAGCATGTTAATCAGGCGGTCAAAAGCTGGCCACACGCCACAGCCGTAGATCGGAAAGAAGGTGTTCGCCTCGCCGAAACCATTGAGCGAATTCGCTGGCGTCTGTGGCATGGCCAGGTCAGACGCGGCCTCGATCTCATCGGCGAAACGCTGACGACGCTCGAGACCCTGGCCAAAGTGGCCATACCGGCGGCGCGGAAAATCACGCGCGTTCTGCGTGAACTGGAAACATACGTGTCCGGGCAAGCCGATATCATCATCGACTACGCGACCGCCCGGCGGCGTGAAGAGCCGATCTCGACGGCGACCACGGAAAGCACGGTGCAATGGTTGTTGCACCGCCGGATGAACGCTCAACAACAGATGCGTTGGTCTCCCAGAGGCGCGCACCTGATGCTGAAAGTCCGAACCTCGGCCGCGAACGGGAGCTTCGAGCGTGATCATGCCGTCGCCGAGCGTTGGGCCCGCCGTCCGTTCCGGCGCGCGGCCTGATCATTTCCTGTGGCCGGATGGAATGACCTCACCGCATATCAGCCCCGGGCCTCGGACAGGTAATTGTAGAGCGTGGGCTTAGAAATCCCCATCATCCGGCAGATTTCGACGATCGTATGATGTTTCGCGTCGTAAAGTTGGACGGCGAGCTGGCGTTTGGCCGGATCGAGCGTTTTGGGCCGCCCGCCCTTCCGGCCTCTGGCGCGCGCGGCGGATAGCCCGGCCTGGGTTCGTTCACGGATCAGGTTCCGTTCGAATTCCGCGAGAGCCCCGAACATATGGAAGATCAGCTTTCCACCGCTCGAGCTGGTATCGATCTTTTCTTGCAGGCTCATCAGCCCGATCCCGGCCTCGTCGAGCACGCGGGCAAGAACAATAAGATCGTGCAATGACCGACCGAGACGATCGAGCCGCCAGACCGCGAGCACATCGCCCGCCCGGGCCATCTCCATGGCTTTGGCGAGACCGGGCCGGTCCGCTTTCGCGCCGCTGATCCGGTCCTCATGGATTTTCTCGCAACCGGCCGCCCGCAACGCGTCCTGTTGCAGGTCGAGGTTCTGATCGTCGGTCGAAACCCGTGCATATCCGATCAGCATGGCATTCCTGATGGTTAGGAAACTCGTGTGGTGACAGGCAATCTGATCGTAGATTGATGGACCGGGTTCTATGCCAGGAAAAGCACCGATTCAAGGCGACTTTGGGCGAGACCTCGAGTCGGGCAAGAAAACGAACGTTTGTTTGCCTGGCCAGATCGGGCCGGCGGCACAACCGGAAGCGTTAGACCCCCAGGTTCTGGACGGTCTCTCTGACAGTTACGGGACGAACCAGGAACAAGGCACCCCATATTTCCCCGATAGAGCGGGTTGGGGACGCTCCACGTGCTTTTGCCGTCAGGCAGTCTGTCGGAAAACGGGTGTTTTCCGTATACTTCAGACCGACACATCAAACTGATGCGAAAGTCGCGGTTAGGCCTGCACGGAAACCCCTGTCGGATTGACGCATCATACGGAAACCCGCAGCGATAGGTTTTCCGACACCTTGCCAATGCTCTTAACTGTCAAATTTGGGGCATTCCGTTAGTTCGGGCCAGTACGGTTGCAAACCGCTCCACGCAATTGAATGATGGGTCTGCGACTGTTGGCCGCACGGAAAATGAGGCGATCCCTATCCTCGAGGAGACCCTCAAGGTCGGGAAGCGTCAGGTCGATCAGGGTCGCGTGCGTGTTCGATCCTACATCGTGGAAACACCGGTGGAGGAGCAGGTCAGCCTGCGCCAGGAGCACGTGCACGTCGAGCGCCGCCCTGTGGACCGGCCTGCCACTTCGGCGGACGAAGCGCTTTTCCGCGAACGGACCATCGAAGCTGAGGAACGTTCCGAGGAAGCGGTGGTATCGAAGGAAGCTCGCGTAAAAGAGGAACTTATCCTCAGCAAAGATGCCAGTGTCAGCACTGAGACTGTCAAAGATAGCGTGCGTCGCACCGAAGTCGAGATCGACGACGAGCGGTCAGATGGGCGCTCCACACGCCCGGTGACGCCAGTGCGTCCGCGCTCGCCTTAGAACACGGTGCGAACTCAGCAGACGCCGCCTAACGCGGCGTCTGCGGGGTCGGTTGCCCGTGCATTACCGGTGACGTCGACGCGAGCAAAGCGCTCAGCATAACCGTATTCCTTTGGGGAGACCGTCCCAACCATGGGGCGATCATGCTGCCATACGAAATGAGCGGCGACACCGGCACATGCTGGCGTGATCCGCTTCGAACGGCCCGTTGACGAGGGCTGTTCGGACCTGGAGCATCAAATGAGCACCACATGGCGACCAGTGGCCGTGACAATGAATATTGGCCCACTTGTGCTGACGAATTCTGGCCCACCCCCGGTGTCGTTGACCTGCTGAGCCGGGCCTAGGCCCGGCTCAGCAGGTCGGCGTCATTTCTCACTCCTTCCCCTCATGATTGAGCGGCCTTCCGTTGCGCGGAGGTACGGCGGAACCGGTAGGAGTCGGCACCCGTGGTGATGATGTGCGCCTGGTCCGTCAGCCGATCGATCAATGCCTTGCATAGCCGCGGGTTGGGAATGACCTGCGACCACTCGGAGAACGGCAGGTTGGTGGTCACGATCACCGCCGCCTTCTCCGCCCGGTCGGCGATCACCTGGAACATCAACTCGCATGCCGTTTCGGCGAGCGGCACGTAGCCCAGTTCGTCGATACAGATCAGGTCGAGCCGTTCCCACCGGGCAAGGGCACGACTGAGTTGGTTGGCATGCGCCGCCTCCGCCAGTTCGTTGATCAGCGCCGTCGCGGTGGTGAAGCGCACCCGGCGCCGCTGGCGGCAGGCGGCGACGCACAGCCCCGTCGCCAGATGCGTTTTGCCGGTGCCAGCCTCGCCGACCAGCAGGATCGGCTCGGCCTTGGTCACGTAATCACCCTCGGCCAACGTGCGCAGTTGCGGGGCCGAGACGCCAGAGCGATCGAACTCGAACCCATCCAGCGTCTTCATCCGCGGCAACCTTGCCTCATGCAGCAACCGGGTGATGGCACGGCTCTCGCGTTCCTCCATCTCGGCTGCCAACAACGCCTCGAGGTAGCCAAGATGGGATTGGCCCTCTCGCGTGGCAGCATCGGCCAGCCGGGAGAACTGGGTGCCGATCGTTGGCATCCGCAGCGCCTTGCAGTGTTGGCGGATAGCCTGGTCCTGAAGATCCGCCATCACGCTGTCCCCGCGCAGGGACCAGACAGCAGCGTGTCGTAGTCAGCGAGATTCGGCAGCGGCCTGTCGTAACGAGCCAACGCACCGACATCGATTGGCTCTGGCTTGGCCTTGTGCAGCCCTGCTTCGGTCAGCAAATACCGCACCGCCGCGACATCGCAGGCGCCCAGCGACACCGTGGCGGCGACCGCCGTGCGCAGCCGGTCGTGGCCGAACTCCGTCCCCAGTGCCAGCACAGCCACCATGGCGCGGGTGCCGTTCTGCTTGCCGTGCCGCTCTTGCAGACGGGTCCAGAGCTCGTCATAGCAGGCAGGCCAGCGACCCGCCTCGCGCCATTGCGCCAACGGTTTCGATCCCGCGAACGCGCCAGGCTTGTGGCTCAGCACGTCGAGGTAATGCTCGAGGTCGAGGACATGCTGACGGCGGCTGTGACAACGTTCATGACGGGCAATCAGCCGACCGGCATGCCAGATCTCGACATGCAGCGGATGGATGCGTGCCTCCACCCTTGTGCCCGCGCGGACCGGCACCGAGTAGAAGTTGGTTTTCACCGTGACGCAGCCTTGCTTGTCCACCAGTGGGAACACGATCTCGGCGAGATCGAGGCCTTCGGTGGCGCATGACAACAGATGGCCGCGCTCGACCGCCATTGCCGCACCGATCGTCTCGCCGCGCCCCGTGAGAACCCGGGCCTCATCAGCACGACAGGCTGCCACCAGCATGATGTTGAGCGCATCAAGATCGGCGACATGCGGCACCGGCACCAGATGGTTGCGCCGGAAATAACCACCTTCCCCTTCAATGCCGCCCTTCTCATGGCCTTCGCCAGGCGTGCAGAATTCGGCGGCAAACCGCCAATGCGAACGGAACGCCATGAACCGCACCGTCTCCTCCCGCCGATGGCCGCGCAGGATCTTGCGCACGGCGCTGGCCAGGTTGTCGTAGCGTAGCAGGGCAAACACCCCGCCAAAGTAGGCGAAGGCGTGCTCGTGGGCTTCGAGGAAGGCCTGCTGCGTCGCATGCAAGTAGGCCCGGTGGAACGCCGCCCCGCTGGCCATCGAGCGCATGGCGAACACCTGGACCTTGGTCCGCTCATCGCCGAGATCGATCCAGGCTTCGTACCAGTCGACCTGCGCCTCCTGAGCCCAACTGTAACTTTGCGGCACGAACGTCTCTTGCCGCAGCAACCCCATCTGGTGTTTACGTTCGCGGACGTGGTTGCGCACCGTTGACTCCGCGACCGTGGCGTCCGGGAATTCCGTCAGGATACGGCGATACAGCCGCCGGGCCGTGTGACGCTGTTTGCGCGGTGCCTGACGGTCTTCGTCCAGGACCTTGTCGATGAAGTCCGCCACCGCGCCCAGCTTCGGCTTGGTCCTGGGTGGGTAGTGATGCTTCGGCGGCAGCGCGCTGCCGATCGCCTGACGCACAACACGCCGATGAACGCCGAACTTCGCCGCGACACCCGCGATCGTGCCGATCCCAAATTCATGCTCGCGACGAAGCTGTTCGAACAAATCCACTTTGGCTCTCCAGTCCACTCCAGGTCCCCCGATCCAATCGGGGCGACCCTAGGTTGAGGGGCCGGGGGTGGGCCAAAATTCGCCAGCACTGCTGGGCCAGAATTCGATAGCAGAGCCAGACCAGCGCATTTGCTGACGCGCTCCCATCCGCCGATGCAGCAACTGCAGTCAGCGCCTTCGCCAGCTTCGCTGCCGATCTGGCTGCCGCAGTTTTTCCCGCCATCTTCGCTTTGACGGTCGTCAGTGTGCGGTGGATCAGGCACAGCGTCCGTCGGGTCTGGCCATGCCAAAGGCGCCAGCGGATGTGTTTGACCGCAAAATCAAATCGCACAGCTTCACGGTGCCCGGGGCTTGGCGCCAGAACTGACGAAGCCTTTCGAGGGGGCCTCAACGCTGGACTGGACCCCCTCCTCGAACGGCCGCTCAATCACGGAATGGTAGAGCGCTACATATGCGTCGGCCATACGATCCACGCTGAAGCGCTCAGCGGCCACGCGACGGCATGCTCCGCGGTCGATGGTATCGATCTTCGCGATGGCGGCGACCACTTCCTCGAGAGTGTCGACCAAAAACCCGGTCACACCGTCGTCGATCAGCTCGGCCATCGATCCCCGGCGATACGCGATGACCGGAGTGCCGCAGGCCAAGGCCTCCACAACCGAGAGCCCAAAAGGCTCTTCGAACGCGATGAGGTGGAGCAGCGCACGAGCGCGTCCCAATGTGGTGAAACGATCCGCTCCTCCGACGACGCCGAGGAACCGAACTCGGTCGCCGTCGATGAAGGGCTGGACGTGTTCGGCGTAATAAGCCTGATCTTGAATAAGACCCGCCATCACCAGCCGGCGGCCGGCCGCCATCGCGGCACGGATTGCCTCGGCGGGACCCTTGTCCGGATGGATGCGGCCGAAGAATAGCAGGTCATCGCTACCGTCGGCATTGAAGGGGAAGTCGCCGATGCGAATGCCATGGTGGATGGTCGCGACATACGTGAGGTCGGGATGGCGATCCGCGTCGCTGATCGCGACATAGGCCACACGGTCATTATAAGCCTTGTAAACCGGGAGGATTCGCTGTGACGAAAAGCCGTGAATGGTGGTCACCATCGGCGTATCGACCAGCCGCGAGAAGGCGAGCGGCACGAAATCGGCTTGGTTATGGATGATGTCGAATTCGTCCGCGCGCTCAAACAGATTGGCGATGTGAAGCGTCTCCGCCACCTTGGCGTCGATCGACGGGTCTTCCGAATATCCGCGCGACACCACGCCGGTGAGGGTGCCAGCGGTCTCTGAATCAAGAGTCGCGAACAAGGTCACGTCCACCCCGCGCGCGACAAGTGCCTCTGTCAGCAGACTGGTGACCAGTTCCCACGGGCCGTAGGCGCGGGGCGGCGTACGCCAGGAGATCGAACTCAACATCGCGACGCGCATGGTTATCCTTTAGCCTCGGGGTTCAGCCGGATGATCACCGCCTCGTTGGGGCGTAGAACGACGCCAGCTGGCGGATCGCCAAGCGTCGAGAGCAGGATCTCGCGGCCCCGCGGCGTCAACGGCAGATGGCGCGGCCTGTCGCCGAAATTCAGGGCGACCAGTAATCGCTCATCGCAATACCTACGCTCATAAGCCAGCACCTCGTCCTCTGTCTCAAGGAGTTCGATGCTGCCGATCGACAAGGCGGCGCTGGCACGGCGCTGGCGCAGGAGTGCGCGGTACAAAATGAGCATGGATGACGGGTCACCCGCTTGCACCTCGACATTGCGTGTCCGCCAGTCATCGCCAAGCGGCAGCCACGGCTCGCCGGTACTGAACCCGCCGTTGGGTGAATCATCCCAGGGCATCGGCGTGCGCGATCTGTCGCGGCCCAGTCCTAGTCCCGGCTCGCGCAGTTCGCGTGGATCGCGGATGCGGTCAGTGGGTATCGCCACTTCCCCGATCCCGAGTTCATCCCCCTGGTAGAGTGTTGGCGTCCCCCGCAAGGTCAGCAACAGCACCGCCGCGACGCGGGCTTGTGCCTCCCCAAGACGGGCGACGATGCGCGCCGCGTCGTGGCTGCCGATCACCCAGTTGGGCCAACCCCACGCGGGAAGCGCCGCTTCATAGTGTGCGATCGTCTGCGCCAGGACACGCGCATCCCACGGACTTTCGATCAGGTGGAAATTAGATGGGAGGTGCACTTCCGGACGCTCGGGAGTGCCGTACCAGCGTGCGAGCCGGGCATCGGGGAGACATATCTCGCCGATCAGGACCCGGTCGTCGTAAGTGTCCGCAAGCGCGCGGAATTCGGCGGCGATGACATGTGCCTCCGGCTGGTCGGTCGAATGAACCTGCAACAGCCTGTCGCGTTCACCAAGGTGCGGACCGTAAGCGGGATTAAGCGGGTTGTCAGGCAACTCTGCCGCTTTGATGATGTGCCACAGCACGTCAATGCGGAACCCATCCACGCCACGATCGAGCCAGAAACGCAGCACGTCCATCATCGCCGCGCGCAGATCGGCATTGCGCCAGTTGAGGTCGGGTTGTTCCTTCAGGAAGGCGTGTAGATAAAATTGCCCAGTCGCCTCGTCGAACGTCCAGGATGAGCCACCGAAATCACTGGTCCAATTGTTCGGCGGGCCACCATCAGGCGCCGGATCGCGCCAGATGTACCAGTCACGCTTCGGATTGTCGCGTGACGCTCGGCTTTCGACGAACCACCGATGCCGGTCTGAGCTGTGGTTTGGCACGAAATCGAGCAGCAGCTTGAGGCCGAGGGCGTGGGCGGCGGCCAGGAGACTGTCGAAAGCGCCGAGATCTCCAAACATCGGCTCAACATCGCAGTAATCCGCGACGTCATAACCAAAATCGGCCATCGGTGATGGAAAGATCGGCGACAGCCAGATCGCGTCCACACCGAGCGAGGCGATATGATCGAGCCGCCGCTCGATCCCATGAAGATCTCCGATGCCGTCGCCGTCACTGTCCTGGAAGGAGCGCGGATAAACCTGATAGACGGTACTACGTTGCCACCAGGGGGCGGAGGCAAGTACTGCGGTGGTGATCATGAACGACTTTTAGAGGGCATAGCATCGGCTGTCATGCAGACCGCGCTATGAGGGCAGAGCGTCAAATAATGTGCGCCGAAACAGGCACTCTATTGCGCGTTTGCCACATTTCGATTGCGCGTCGCTACAACTATGGCCATGTCGTCCCTTGGCTACGACGCCGGCCTTACGGCCTGCAGGCCATTGCCGGACTCAACGCGTTGCAACTGTGGCCTAGAATGGCAACCGCGCCAACGACGCCAGCTCGGTGATTCTGTCGGCCGTTACAAAGTAAAACCCAAAAATATATGGATGTGACACCGTGAACGCGGCAGGGGATGGAGAGCCCGACTGCATCATTGCGATATCAAGCGTCTCTATCGGGCGCCAGTCGCCGTAGAATTCGTAATATCCTGTATAGCCGAGCGGGCGCAGCATATCCGGGACGGCTCGCGTGCTGCCGGGGCGGTGACGCTCCTCGATTTCCACCGACAGAACGGGCCGGCAGCGTCGCAGGGTCTCGCGCGCGCCGAGCAGGACCTCCGCCTCGGCACCTTCGACGTCGATCTTGATTGCAGTGACGTCGTTAAGGTCCAGGCTGTCCAGCGCGATCGTCGGCACCGTCCAGCGCTCGATCGCCTCCACTCGCGGATCCTCGCGATCGATGCCCATTCTTCCTGTGCCGAACCACCGACGCGCGGCACCGCCAGGGTCACGCTGCCGGCGCGATCCGACAGCGCCTCGGGACGCGGGGTCACGCGGCCCGGCGGGAAATGCGCCACCGCCAAACGCAGGCGCGCATGGGCTGACGGCAGGGGCTCGAACGCGATGACATGCGTGTCGGGCAGGTTGGCCAGCGCCACGGTCAGGCGTCCGGCATGGGCGCCGGCGTCGATGATCGTTCCTGGGCGGTGCATCGCACGATGAAACTCGATCTCCTGCAATCGCCCTCCGTTCGCCTGTGCGGCGCGCTCAGACGCACGGGCCACGCCCGCCGCCTGAACGCTGGTTTATGGCCGATGACGGCCGAGCAGAAGCCCCCACGCAAGGCCAATTGCACCGGCGACAGCACCAGCGACGAACGGCTGCCGGCGAACGAAGCCGTTTACCCTCTTTGCTTAGGAGAGTTCGGCATGAAACAGCCACACACGGAAAGCACCATCCAACATACAGATGATCAACAGAACACCGGCAACCACAAGAAACCGGGGTCGCCCGACGCCCATGGTGC
>Ga0163147_10008485_pt1 | contig 11392 bp, 13 predicted proteins | sample OliLakLV19MP6G1_FD_148597 | JGI IMG/M metagenome (GOLD analysis project Ga0163147, IMG submission 148597) | Freshwater microbial mat bacterial communities from Lake Vanda, McMurdo Dry Valleys, Antarctica- Oligotrophic Lake LV.19.MP6.G1 | ecosystem: Environmental > Aquatic > Freshwater > Lake >...
TGTCTCTCCCAGAAGGCTAATATCCGACATCTCTCTTTTGCTGCTTCAGTGATCATATACCGGAAGCGTAGCACCCGGTCGTACATCACCACAAAACCCTTTGTTCCTTTCAAAATGTTGAATTGGCGCATAGATACAAGACTAAATTACAGTCTCATATGTTTCTGAACTTATGCAACGTACATTGAAAAAGACCTATTCATATACTATGATGCTCTCATGCCATATAGCCGCTGTAGCTCAGTTGGTAGAGCACGTCATTGGTAATGACGAGGTCGACGGTTCAATCCCGTCCGGTGGCTCACGTTGTAAAATAGATTCGGTATCAAAAACTATTCTCAAGCTCTTTGAAGGCCTGATTAAAATCTTCTTCAACCTGGTTGATAATATCTGGAGTAAAAACTTCATAACCGAAACCATTCTTTCGAATCATTAACATCGCAGCTTTTGAGTTGATGTCGTATTTTCTTGTCTTTTTTCCGCAGGCCATTTCTCCAGAAGCGAAAATGGACCAACCTCCAAAAGTTTTTGAATATTCACCAATACGGATCGCAGGAAGCTCAATGTTAAATTTTTCATCGCAGTATTTGCTTTGCCATGTAGTCATATGAGCTTCCACTTTGCGTATTAGATCTGAGTTGGAAGGAAGAGCCGGATTACTAAAATAGAAGAAAGCCACGATGACAACCAAGAGTACGGTGATTACCACGACAAATATTTTTTAGATAATTTTTTGAGGAGTTGGCTACTCCTAGATCTGACATGTATTACATAGTATCATATTATAAAAGTAGTCTAATTATCTTACGTTTTTCAAGTTGAAGCTTTTTTGATAGCTTAGATCTAAGGTTTAAATTTTAAAGGTTCGCTTAACATAATATATTTATGAAAGGATTTATTGATTTTGTACGAGAGCAGGGGGTTGTCGGTTTAGCTGTTGGATTTATTCTCGGAGGTGCTGTGTCAAAAGTGGTTGCTGCATTTGTGGCTGATATTATAAATCCATTGCTTGGTTTGGTATTGGGTATCGCTGGGGGTCTAAAGACAGCTAGTTTTTCTGTAGGTCCGGCCAATATTTTGTATGGTGATTTTATTACTATTGTGATCGATTTTCTTGTCATTGCACTTGTTGTTTGTTTATGGAGTATCTTTATGGGGGTGGAAGGATGGAAAAACTTGCATAATTTTTTTGAGGCGTATAGTTTCTGAAGAAGTTTGAAACCGTGTGGAATTTAGGACTCGCGAGCTCTTTCCCTTTTAACTAAGGGTATACCCAAGAGCGCCTAACAATAGGCCACAGGAGTTTAACGTTCCACGCTACTGCACAGATTTTCCCGATTTTTTTCCTCGAATAGAGCAATAAATTACTGTCCACGATAAGGTTTGAAGGTGTCCTTTGTAAAAGAGTACGCCCGATACCTGAAAGTGGTTTAGTAGTTTTAAGCTGAGAGAGGCTTGTTAAAGGGGGGTTTGTGCACAGTTGCACGGTTGATTCTCGGGCCGGGAACTCACAAGGAGTTCCCGGCCTATTTTATTTTCTATTTTCAATAACACACTCCTTTGCTACACTTCTCTTATGAATAAAGAAGAAATTACTCAAAAAATTCTCGACATTGAAGCTCAGATGTCTGCTCCAGACTTTTGGACAGATAAAGAAAAAGCACAAGCAACAGTAAAAGAATTGACCTCACTTAAAGATGAAATTGAAGGTGTGGGAAAATACGATAAAGGTGATGCTCTCATCACAATCTTTTCTGGCGCAGGTGGAGATGATGCAGAAGATTTTACAAAAATTCTTCTAGATATGTACCTTCGATACAGTGAGAAAAAAAACTGGTCTGTGACTGTGCGTCACAAACATGAAAATGATCACGGTGGCTATCGAAATGTAATGATTGGAGTTTCTGGTAAGGGCGTGTATGGCACGCTTAAAAATGAATCGGGCGTGCACCGTCTTGTGCGCATCTCACCATTTAGTGCAAAAAAACTTCGGCACACTTCTTTTTCGATGGTTGAAGTAATACCAAAGTTTGAAAAAATACATGAAACCAATATTCCAGAAGACGAACTTCGTTTTGAATTTTCTCGTTCAAGTGGGCCGGGGGGGCAAAATGTGAACAAACGCGAAACTGCGGTTCGCGTGGTGCACATCCCCACAAATCTTGCAGTCCATGCCGAATCCGAACGTTCTCAGGTGCAAAACAAAGAGCATGCGCTTCAGATTTTGAAAGGCAAAATTTTTAAACTTCTCGAAGATGAACGCAAGAGTAAGGAAAAGGGAATGTATGTCAGTAAAACGACTCAAAACGAATGGGGAAGCCAGATTCGATCGTACGTACTCCATCCATATCAGATGGTAAAAGACCATAGAACAGATGTGGAAGTACGTGATATAGAGGCAGTGTTAAATGGCAACCTTGACGAATTCATTGAGGCAGAGAGGGGTATATAAAAAATAAGCTCTTTTTTACAAATTGTTCCTAATGCTTTATACTAAATACCAAACGGTTATGATTTATTTTGATAAAGTTTCAAAAATATACCCTGATAATTCTGTTGCTCTTGATAAGATTACCTTTTCCATTGAGCCACAAGAATTTGTGTCTATTGTTGGGCACTCAGGAGCTGGAAAGACTACGCTATTAAAAATGCTTCTTGCAGAAGATAAGCCGACCGAGGGAAAGGTGTTTATCGAATCCACCGACATTCATTCTTTGCGTGCAAAAGATATAAATAATTTTAGACGAAGTATTGGCGTGGTGTTTCAGGATTTTCGTTTGCTTTCAAATAAGACAGTATTTGAAAATATTGCATTTGCGATGGAGGTGGCAGGACGCAGTGAAGAGGAGATACAAGCCGATGTGCCGTACGTGCTCAATCTTGTTGATTTGAGTAATAAAGTGTGGAATTTCCCCCACGAGCTTTCTGGTGGAGAAAAACAACGTGTTGCAATTGCACGCGCCATTGTAAATCAACCCGACATTATTATTGCCGATGAGCCAACAGGTAACCTTGATCCTGTAAATACATATGAGATTGTTCAAATTTTAAAAAAAATTAACGATCTTGGAACTATGGTAATTCTTACGACGCATAATAAAGGAGTAATCGATTCACTTGCCCGTCGTGTGCTCACCATGGAGAATGGAAGAATTATTCGTGATTCAAAAGAGGGTACATATGTAATATAGCGATATGTTTAGAACTAATCTTAAAAGAATAGCGAAGTCTGGTTTTTTTGGTTTTTTTCGTAACGGTTTCGTGTCTCTTTCATCAGTACTTGTGATGATCATTACACTTTCTGTTATCGGGTCAGTAGTTTTTTTCGGTGCGATTCTTAACGTAAGTTTGGAAGAAATTCGCAACAAAGTTGATGTAAATGTATATTTTGTTACTACTGCCCTAGAAGAAGATGTACTCGTTATTAAAGATTCACTTGAGGTATTGCCTGAAGTAGCGGATGTTACATATGTATCTCGTGAAGAAGAGCTCGCAAGTTTTAGGGTGCGCCATGAAAATGATCAGTTTACCCTCCAGGCGCTTGATGAGTTAGGAGAAAATCCGCTTGGAGCAAAATTAAATATAAAAGCAAAAGAACCCCAGCAGTATGAGGGTATTTCAACATTTCTTCAAGGAGAGAATATTCTTTCAAAAAACGGCACTGTTATTGTTGACAATGTAAATTATTTAAAAAATAAAGATGCGATCGACAAATTGAGTCAAATTATTGCCTCTGCGGGTCGCTTTGGATTTATATTTACACTCATTCTTGTTGTTATGTCTACTCTCATTACGTTTAACACAATTCGTCTTGTTATTTTTATCTCTCGTGAGGAAATTTCTGTGATGCGACTTGTTGGTGCGAGTGCTTTATATATTCGTGGTCCATTTGTGGTAAGTGGAATTATGTATGGTATTGTTGCGGGTCTTGTCACCCTCATCATTTTCTATCCATTTACACTATGGCTCGGTAAACTCACTGAAGATTTCTTCATTGGACTTAATCTATTTGATTACTATATTTCAAATTTTGCGCAAGTGTTTCTTCTTGTTGTTGGTTCGGGGATTGTTATTGGTGCAGTGTCGAGTTATCTTGCAGTAAAACGGTATCTTAAAATATAAAATTACATATACACAAAGCGTGTAACGCTACCAGTATGAAAAATCCGAAGAAACAGAGTAAACAGAAATGCCGAAAATATATCTTTGTCACCGGCGGTGTGATGTCTGGAGTTGGGAAAGGTGTTGCTGCTTCGTCTATCGCCCTCATTTTGCAAGCGCGCGGTTTTAAAACAACTGCACTTAAAATTGATCCGTATATAAATATTGATGCAGGAACTATGAATCCTACTGAGCATGGGGAAGTGTTTGTGCTTAAAGACGGTGACGAGACGGATCAGGACATGGGAAACTATGAACGCTTTTTAAACACCGACCTTACGCGTATCAACTATATGACGACGGGTCGTGTGTACCAAGAGGTAATTCGCAAAGAGCGAAATTTGGAGTATAAAGGCAAAACGGTGGAAGTGGTGCCCGACGTACCATTTGAAGTAATTCGTCGCATTGAAGTTGCTGCGGAAAATGCACAGGCTGATATTACCGTGATTGAAATAGGTGGAACGATTGGTGAATATCAAAATATTCTTTTTTTGGAAGCGGCGCGTATGATGAAGGCGAAATATTGGGACGACGTCGCGGTGGTGATGGTTTCATATTTACCAATGCCAAGCAAGATAGGTGAAATGAAAACAAAGCCAACCCAGTATGCGGCGCGATCTTTAAACAGTGTGGGAGTACAAGCCGATATTATTATTGCTCGCAGTGAAATTTCGCTCGATCAAAAACGAAAAGATAAAATTGCACTTTTTTGCAATATTCGTCATGAACACGTAATTTCTGCTCCGGATGTAGATAGTATTTATGATGTACCAGTAAATTTTGAGCGAGATAATTTAAGCGATATCTTATGTGATACACTTTCACTTACACCGAAAAATAAGACAGCGGAATTGCGCGAATGGAAAAAATTTGTTGCACATGTGAAAAATGGAAATGGCGAGGTGAATATTGCAATTGTTGGTAAATATTTTGATTCAGGAGAATTTTCTCTTCCAGATGCGTATCTTTCAGTAATTCATGCAATTAAGTTTTCTGCATATAAGCTTGGTGTAAAACCAGTCATTCGTTATGTGAATGCAAAAGAATTTGAAACGGGTGCGCGCTCGCTTGATGATCTAAAAAAATACGACGGTGTGCTTGTGCCTGGGGGTTTTGGTGCAACAGGTGTTGAGGGGAAGATACAAGTAATAGAGTACGCTCGTACACAGAAGATTCCATTTTTTGGTATTTGTTATGGAATGCAACTTGCAGTAATAGAGTACGCTCGCCACGTTGCAGATCTTAAGGGGGCACACACTACTGAAGTGTATTCAAAAACAGCGTATCCTGTCATCGACATTATGCCCGAACAGAAAAAGAATATGGCGGATAAAAATTATGGTGGATCAATGCGTCTTGGTGCATACCCCGCTCTTTTGGAGAAGGGAACTATTGCACGAGAGGCGTATGGTAGAGATAAAATCTCTGAGCGGCACCGGCATCGTTTTGAAGTAAATCCGGAATACATAGATACGCTCACCATGGCAGGCCTTGTGTTTTCTGGCGTGTCGCCAAGTGGGGCGCTTATGGAGATTGTTGAGTTACCTCGTAGTGCACATCCGTTTTTTGTCGGCACACAATTTCACCCCGAATTTCAGGCGCGCCCACTTGATCCGCATTCACTTTTTACTGCATTTGTGAAGGCGTCAATGAAGCAGAAGATTCGTTAGTACGTTTTTAAATTTAGTTTTTTTTAGTCCTCGAGGGAAACTAGTTATTGAAATTTCACGCTGGATTTTAGAGAATAGGGAGTATATAGTAAGATACTTAAGGGGATTATATGAGGCAGAGGGATCTTTTTGTGTCCACGAGGGCACTTATACCCACAAAGCTTTGTTTTCAAATAAAAATCCCTCAATAATCGTGAATGTATATGAGCTCACCAGACGGCTCGGTTTTCATTCTCATATGAACAAAAATCAGGTTCAGATTTCAAGAAAAGCTGAAGTTTATAAATTCTTGAAATTGTTTAAATTTAGAAAGTATTAATTTGCCGGATCGGCTAATGGTAGGCCTATAGACTCTGGATCTATCAATCTTGGTTCGAGTCCAAGTCCGGCAGCACTCTTGGATTTTGCGAGTAGATTTCATCCATCTGCCTTGCATCCATTGGCTCTTTTGTAGGTTCTAACCGTTCTTTTATCTCACGAACCTCTTTTGCCATAGATTTTATTGGGAATAGCAAATCATCCCACTGAATACTCAATTTTTTGTCTTTTAGTATGAGGTCCGAACCTAATGTGGCAAAAATCTCTTTCTTTGCTTCCAGAGCGTTCTTCGGGTCCTCTTTATTTGCAAAGACAGCAGATGCCTTTTCTGCAAAATTGAAACCACGCTCTGCTACTTCAAGCCAGTTCTCAACACGCTTGTCTGTATCCTTGAGTAGTTCTTGAAACTTTGCTTTTTCCTCAAGCAAAGCATCTTTTCTGTGTTTGAACTCATCCTCTGTTATCTCTGCATTTGCACGCATATCAATCAAGTTATCAATCTTTCGCACACTGGCATCATATCCACGCCTCTGTGAGCCATATATCTTCTCTCGGTCTTCAATTTCTTTGTAGTTCTGTGTTTTCAATCGTGCCAGAGCCCAGTCTTTGAAGTCCGTGGGTATCTCTATTTTTCCAAGCTCAATAGCAATTTGCTTTTCAAGCTCTTTTTCTTCAATACTTTTTTGTTTACAGTCAAAATCTGTTTTTCTGTGCGTGCAATGATAGTAGATATAATGATGTACGTTTCCATTCTTTTGTCTTTTCGTTTTTGGTTCTGCTGTAATCATAGCCCCACACTCTCCGCATTTCATCGGACCTCTGTAAATAATCTCGTGTCGTTTCTCTCTAGGAGTACTTTTTCTTCCAAGAAGTATTTGTATTCGTTCATACTCATCTTTGGTAATCATTGGCTTGTGGCTACCTTGATGAAAGTTTCCACTTTTGAGAGGATACTCAAACTCTCCATAGTAAAACGGACGGATGAAAAGGTTATATAATCCACTTCGGCTCAATTTCTTTCCGTTAGGTCCTTTGAACCCCCACTCCTTATTCACTATATTTAGTATTTGTGGCACTGTGTATTCTCCAGTGAGCATCAAGTCAAACATTTTGCGGACAATATCAAATCGCTCTAGGTCTGGTTTTTTCATTTTCTTTCCACGCTCTGTGAACTTGTCATCCAAATATCCAAGAGGTGCTTGAGCAGGATAAAAGCCCATCTTGATGCTCTGCATAAGTCCACGCTTCACATCTCGTCCTTTCTTTGCACTTTCATATTGAGACTGTGAGAGTGCCATCTGGAGCATCCAGATACCTTCGGGTGTATTCTCAAAATGGTAGGTGGCGAGCTTGAGGTCTGCAATAACTCCAGTTCGTATCATATAGGTTATTTCTCCAGCATCTTTTTCATTACGAGACAATCTGTCTGGATGCCAAGCGAGAAGTCCTGTTTTTTCTCCTTTCTTTATTCGTTCCAACATCTTTGCAAAATTGGGACGATTGAACGGCTTGAAAGCACTAGCTTTGTCTTCTACGAACTCAATATCAATATCGCCAAAAATCTCGTTAAGCTTATCTTTTTGTGCGGGAATAGAAAGGGCTTGCCGTTCTTCTCCCTCGGTTGATTTTCGCACATAGGCGAAGTATTTGATTTTAGTTTTATCTTTTGTCATATAAAAAACCCGAAAGGGACGCTCTGGTTGTCCCAGCTAGTAATGTAATCCAAAGGATTGCAAAATAGTTGGCAGAACGCCCCTCTCGGGCTCCATTTTGCAATAAAAAAACCTTTGGCGATATACATAATACTAACGGGGACAACATAAACATTATACATCATTTTTTAAGTTAGCGAAGCGAGCAAAGTTCTTGTCTAGCTTTGATGCCATCATTATAAAGCCCATATCGCACTGTTCGCTCAATCTCATATACCGCCTGTATTTTCTCGTAGGTTTTCCACGATAATACATTCGTTTGACTTCTTTCTCTGCTTCTTCAACATCTGGGACCGATACAAAGTTTCTATATATACCGCTTCGGTTCCTGCTCTCATAAGTGAGGTTGTAGCAGTGGCGACATGCAAAGTAATCTCCATCTTTGTAGAGCTTTGCTACTCGTTTTCCGCAATACACACCACTCTTATACCACGGACAAGTGAACCAGTATCGCACGCCTCCGTATCGGCAAGTGGTAGTGGTAAGTGGTATCTTGTAGTCAAGGTCCTTTTTCTCCTGTGTGTCTCGGTCCGTCTGTGTGTAGTTGATGCGTAGATATTTGTCTTCGTGCATTGTTGAAACTTCAATACTGACACTGCTTTTATGTTCACCACCCCAGCCGTTTCTTGTCCAAGTCATTGTGCCAGACTTCGAGCCAGTGAAGTAATCGTATTTTTTGAGAAAACTTATTGAGATTTTCTTTGTATCGTCTGCCGTGCTTTTACTCATAAAGTGCCGAAATCATTTGAGATTGTCGCTGTTATTATTCTGATAAATCGACCTTTTGTGTTTGTATTGTTGGATATTTTAGTCATTTTGATTTTCCGATAAAATCCGATACTTTTACTAAACGAACCCATTTTCTTTTCCTTGAGTTATATCAATATCTAATGCAATCGGGGGTGGGACCTTTTCACCATTTCTTCTTGCTTGTATCCGTTCAAGTTCGTGAAGTGCTTTGTATATACCTCGCTCAAGCATTGTCTCGTAGCGAAAGAAGCGGTCCGAGTCATGCATAAGTCCCATTGAAGAAGTTCCTATAAGTTGAGTGCAAAGTACTTCTCCGTCTTCAATAGATAACGCCCTTTTTAGTCTCCAGATGTTTGAAGCAATCCTGTCTACAAGTAGGAGTTCAATTTCGGTAGCTGGTCCCAGTTCATATCTCAATTTTTTCTCTAACACCAGAAGTGCTTCTGCGTCTTCTCCTGCAATCAAAGACTGTTCTGAAAGTAGTCCGTGCTTGAGTGCGTTGTATTTACTTACAGCTTTGCCTTCATCGGTCTTCACTCCGCCTTTTTTGGCGTTTTCTCTGTTGGCGTCAATTTGTTTTTGAGATGTTTCGTCCATAGTTTTATACTGTTATCTAACTGTTTATCAGTTGGCTTTTATAGTGTTAGAAATCTATTTCTCCGCTAGTAATATCCTCCGCTGGCTGGAGGACGTTAGAACGTGGGTGTGGTTGAGTTTTGTGTAATAAAAAAAGGCCTCGTGCTGTTAACACGAGGTCTTGAACAATGTTTTTTTAAAAAAGCTTTTTAGCGTATATCTTGAAGACATTCCTGGGTGTTGGTTCAAGGGACAACTCTCGACATTTTCGCAGGATCGGAACGTAATGTTTCGACGACATTCCAATAAAAACGATTGTGCAATTAATGAAATCACCGATCTTCGCTTTCAACCGTCTGGTCAGACGAATCTTTTCGTCGATGTTCTCGAACGAATATCCGAGGATCGAAGGCAATGACGTAATCATCTTCTGCGGATCCTTGAACCCTCGATCTGTGAGACCACGAATCTTTTCGTCGATGTTCTCGAACGAAAGTCCGAGGATCGAAGGCGATGACGTAATCATCTTCTGCGGATCCTTGAACCCTCGATCTGTGAGACCACGAATCTTTTCGTCGATGTTCTCGAACGAATATCCGAGGATCGAAGGCAATGACGTAATCATCTTCTGCGGATCCTTGAACCCTCGATCTGTGAGACCACGAATCTTTTCGTCGTAATTTCCTACTGGCCAGAGTTTGTCTGGGAACATGGCTGACTCGATCCGTTCATTTCCGAAAATTTTTTTGTAAAATAAACGACGTTCTAAAAAATTATGTGCAGAGATCATTTTTTTCCTTGTTTAAATTGTTAGTGTACTATCTATATATAAAATAGCATTTATATATCTTTATGTCAAGCTGGTGAATAACCCCACCCATCTTTGCACTTTTCTGGTAATTTCTTCACATAGTACCCCTAACTGGCTCCGGGGATAAGGATCGGTCACAGGTCTCGCACTACTGTACTCGCCCGCGAAGTCTCCCGACACGATCTACTGATCGCCCGCCTCGCTGGCCCAAGGCACGATTCTGCTGAATCGCCTCCGTGCGTTCCGGCTTTCTCACCCTATCTCCCAGAACCAGAAACAAAAAAGAACTCGAGAAGAGTTCTTTTTTGTTTCTGGCTCGACATGGTGGCTGAGATAGGAACCTTTTGGAAGCTGGATCCATTAGCCGCATACCTGCCGAATCTGAAGGATGGATTGTATCCGGTGGTGCGGCCGACGAGGGAGGAGTTGGCGAGAGTATAATAAAAAGACCGCCAGATTTGCTCGTCCAAGTTTTACTTATTATTTTTTCTCCGTAATCTTATACACTTTTCCTTTGGAATCGTATGTCGTCCATGTACCATCAGGTTCTCCGTTCGTAAAGGTACCTGATCGTTTGAGAGTTCCGTCAGGGCGATACCACTCCCAATATCCGTGAGGTGTACCATCCTTCATTTTTCCTTTTGACCATACTGTCTTACCACTCGCGTGGTACTTGATGGTAAAGCCACGAATGATTGATGTTTTCTTTGTGGGTATCGTTTTCTTCATATATTTATATTATACCTTTGTCTTTTGTTGGTCCCCACTGCCAATGTGGTTTTTCTCCTTTCTTGTAACAAATACGAATAAGCGTTGCTGTGAGGATAGTAACCGGCAAAATAAAAGTAAAAACGATTTCACGTGTAGGAGAATTTCCGTCGATAGTAAGAGCGAAAAGTGTAACCGCTACAACATACACAAGAATCACGAGCCATCCTTGCCAAGTCACAGGAACCCAACCCCAACCATAGAGCTTGGCTTTGAACCAAAGGTGTTTCGGATTATCTTTTAGATACGCAATGTATTTCTTGATCATGTGAGTATATTTTAGCAGAAATTACGCTATACTACTTGTAATCTTGTCTGCCATGTGTAGAAAGAGTATCCGAAACCGTCCCTTGCTGGGGCGGTTTCAGCTTTTATATAAGTTTGCTTACATCTTGCTAGTGAATGTAAACAAAGTGGCCTGGTTTGTTTACATTGAGTATGCAAAAGGCGTATTTTGTCCACTACATCAGCTGCACTGGACGAAATCAGTACTTTTTGTCCAGTATACTGTGCTTATTTGCTTACATTGTGGTTTTACTCAAAATATGCTATATTGTGACTGGAGTATACCTTTAAGGATAACTCCAGTCTACAAATGGATAAAAAACCAACAAAAGGCGAATATT
>Ga0163147_10008494_pt1 | contig 11383 bp, 22 predicted proteins | sample OliLakLV19MP6G1_FD_148597 | JGI IMG/M metagenome (GOLD analysis project Ga0163147, IMG submission 148597) | Freshwater microbial mat bacterial communities from Lake Vanda, McMurdo Dry Valleys, Antarctica- Oligotrophic Lake LV.19.MP6.G1 | ecosystem: Environmental > Aquatic > Freshwater > Lake >...
CTCAGCCCCCCGCGCTGGATGCTGATTATGACCTCACCGTTGTGCGTCAGCACGATGCCCGTCTCGCGGCTGGATTCGATTGCCCATTGGCCTTTAAGTTTTTCGATGATCATCGTCTCCCGCTTTCACGCACGCAAAATAAACTACGCAGGCACCTGAACGCAAGCAATTCCATTCGACCCCACACGGTGACACGCTTCGGTGGGCGACTCATTTTCTATCACCCAGCAGAAAACGTAATACAGGCACCTGGATTTGCCACCGCGTCGATGGGATTGTCGAGGTGACAAATCTTTGATCGGAGTCTATTCTCAGTCCCCACCCCTTATAGTGTTTCAAATGCACCGTCCGACTGCCGACCGCGGTGGCGGCTCTTCCGTAATAATCCGAAGGTGAACCGTTGCCATGTGCTACGTATCCCCATCAGGCGTGGTGTTTGTCAACACACTCGACAGCGCGGAGTCCGGCACGAACATCGCGCTATCACCGTCCTCCACCAGGATACCGTCACACGGCGCGGGTCTGCGGACCCATCCGCCGGTAACTGGAATTGGGATTAAATCGTCTTTGCTGATTTTTTGAATCGTCTGTGTCATGTCTCTATCCTTTCGCTAAGCGTTTTCCATGCAAGCGCCGCAACTTGAGGAACGACTGCATTTCCGAGGCACCTAAGACGGTTCACTTGATTGCGACCTAAATAGAAACGACAAGCTCGCGCGATCCATTCACCCACTTGATGACTAGACGTGGGTCGCCATGCTTTTTTGAGCGTGTAAGATGGGTCGCGCAAAGTCCTTTTCGGGACGATGGCCTCTCGCAGACAGAACACAACCGCTTCGGGGTAGATCGAATGATCTCCCCCGCTGCATGATGCAATGATGTGTGACAGGACGAGCAAAGCGTTTGCAAGTTCTCCGTGGCGTTGTTCCTCCAGTTCCTGTCCTTGTGATGGATTGACAAGCGGACGACGGCGCCACATTTCTCGCATGATCGCCCCCTGATCTTGTAAACGCGCTTCAGCATTGCTGAACGCGATGGGGCCTCCTCTCGATGGAATAAGCCCGAGCATTCGGTTGAACAAAATCTCCGCATCATGAAGCGTGATGCGTCCTCCAATGTCGAGCCGTATATTTTCCGACAAAGCGGCACCGAACAGTGCTCGCAAATCTTCAGTGGCATCTCTTTGCGCTTTCGACCCATCGACTAAACCTCCACCCAATCTTCTGGCAGTCCCATTAGGCAACATACAAACAGCGGGTTTAGGGCCATCATACCCCTCGATTCCGTCTGGCCCAGGCGGGAAGCGGTGACCGCCTGTGTGGCTAGGTTCATTCCGTGCTTTCCGCGCAGTTGCGACGGCGACGGTTTCGTCTGCCGATTCTCGCTCTCCGACGCTCTTGGGGTAGCCCAGTTTTTCGCCAACGCCGCCAACGCCGGTCGTTTCGCTGCCCCTGGCGAGTCCGACTGATTGTATCCAGTTGACACGCTCGCGTCGGGTGTAGGCCAGGATGAAAATCCTTTCCCTACGGTGGGGCGCGCCAACGTCGGACGCTCGAAAACAACCCCACTCCGCATCGTACCCGAGCGCGGAAAGGTCCCCAAGAACGCGGTCCATTCCGCGTCTAAGCAACGCTGAGACGTTTTCCACGAACACGAAGGGGGGTCGAAGAATGCCAACGATTCGAGCGAATTCTGACCAGAGCCCGGACTTTGCCCCTTCGATTCCTTCGCGCTTGCCGGCGTTGCTGATGTCTTGGCAGGGGAACCCTCCGCAGATAATATCGACGCGTTCGGTGTTTTCATTGATGTCCTTGACGTTTTCATATCGTGTTGCATTTGGCCAATGTTTAGCGAGTACTGCACGTGCATACGGATCGCATTCCGCTTGCCAGCGGACAGACGCGCCAGGAATAGCAACCTCGATGCCTGCTTCTAGGCCACCGATGCCGCTGAATAGCGAACCTATAGTGATCATGTCGACCTCTTGCCCTTGGTCAATCCACTTAGTACCGTGGTGTGGTGATGTCCCGTGAGCCTCCCAATTTCCGGATAGCTCAGATTTTGATTGCGCGTCAGCAGGATATCCGGCGTGCGTCCCTTTTCGATTGCCCATGGGGCTTCAAGCTCTTTGATGATCATCGTCTCCCGCTTTCTTGATGCTGTGTGGTCTTTTCATTGGTTAACTTTTTCCGTTCTCAATCTCTCGCAAGCAGTATCAAAATACTTCTCGTCGCGCTCGATACCCACGAAGCGACGGCCTGTACGGATCGCAGCAACACCTGTTGTGCCGCTGCCCATGGTGTTGTCGAGCACTAGATCGCCTGGGTTCGTGTATGTCAGGATCAAGTATTCCATGAGCGCCACGGGTTTTGGCGTGGGGTGTACGGAGCCTCTTTCAACAAACCCAAAATTAATTACCTGCTTAGGGTATCGCCTGCCGGGGTTGTCCTCTCTCTGATTTGTGAAGGCCCCATAACAGTCTGTTTGACTAGTGCTTTTAGTAGGATCTCCCCCTTTGTTTTTTTTGAACGGAGTCCCTGAAGAAAATTGAGGGTTGTAGGTACATTGGTTGGCGTAGAACACTAGAACATCCTCCTTGTCCTTCATGGGCATTTTCTTGGCGTTAAGATGCCCCGTACCTTTCGGTTTTTGCCACGTCCAATCGTACTTAAACATCCTAGGATTGCTCATTACCAAAGCGCTCGTAAACGGCTGTGATGCAGTAAGCACGATAGCTGCGTCAGGTTTGCAGATCCGTTTGTACGCAGCCCACAAAGGCTCGAAGGGGATAACTGAATCCCACTTGCAAGCCGTGGTACCGTAGGGCAGATCGGCTAACACCATGTCAATCGAACCGTCAGGTATTTCGGCCATGCGTTCAAAAGTGTCACCTAGTGAAACTTGAACCCCAGGCAGACTACGCCAGATCATGGGTTTACTTTTCGCCAGTATCCGCTGACAATGCCTGCCTCGACAGCGGTCGGCCCTCGTTGGAGTACGCAGTCATGCGTTCTTTTGGACTGCCTGCAAACGAGCTTGAGCAATTGCCACAGCTTCTTCGCAGATATCGTTCCCCAGGAAGCGGCAACCCAGGGACAGAGCCGCGATACCTGTTGTGCCTGAGCCCATGAAAGGATCGACTACAATTTCGTGGGGAGTCGTACTTTGTGCGACGAGGACTTCCATTACTTTTACAGGTTTTTGGGTGGGGTAGCCTTGGTAAATACGCGGTTCTCGTATCACGTCAGCGGTGCCCAGGTCGTTCAGCTTACGTTTACCTTTTTCAAAAAACAAGATGCACTCGTGCCTTGCGCGGTAATGGTATCCCATGCCGATTTTTTCTTTGTCCCACACGAGAAACTTCCAGAACTTGAACCCGGCATGTTCCGCCAGCGGCTTCGCAACGAACATGGTTTTTTGGTCGCAGAACATGTAGAAATGCCGGTCTTTCTTGAGCACGCGGAAGATTTCCGCGAAGAGTTCAGGAAAGCGCGAGTTCGGAAAAATTTGGAACCAGTCATTGCTTGAAGCTTTGCTATGCGAAAGGCGCGTTGTGGTACCTTTGCTGCGATGCTCCTCAAGGGATTCGTACGGAGGATCGGTCACAACGAGATCGACAGAAGCGGTCTCTAGGCCCTTCAAAAACGTTACTGCGTCTACCTTGGATATTTGAAAGCTCATTTTTCACTCAAAGCCGCTGAGACCTCACCTAAATTTTTTTCGTACTTCTCCAGGACGTACTGGGATGCAGCGAGAACACCCAATTCAAAGGACAACGCGTGAAACTTGGTTGAAGAGTCCGCCTGCCAGACAGTAAGGGGGCCCCAGTCTATACAGGAAACGGTTACGTCTTCTGCGATCTTCATTTCGCCTTTGCGATGGCCCCCGGGGAGGAAAGAAAAATCCCAAATCCACTGGTACTTTTCCAGGCGAAATAACACGCTTGCGGTCATTTCGCCTGAAGGCGTAAGAGCAGCGACGGATTCAGACGCGATCCGGGGTGCGGTAGCAGAAGGGAAAACGCTGGGATTGAAATCGGTTTCGTTCGTTCTTTCCGCAGCCACCCACGCGCGGGCCCATTGCAGCAGGTCTTCGTATGGGAAGCTGCCGCTGTGCGAAACCCCCGTGACGGGATTATACATGTGCAAGTTTAGCTGCTTGTTTGCGTTGAGTTGTGCCGTCAATTCAGCGCCATCTCGCGTCTTAATATTAAGGCAGGAAATCATCGGGTGAAGCTCCTGATCAGTTTGCGCAGCAAACCTGTCGCAGGTTCGGGGTACTGTTTGTTAACGCAGTTCGCACGAGTGTTTGTGTTGCAGTTACAAACTGCGCGGACATCGCGAGTGCAGAGATGGGGGACGCCTGGAGGATCGCCCGTGGGGTCTCGTCCTTTCTTGCGATTGTTATCCGCGCAGAGCCACCCTGATGCCCAATCCGCCGCCTTCAGAGACGAGTACGGGTAGGGATTGCTGGAGATGGGCATACCCACAGCAGCGGCATACGTGCCTTTGAGCGAAGCATTATTCTGCACGGTTATTCCTCGCTGACGAGGTGATCGGTGCGCATCTGGTGATGGCCTAAACGTCTTTGGTACTTCGCCTTTTGCTTTTCGAGGTACTCGATTTGTTTGGCGCGCTTCAGGTACAGAGGCGCTTCTTGCGCAAAGGAGGCTGCGAGATCTAGCTGCAGGGCGGTTTGCACTTCTACCTGCGCACTTTGCCCCGCCTCTGCCTCAGCAACAGAAGTACGTATACCCTCTGCTACTTCTTCCAACTTCGCGATTTGTTGTACTATCCCACAGAGTTCTGCCTGCAACTTGGCAGTAACAGATCGGAAGTGGCTGCTTGCGGCTTTTACCCTTTCAATCTCTTTCGCAAGCCGCGCGAGTTCGCCTCTGATATGCACCAACTCTGCGTCTTCCTCAAGCCGCAACGACAGGATCCCTTGACAGCACTTGTCTATCTGGCCCAGCAATCGCTGCGAACGCTCCTGGATAAACTCGTGCTGCGCTTCCCTCGCTTTTCTGTTAGGCGTTGGCGCGACGTTTGCGGGGGGCTCGTGCATGACTGCTGTGGGTGCAGCATCACGTAAACGTTCAAACATAGATTTCATGGTGTGCTGCCTCGTCGGAAAGAGAGAAGTGAAATTTGACGACCCGATGTAACAGGTTGAATCAAACACATTCGGCACACGGGTACAAGTGCTTTTCCGTTGGGGGTCACGCGAAGCGCGATGGGGGTTTTGTCCCCTGTGTCATGTGAAACCCATGCGCACGAGGCGAACGTAGGGTCTCCAGGTAAGAGCGTGCGAGAGTCACCGGGTCTCGGGTTTTTCAAGGGCATTTCGGCTCTCCAATCAAATGTGTTTCTCATTTTTTATTTTCCTTCATCAAACACGTCGTCAATCAATTCGCGGGCCGCTTTCGTGGCCTTGATGTATTTGTACGTGGTCTGGACACTGGCGTGGCCTACGCGCTCCTGAACCGCAGCAGGTGACATTTTTTCCACCATGTGAGTCACCGCGCTGTGCCGCAGAATATGAGGAAAACGCTTTTCCTCAGGAATGTTCGCGGTTTGAAAAATCGTATCCACGATATGCCTCACTTCGTGTCTGGTGATGCCCCAACGGACCCCGCAAGCGTCGCAGTGGGGGCAGGGAATAGATGAGGTTTGTTTTGTTTTTCGGTGGCTTTTGGTGATCGTCCCGGTGCCCTCGCATGGGTAGCACTTTCCTGGATGTTTTCCGGGGAACACAAAATCGCGTTGTTGGGTTTTTTCCTTGTGCACGTCGCGCGACGCGAGCCACCTTTGCAAAGATTCTGCGCAGCGCGCTGCTAAAGGGATCCAATCAGGGTCGAGTCCACCCTTGAGGTGAATCAACTGCACCCTGCGGCCGCGCAAATCAATATCCTCCATCCGTGCGAGACCCGGTTCGGATGCCCTCGCGCCGTTGGTGTAGATCCATTCGAGCAGCGCAGCTACCATAGGCCCTGCGTCTGCAGCGGCATCGCGGATGCGCTGGATTTCGTCAGGTTCAAGCACGGCTTGTGAACGGGATGTTTTACGTTTTCTTTGAGGGATCACTCGCATGGGTACCAGACCTTTATGTGTAATCATTCCGCCAACGCTTTCGATACTTCGTCAAAAAATTGAGTAGAGGTGCGCGAGATGGACAGCGACCCCGACCTGGACAGCTCCCGCAACGCCGACCGCGCCAGTGACCGAGACAGCGACCGCGCCCACGACCGCGACTGAGACCCCGACCCAGACCGCGCCCACGACCACGCACCTGACCGAGCCCACGACGCAGACCGCGACCGCGACAGCGACCCAGACAGCGATACAGGGAGCATCTGCTCTGTCATTATATTTGAGGGAAACAGAATCATAGCGACAACGCTTTCGCTACTGCATTGAAAAACTGAGCAGATGTGCGGGAGGTGGACCAAGACCACAACCGAGACAGCGACTCAGACAGCGACCCTGACGACGACCGCGACCCAGACGACGACGACGACCGCGAGGCGAACCCCGACAGCACCCACGACCGAGACAGCACACGCGACCCCGACTGCCACCGCGACCGCCACCCCGCCCGCAACAACGACCACGACTCAGACCCAGACAGCGACCACGACCGAGGGGTGAACCCCGACAGCACCCGCGACCTGGACCCCTTCATTATATTTGAGGGAAACAGAATCATAGCGACAACGCTTTCACTACTTCGTCAAAAAACTGAGTAGAGGTGAGCGAGATGGAGCCCCAACGCGGCGCAGACGCAGACCACGACCGCGACCGCGACCACGCCCCCGCCCGCGACCTCGACAGCGACCGCGACCACGACCACGACCACGACAGCGATCCCGCCGTTGTATGAAAGTCCCGCAGAATCATAGAGACAACGCTTTCACTACTTCGTCAAAAAATTGAGTAGAGGTGAGCGAGATGGAGCACCAACGCGATGCAGACTCAGACCGCGACCACGACCACGACCGCGACAGAGACCACGACAGCGACCGCGCCCGAGACCCCGACCTAGACAGCGACCGCGACAACACCCGCGACCGCGATCCCTTCATTGCATGAAAGTCCCGCAGAATCATAGAGACAACGCTTTCGCTACTTCGTCTAAATACTGAGCACAGGTGCGCGAGATGGACCACCAACGCGAGGCAGACTCTGCCCACGACTGCGACAGCGACCACGACCGCGACAGTGCCCGCGACCACGACAGCGACCGCGACCACGACCCAGACCACGACCAAGCCCCCGCCCGCGACCGCCACCGCGACCGCGACAACACCCGCGACCGCGACCGCGACCACGATCCCGCCGTTATACGAAAGTCCAACCGAATCACAGCGACAACGCTTTCACTACTTCGTCAAAATACTGAGCACAGGTGCGCGAGATGGACCACCAACACGAATCTGACTGTGACCACGACCACGACCGCGACCGCGACTGCGACCGCGACCACGACTGCGACCGCGACCACGACCCCGCCTGCGACCACGACAGCGACAGCGACTCCGACCGCGACAGCGACCGCGATCCCGCTGTTGTATGAAATTCCCGCAGAATCATAGAGACAACGCTTTCACTACTTCGTCAAAATACTGAGCACAGGTGCGCGAGATGGACCGCCACCGCGACTGCCGCCACGACCACGACCGCGACCACGACATAGACCGAGACCGAGACCGCCACCCAGACCCCAACCACGACCACGACCCCGCCTGCGACCACGACAGCGACAGCGACTCCGACCGCGACAGCGACCGCGATCCCGCTGTTGTATGAAAGTCCAACCGAATCACAGCGACAACGCTTTCGCTACTTCGTCAAAAAACTGCGCAGATGTGCGCGAGATGGAGCACGACAGCGACCCCGGCACCGACCGCGCCCACGACCACGACCGCGACCGCACCCACGACGCAGACCGCCACCGCAACAGCGACCCCGACCACGACCACGACTGCGACCGCACCCACGACGCAGACCGCCACCGCAACAGCGACCCCGACCACGACCACGACTGCGACCGCGACCCCGCCCGCGACCACGACCACGACCGCGACCCCCATCTCTCCATTCTAGCCAAGTCCCACAGAATCATAGCGACAACGCTTTCGCTACTTCGTCGAAAAATTGAGTAGAGGTGCGCGAGATGGAGCGCGCCTGCGACCGCGACCGCAACCCCGACCACGACCCCGACAGCCACCGCGACCACGACCCAGACCACGACCACGACCCAGCCAGCGACCGCGACCCCGCCCGCGACCACGACCACGACCGCGACAGAGACCACGACAGCGACCGCGACGCCGACCGCGACAGCGACCGCGACAGCGATCCCGCCATTCGATCAAAGTCCAACAGAATCATAGCGACAACGCTTTCGCTACTTCGTCAAAAAACTGAGTAGAGGTATGGGAGGTGGACCGAGACCACGCCGCCCCTGACCACGACCCCGACCACGACCGTGAATGCGCCAGCGACCCCGACCGCCACCGAGACCACGCCGCCCCTGACCAAGACCACGACCACGCCGCCGTCCCCGACAGCGACTCAGACCACGACCACGACCACGACCGCGACCCCGATTTCTCCATGGTATCCAGGTCCAACAGAATCATAGCGACAACGCTTTCGTCACTGCATTGAAAAATTGAGTAGAGGTGAGCGAGATGGACCACCAACGCGAATCTGACTGTGACCGCCACCGCGAATGCCACCGCGACAGCGACCACGACCACGACAGCGACCATGACCGCGACCACGACCGCGACCGCGACCACGAATGCGTCCCCATCCCCGCCTGCGACCACGACCGCCAACCAGACCCCGACCACGACGCAGACCGCGACAGCGACATAGACCACGACCACGACCGTGACCCCGATTTCTCCATTATTTCAAGGTCAAACAGAATCATCCCGTCAACGCTCTCGCTACATCGTCAAAAAATTGCGCAAAGGTGCGGGAGGTGGACATAGACCGCGACCGCGCCTTCACCAGCAACCACGACCCCGACCGCGACCACGACCGAGACTGCGCCAGCGGCCCCGGCGGCATCTGCCACCGCGACAGCAACATCGACCGCGACTGCGACCACGACCGCGACCACGACCGCGAATGCGCCAGCGATCCTGACCGCGACTGCGACCCCCACCCCTCCACTACCGCCAAGTGAAACCTAATCATAGAGACAACGCTTTCGCTACTTCGTCAAAAAACTGCGCAGATGTGCGCGAGATGGACCCCCTACGCGACTCAGACCACGACGCCGACCGCCACAGCGACCCGGACCCGGACCCGGACCGCCACCGCGACCACGAGGCGAACCCCGCCTGCGACCACGACCACGACGACGCCTCCGACGCTGACGCCGACTCTGCCTGCGACTTAGACCACGACAGCGAATGAGACAGTGACTCAGACCGCGACTCCGACCACCACGACCGCGACTCCTGCATTACCTCCAAGGGAAACCTAATCATAGCGACAACGCTTTCGATACTTCGTCACAAAACTGAGCAGATGTGCGCGAGACGGACCACCAACGCGACCACGACCACGACCGCGACAGCGACTCTGCCCACGACCACGACTGCGACTGAGACCCCGACCGCGACCACGACCACGACCGCGATCCCGACCACCACCACGACCGCGACCGCGACCGCGATCCCTCCATTGTGTCAAGGTCCAGCAGAATCATAGCGACAACGCTTTCGCTACTTCGTCAAAAAACTGCGTAGATGTGCGCGAGATGGAGCACCCACGGGACCACCACGACCACGCCCGCCACCTAGCCAGCGACCGCCACAGCGCCCGCGACCTAGACCTAGACCACGACCGCGACCGCGATCCCTTCATTGTGTCAAGGTCCAACAGAATCATAGCGACAACGCTTTCGCTGTTTCGTCAAAAAACTGCGCAAAGGTGCGCGAGAGGGAGCACCAACGCGGCGACCCCGCCCCCGCCCGCGACCGCGACCCCGATCCCGACCACCACCACGACCGCGACCGCGACCGCGACCGCGATCCCTCTATTGTATCAATGTCCAACCGAATCACAGCGACAACGCTTTCGCTACTTCGTCAAAAAACTGAGCAGATGTGCGCGAGACGGACCACCAACGCGGCGACCACGACCACGACAGCGACCCCGACCACGACCCCGACCGCGACCGCGACAGCGACCACAACCCCGCCCGCGACCGCGATCCCTCCATTGTGTCAAGGTCCAACAGAATCATAGCGACAACGCTTTCGCTACTGCATTGAAAAACTGTGCAGATGTGCGCGAGATGGAGCACGCCTGAGACTTAGACCGCGACCTCGACCTCGCCTCTGCCCACGACCGCGTTCTTGACCACGAATGCGTCCCCGCCCGCGACCACGAATGCGTCCCCGCCCGCGACCGCCACCAAGACTCAGCCCGCGATGTAGACCCTTCCCGCAACCTCCCCATTATTTCAAGGTCCAACAGAATCACAGCGACAACGCTTTCGTCACTGCATTGAAAAACTGCGCAGATGTGCGGGAGACGGACCGCAACCGCAACTGCAACCGCGACCGCGACCTCGACCTCGACCACGACCACGCCAGCGACAACGACAGAGACTCAGACCGCGACCACCACGACCACGCCCGCGACCGCCACCAAGACGCAGCCCGCGATGTAGACCCTGCCCGCAACCTCCCCATTATTTCAAGGTCCAACAGAATCATAGCGACAACGCTTTCGTCACTACATTGAAAAACTGCGCAGATGTGCGGGAGACGGACCGCAACCGCGATGAATCAGACCCCGATCGCCACCGCTGCCACCGCGCCCCCGACCGCGACCACGACCGCGACTCTGCCCATGACCGCGACCACGCCCGCGACCGCGACAGCGACCACGAATGCGATCCCCCCATTGTTTCAAGGTCCAACCGAATCACAGCGACAACGCTTTCGATACTTCGTCGAAAAATTGAGCAAAGGTGCGCGAGATGGAGCACGCCTGCAACCGCGACTGCGACCGCGACTTTGACCACGCCAGCGACAACGACAGAGACTCAGACCGCGACAACCACGACCACGACAGCGACATCGACCGAGACATCGACCGCCACCAAGACATAGACCGCGACGCAGCCCCCTTACGCAAACCCCCCATTGTTTCAAGGTCCAGCAGAATCATAGCGACAACGCTTTCGCTACTGCATTGAAAAACTGCGCAGAGGTGTGCGAGGTGGAGCCCGCCTGCCACAGCGACATCGACCCCGACTTTGACCACCACCGCGACTGCGACAGCGACCCAGACCACAACCCCGCCCGCGACCACGACCACGCCCGCCCCCGCGATAGCGACAGCGACAGCGACTT
>Ga0163147_10008496_pt1 | contig 11383 bp, 10 predicted proteins | sample OliLakLV19MP6G1_FD_148597 | JGI IMG/M metagenome (GOLD analysis project Ga0163147, IMG submission 148597) | Freshwater microbial mat bacterial communities from Lake Vanda, McMurdo Dry Valleys, Antarctica- Oligotrophic Lake LV.19.MP6.G1 | ecosystem: Environmental > Aquatic > Freshwater > Lake >...
GTATTTCGGCAGCGCGCCCCCTTCCTGCAAGCGCATCCGGCTAAAGGCTTCCCAGTCTTCGTGTTCAAGCGTATGGCGTGCGATTTCCGGCGCGATTTGCCGGGGAATGACCACCGCGCCATCGTCGTCGGCGATCATGATGTCGCCGGGCAGCACGAGGACGCGGCTGCACGCGATCGGTACGTTGTACGCCCAGGGAAACAGCGTGGACTGCGAAGCGTAATTGGGGGTGAAGCCGCGCACCCACAACGGAAGATCGATCTTTTGAACGTGGGGCCAATCCCGAATGTAGCCGTCGGCGACGATGCCCACGCCCCCCTGTGCTTTAAAATAAGTGATCAGCATTTCGCCTAAACAGCCTGTATAGGGATCGCCGTAGGCTTGAATAGCCAGCACATCACCAGGCATGACTTTCTCGAACACCGCCCACAACGCGCTGTACTTCTCGCTGTATTCCTGGGCGATGCCTGACGCGACATCTTCGCGCTGAGGCATGAACTGAAGCGTGAGGATGCTGCCGACGATCTTCGTCCCAGGTTGAGCAGTCTTCGGTCCTTCGATGAAGGTTTGGCGAATGCCCATCCTGTGCATCATCGCGCTTGCCGTCGCGCTGCTGACCCCGCGAAGTTGTTCGATGAGCGCCGGGTCGCTGCGCTGGAAATCCGGTCCTTGTATAGGCAGTGTGATGTCGGGGCGGGCAATCGTACCACTGGCAATCGTCGAAAGCGGCGTGTTGTTGTTCATCGGTCAGCCTTGAGTGAGGGTAAAGGTGCTGAGGGTGAAAGCAGTCCATCGGCTCTCAACCGCTCCCAAAGTTCAGTGGGTATCGATTCTTGAAGCGCGTCCAGGCAGGCGCGCACCTCAGGGGCAGATTGAAAGCCGACGACCAACGCTTTGACAGCCGGATGTGTCAGTGGATACTGAGTTGCGGCGGTATGAACGGGAACATCGAACATGTCGCAGATCGCTTCGATGGCAGAAACGCGCGCTGATACATTGGGCGGCGGCGGCGCGTGGTTGTAACGTGCTTGCGGATGCGATGCTCCTGTCGCCAGGATGCCGCTGTTGTAAATACTGGCAGCAAAAATCGGGATGTTTTTGTCGTGACAAAAATCGAGCAGGGGCAGCGCGCCCTGTTCCAGCAGCGTCCAGCGTCCGGCGATCATGAAGCAGTCGAAGTCGGCATGGCGGGCTAGTTCCAATGGCAGCTGCCATTGATTCATGCCCGCACCTATGGCTTTGATCACCCCCTGTGCGCGCAGGTCGTCCAATGCAGGAAAGGTTTCGTCGAGGACCTGACGGATGTCGTCGTCGGGATCATGCACATACACCAGATCGACGTGATCGACCTGCAGGCGTTTGAGGCTGCCTTCAAGGCTGCGCAGCACACCCTCTCGGCTGTAGTCCCGGCGGACATCGACACCGTCGATGTCGTACCCAACTTTGGTGGCGATGACCAGCCGATCACGCGCCAGCGTCGAAACGACCTGTCCGGTACGGCGTTCTGCTAAGCCCCGGACGTAGCTTGGAGCGCTATCGAACCAGGTGACACCCTGTTCAAACGCATAGGTTAGCGCTTCTCTGGTCTGAGTTTCCGCGATCGGTTCACCGGCACTCCAGGCGGGAGCGGTCGCCAGCGGTGCGGTCCCAAATGCCAGGTGTGGAACGACAAGTCCGTGTGTACCGACAGGGGTTCGCGCTTGCACATGGATCATGTGAGGCGCTCCCAGGGCAGCGCATAGGAAGGATCGTTGACGAAACGGTCGATGTGCAGCGTGAGCTGGATCTCGGTCGCGGCGGGTAGCTGTACACGCAGCAAAGAGTCCTCGACTGCGAGCGTTTGTAGAGTGATATGCAGTTCAGGCGCGGCATAACCTGCAGCGCCTTGCACTCCAGGATAGGCGCTGGAGCGTTGGTCATACTCCAGGCTGGTGAAACGGTGCTCCCCGAACGCGCCCGCCTGAATGATCAGATCGCGCGCCTCGAAGACGCTCAGGTTGACCAGATGCACGACGATGACCTCCGCGTCGATCTTCTCCACCAGTGCGGCCACATCTTCTGGCAGTCCGGGACGGCGGCGCTGTACGTCAAAGTAACGTACCTGGCAGAGCAGCAGTCCGCCGTTGTAAATGATCTGCGGCGCGCCGAGAGTCAGCTGAACCAGGGCTTCGGTCGTGACCGGGTTGAGTTCCTGCCAGTGATGGATGTTGACCTGGCTCAGGTCTTTTTCGTCCTGACGAATCAATTCCATTCGCCGAGCGACCTTGCTGTAACTTTCGCTCAGAATTTTTTCGGGATAGTCGGAGTTTTCACCCTTCAGAAAGCACAGCCAGGGCTGCTCGTGTCCCGCATCTTCTTTGTTTCGGAACGCGATCACGTCCCGCCAATCGGTCAGACTGGTTTCGCGCAGGGTAGCAATCCGCTCCCAATCCTCGTTGTCATGGGAAAGATTCCACAGCGCCACAGGGTAAACCGGGGAAGGGGTCTGGTAGTCGAACCAGCCGCTGTCACTGTAGCGGTAAGGCACGACGAACACTTCCGTCTCTGCTGTGTGCTGGTGCAGCAAACCGATCCAGTGATGACCCAGACTCATCGCCAGCGACCCCAACGTGCGCGTTTCGCCGAGCGCATGAATGGTGTCAATCTGTGTGCGTGGTAAATCCAGATAATGCTTGTCGCTGGTCAGCAGATAAGCATTCGCTCCAGCGACGATGGCAGCCATACAGACGTTGTAATAACCATGAGGCCAGCTCCAGCCGTACAGCCCACCATACCACTTGCCGTCAATGTATTCGCCCACCTCCCCTGACAAGCCGACGTTGTCGGGTAATAAACCGCCGTTTTGTCGCGCGCGCTCCTGCCATGCCCCGACGTACTCGGTGAGCCACTGACGGTATTTTTCATCGCCCGTCATCAGGTAAGCGTTGGCGATCAGACTGGTGACGATGAGATTGGTGGCGGCATCTCCTTTGCCCATACGGGCTTGCATCATCTCGCCCATGCGCTGTGCCAGCATAGGGTCGCGCAGGTCTTCATAGGAGGTCACGCCTTCGACATCCTCATAGGGCAGCCCATAGGGAGCCATATAGGGATACCAACCGTAAGACACCTCACTGTCGAAATAGCCCCAGCGTGGACCGATGCTGCCGTTATGGGGCGCACGAATGAGGTGATGCTGCGGGTCGTAGTTCTGCGCTTCGGGGTCTTCGTTCAGGTAAAGCCCGGCAAAACGCCTGGCACGTTCCACCAATTTGGGATGCGTGGGATCGGCCAGGCACAGAAAATAAAAATAGATATAGCTCTCGCCTTGATGAAACTGATCGTAGCCGCGCTCATACTCTTTATGTACGAGGCCGAGCCGCGTCAGCTGCACCGTCACAGCGTCCCAATGATGGTGCGCCAGTTGCAGCAGGTGGTCGCCGCCCCCCATCAGGTACAGCAGCGCCCAGTTGTAGAAGCTTTCATAGAAATCATCCGCGCCATCGCGCGTTTGAAATGAGTCGTCCTGGTCGTCACGCCAGCGCAGCCTGCCGTCTGGATGGGTGTATTTAGCCGCGAAGGGAAACACCGATTGGCTCATCACTTCGATGAGTCTACGCTCCCACACCGCCCAGGAGGGTGGAACAACGAGCGGAATAGTTGCTTTGACGCCTGGAATAACGCGCGTTTCTTTTATCAATGCCATGTTATGAAAACTCGTTCATTGACAAGTCGATAAAAACTATCTAGACTGGATTATAAAGTGGTCAGACCACTGGGTCAATATACCAAAACGCTTTTAACCAGACATGCTTTTAAGAATGATGAAGTGAACCTATGGACTTACCCGTTAGCCAACAAAAACCGTCAGTCGCTCAAGTGCCCGTGAGCGCACCACAGCCGCGTTGGGCTTCCCTGAGAGGGCATATTTTTCGACGCAATCTGACTTGGTTCCTGATGGCGCTGCCCGCCCTCATCTGGATTTTGATCTTCCGCTATCTCACCTTATTTGGTACATGGATCGCTTTTACTGATTACAAAGTCCGTCGCGGCGTGTTTGGCAGTGACTTCGTGGGCTTACAAAACTTCGAGTTTTTGTTCACGACCGATACGGCACTCCGTGCCACACGCAACACTATTCTGCTGAACGTGCAGTTCATCATCGTCACCATGGTGTTTTCGCTGTTTGTCGCATGGCTGTTATTCGAAATCTACAACAGCGTCCTGACCAAGTTCTATCAAACCCTGCTGTTGTTGCCACGCTTTGTCTCGTGGGTGGTCACGTCCTATTTCGTCTATGCGCTGCTGGCGACGGATAACGGACTGGTCAACTCACTGTTGCGAAGTCTCGGTTTAGCGCCGATCACCTGGTACGCCTCTGCCGAGTACTGGCCCGGAATTCTGACTCTGGTCAGTCTATGGGCGAGCGTAGGTATCAGCAGTCTGATTTATCTTTCGGGCATGTTGGCGATCGACGTACAACTTTTCGAAGCGGCCCGTATCGACGGCGCGAACAAATGGCAGCAATTCATTTACATCACGATTCCGATGCTGCTCCCCCTGATCGTGATCACTCTGCTGCTCGCTGTGGCGTCTATCCTGAACGCTGATTTTGGATTGTTCTTCCAGGTGACTCGAAATCAAGCACTGCTCTACCCGACGACCGATGTGCTGGATACCTTCATCTATCGTTCACTGTTGGTGACGAACAATGTCAGTCTGTCTGCCGCCGCACAGTTCTATCAATCGATTGTGGGTTTTACATTGGTGATCGTATTCAACTGGATCGTTCGTCGTATTGAACGCAGCGACGAACCATTGTCTTTATTTTAGAGGATTCTATGGCCACCTACACCGTAAAACTCCGCCAACAGAGACAACTCGACCGCGACCGACTGCTGAGCATCCTGGGCCGCTTCAGCGTTCACCTGGCGCTGATGTTCTTCGGTTTGTCCTGCCTGGTCCCACTTCTGCTCATTCTCTCTGCTTCATTCACGGATGAAGTCGCGCTGACGCGTAACGGCTATAGTTTGATCCCTTCGGAGTTCAGCACCGAAGCTTATCAAGCGATCTTCCGAAATCCGACCGTGATCCTGCGTGCCTATGGGGTCACACTATTCACCACGATCGTCGGCACGCTCACCTCCCTCACGCTGATGTCGCTTTTGGCTTATGTGCTTTCGCGACCCGAATTCGTCTTGCGGAAGCCGCTGTCGTTTTTTGTCTTTTTCACGATGTTGTTCAGCGGCGGTCTCGTGCCGTTCTACATTTTGATGACGCAGTATCTCCGCGTGCAGGACACTTTCTTTGCCCTGCTGCTGCCCAACCTGGTGAGTGCTTTTTATGTCCTCATCTTACGAACCTACTTTGTCGCGCTTCCGTCCGAGCTGCTCGATGCTGCACGCGTAGACGGAGCCAGCGAACTGCGGATCTTCATCTCCATCGCAGTGCCACTCGCCAGGCCAGCTCTGGCGACGGTCGGGTTATTCGTCGCCCTGAATTACTGGAATGATTGGTCGACGTCGCTTTATTTCATTCGCGACCCCGATCTTTACCCGCTTCAGTACCTCCTGTACATCATTCGGAGCAATGCGGAGGCGATGCAGCTTCAGAGCGCTGTCGGGACGATATCGACGGGTCAAATGCCGACGCAGACAGCGCGTATGGCGATGGCTGTCCTGGCGACTGGTCCGGGTGCTGTGTTCTTTCTCTTTTTCCAGCGCTACTTGATCCGAGGGGTCACGCTTGGCGCATTCAAATAGGCACTTCGCGGTTTAAATGACCGTATGTGTGACACCAGCAACAAATTAACCAATCCATTAAAGGAGTTAGTTTCATGAAATCAGGGCTTTCTAGACGTAGTTTTCTGAAGGTGATGGGATCGTCAGCAGCAGTCGGTGGTTTCACACTGTCCGGTTTGTCGGGTATCTCCAGGGCATTCGCCGCACACCGCTTTCAGGGTGTGCCCACCTTGAGCTACATTTTCCCCGGTGCGCCTCAACCTGATGTGGCGCGGGTCGTGGAAGCGCTGAACGCTTACATGGCGGAGCGCATCGGCGCGACCATCGATCTGCGCGCCATCGAGTGGGGGACGTTCGACACCCAGATTTCGCTCATCAACGCATCCGCCGAACCGTATGATCTGGTCTTTACCGCGCCCTGGATCAACAACTACTACAACAATATCAGCCAGGAATATCTGGCTCCTCTGGAGGGGTTGCTGCCCGAACTGGCTCCTGGATACTGGGCGAGCCTGACCCCCGCAACCTGGGAAGCAGCGCGGGTCGCAGGTCATATCTATGGTGCGCCCAACCAGCAAATCTTTGTCAAACCCTTTGGACCCAACATCCGAACCGATCTGTTAGAGGCGATTGGTCTCAGTGATGAGTTCCAGGCGCTGACAAGTTGGGATCAGCTCGACCCAATCATGGCGGCAATCAACGAATACGTCCAGACCGACGATATTCTGACCCATGTGACCTATAACCTCGCGCAGGTGGTCACGCCTGAAGCCTGGAATTACGACCCCCAGGATTTTGGGCTGGCGGTCAAGGGTTCGGACGCAAGCGCTCAGGTGGTCATCTTCAGCGAAACTGACGAATACCGTCAGGCAGCGGAGCTGATTCGTCAATGGTATGTGGCGGGTTATTCACCCTCCGACCAAACGCTGTTGGCTGAGATGGATCAGGCGTGGACAGCAGGTCTGTATGGGCTGCGCATGGCGGACATCGTGAAGCCGGGCGGCGAAGCCGAAACCGCCGCACGCTGGGGGCACGCAGTTACGGCGAAAGCGATTTCGCAACCCATGCTGACCACAGGCGGCGTGACAGCCACAATGTATGGGCTCAGTTCCATCTCTCCCAATCCTGAGTTGTCCGTCAAATTCCTGGAACTCGTCAATACCGACCCGGTCTTCTACAACACCTTGTGCAAAGGTATCGAGGGCGTGCATTGGGAATGGGCTGACGAGGAACGCCTGCTGATCAAACCGGCGGGTGACGCAGCCAGCTTCGCCGATACCGGCTATAGCCCGAACACAGACTGGATGTTCGGCAACGTCTTCAATTCGTACTACACCGATGAATCTCAAGTCGGCGCTTGGCCTTTGACGGCTGAATTGAATCGCACGGCGATGCCGTCGCCGGTACTGGGCTTCACGTTCGACCGCTCGGCGGTCGAGACCGAGATCTCTTCCATCTCGGCAGCGATGGGTGAATTTAGCGCGCCCGTAAACCAGGGCTTTATTGACCCTGCGGAGGGTATCACCCTTCTGAACCAGGCACTCAGGGATGCGGGCATCGAAGCCGTTCGTGACGAGATGCAGTCGCAGATCGATGCCTGGAAAGCCGCGAACGCCTAGTCGCCCAGCAGGACGACCCGGAAAAAGCGGATTCTATCAGTTGGACCTGGGACATAGAAATGTGCTTCTTCTATGTCCCGGTTTTTGAGACAAGTCGCCATTTTTGTTCTCATTGTCTCGTACAATAAAACGACGGAAATTGGTTAGGTCACCTGGACAAAAAGCGCATGGCAACTCGTCAACCCAACTTGAGCGATCAGTTTCGCGGCAGTCTTCATCGCGAGGCAATGTCGGACCAGATCACTGAACGTGTTTTGTCGCTGATCCGTGAACAGCATCTTCATCCTGGGGATAAGCTTCCCCCAGAACGTGAATTAGCATCCCTCATGGGGGTCAGCCGCGCTACCGTGCGCGAAGCCCTGCGATCGCTGTCCATGATGAATGTTGTGGAACTGCGACATGGCTCTGGCACGTTTGTAACTTCGCTGGAAACAGAGCTGCTCGTCGAGCGTTTCGATATGGTGTTTTCGCTCAATGACAATTCATTTCTGGATCTGATCGAAGCTCGAAAGATCATCGAACCGGGCGCGACGTTCCTGGCGGTCCAGCGCATCACAGAGGAGGAGACGGCACGCTTCGAGGCGATTTTAGTGCGTTCGTGGCACTGCCTGAAGACGCAGCCCATCGAGTTTCCAAAGCTGGATGTCGAATTCCATATGTTGATGGCAGAATGCTCGCACAACGCGCTGCTGACGCGGATCATGCAGGCGGTCGCGCGTTTAAGTATCGCCAGCAGTCAGCGAACGACATTCAGTGTTCGAGGTGAAGTCGATCCCGCTGGAGTCGAGCGAGCGATCCGCGCGCATCAGAATATCGTTGACGCGATCAAAGCGCATGATCCTGACCTTGCCCGTGACCGTATGGCGGAACACCTTCAAAGTGTCGAAGGCACGCTTCGAGAACTCAAAACTGACTCCTGAGCGTGATATGAACCCACGTCTCAATCTGTGTCAGTCTCATTGCCTGGGCAGCAACCGCAATAAACTCAGGATATCTTATCTGTTCGATAACGCTGTAAGGTGTCTTCGGACAGCGAAACGCCCAGTCCAAGCCCTTCTTGATGAAAAAGCATCCCATCAACCATTCGGATAGGTTCATTCATGATCGTATGGCGGATCGGATTGAAAAGCTGGTTGTACTCGTAAATCAAAAAGAGTGTAGCTGGAGGTGGCGCGCGGGTCTTGGACGCGGGTCGAATTGCCGTAGGCGTCCTAGGACAGGATCGTCGTCTCGCCCGCGCCGTTGGTCTGCGTCAGCGGGCTGCCCTGGGCGTTCCAGGTGTAGCCGCCGAGCGCGCCGAGCATATCGCTGGCAGCAACGGGCAGGAAGGTGTTTTCGTCATAGGTGATCTGGCGGACGTAGCCGAGCGCGTCGGTCAGTGCCGTCGGTCCGCCGCAGCGGTTGTACGCCACGCTGACCAGCGTCACGCCGTTGGCGCGCAGATACGCCAACGCCAGATACCAGGCGATGGCGCGCGTTACGATGTCAGCATCGCCCATGATGTCCCTAAAACAATGGAACACCCGCTTGTGGGTCGGCTGGTCTTGCAATCGGTCACCCTGAATATTACTAAAACCCCAACTCGCAACTGCTCGTCTATCCACCACTTCCTATAGCGGATACCCCGATCAAACTGGCACATTTGCTCGAACAAGCCACCTGAACGCGCATTCGTATTGAAATGAAATTCTTTAAACGAACCTTAACAATCTATCTGTCGATTTCGTGAGTCGTCGCACGACGTTCCTGTAGATAGCGCGAACCAATTGACGCGAAATTGTTCGCTCACGCGCATTCAAAATCACACTACAAGGGGTGTCCGCCATGCGTTACTTGATGATTTGCTACGTCAACCCGGCTGCTTTTGGTCAAATGTCACAGAGCGAAATTGGCGCTCATTTGGGGAGCTATTTCACCTTCAACACGGAGGCACAGGCGGCAGGTGTACTGCGCAGTGCTGAACAGACTGAACAAGTGCCCCCCTTTGCAGTGACGGTGAAGAACGGTCAAACGGTGACGACAGATGGGCCGTTGGAACAGACGCACTACATGATTGGCGGATTGTATATCGTTGATGTTGCGGATCGTGCCGAAGCGGAAGCGTGGGCGGCGAAAGTGCCGGCGGCGCGCGATGGCATGGGCAGCATTCAGCTTCATCAGCTCGCAGAAGTCCCGACCGCCTAGCCCCGATTTCATCCACTTAAAAGTGGCAAGGACGTTTAGCGTGTGACCAAATAGCCCGTGCTTCCCCTGTATAGATATAGGTCGGAAGGCGGGCTGTTCGTTGTGACCGCAGCCAGCGCAGGCTAGAGCCTGTTAGGCACTTTTGAAAAGTACAGCGATAGAATAGGAGGATGAACAGAAAAGCCTGCCCACCGATGTGAGTGATGAAGAATGGGCGTTCGTCGCGCCGTACCTGACGCTGATGAGCGAAGATGCGCCGCAGCGCGAACACGCCTTGCGGGAGGTCTTCAACGGGTTGCGCTACATGTTGCGGGGCGGAATCTCGTGGCGGATGCTCCCCAACGACCTGCCGCTGTGGTACACCGTCTACCAACAAACCCAGCGTTGGCTGAAAGCGGCGGTGTTCGAGGCGATGGCGCACGACTTGCGCGAACGGTTGCGGCTGGCGGAAGGGCGCAAGCCGCAGCCGAGCGCGGTCATCCTCGACAGCGCCGGACGCTGCAATCCAGCCCGGAAAGCGGTCCGCGAGCGTCTGACGCTGAAGCAGTAGATCCCGCAGAAGTCGATCGCCTGATAAATGAGTTTCAATATCCTCTACGGATCGTCTGACGCTGAAGCAAAATGCCGCAGAGGCGGTTTTCTCAACAATTCTGATGTTTCAATATCCTCTACGGATCGTCTGACGCTGAAGCCTTCCCATGCTTCTTGTATCGAGCGTTGAGCCCAGAAGTTTCAATATCCTCTACGGATCGTCTGACGCTGAAGCGGTCGCGGTACAGAGTAGTCCCTAACGGGGAAAGGAGTTTCAATATCCTCTACGGATCGTCTGACGCTGAAGCACTTACCGACAAATCGCAGACATCGTCGGAATGCACGTTTCAATATCCTCTACGGATCGTCTGACGCTGAAGCCGCCGCACAAGCGGCGCACTTCATTAACGATATCGCCCGTTTCAATATCCTCTACGGATCGTCTGACGCTGAAGCCATCTCATAGTGATGAATATGCCGTACTGGGCACAGCGTTTCAATATCCTCTACGGATCGTCTGACGCTGAAGCTGAGGTTGCGACGCCGGACACGTCGAAGTTGGTACCAGGTTTCAATATCCTCTACGGATCGTCTGACGCTGAAGCCTCGGAAGCTTGCCGCCTTCAGCGGACTAGTGCGCGAGTTTCAATATCCTCTACGGATCGTCTGACGCTGAAGCGCGCTGCGCCTTGTCGCCGCGCACTCAGGGATGATAGTTTCAATATCCTCTACGGATCGTCTGACGCTGAAGCAGGTGAAGAACGTTCCCTCGTCCATGTAAAATTGCTCAGTTTCAATATCCTCTACGGATCGTCTGACGCTGAAGCTCTACCGCACGACGGTACCAAAGGCGCGCGTGTTCTTCAGGTTTCAATATCCTCTACGGATCGTCTGACGCTGAAGCCTACGACGCCGACGATGACGATCACGTCATCCCAGGGTTTCAATATCCTCTACGGATCGTCTGACGCTGAAGCCTTGCCACGCGGTGATGTTGTAGCGCCCGTCGCTTGTTTCAATATCCTCTACGGATCGTCTGACGCTGAAGCATGGTCGCGGACGGGCAGATGCGTGTCGCGTATAACGCGTTTCAATATCCTCTACGGATCGTCTGACGCTGAAGCGATCCGAGTCAGCGAAGTTACAAGGGTTGTCCCAGGGTGTTTCAATATCCTCTACGGATCGTCTGACGCTGAAGCGTCGAGGTCTTTAAGCCCCGTCGGGATGCCGTGTAACTGTTTCAATATCCTCTACGGATCGTCTGACGCTGAAGCCGCCTACGATTTTGAACCATACACAGGTCAAAAATGACCTGTGTGACCGCAAAGA
>Ga0163147_10008500_pt1 | contig 11380 bp, 9 predicted proteins | sample OliLakLV19MP6G1_FD_148597 | JGI IMG/M metagenome (GOLD analysis project Ga0163147, IMG submission 148597) | Freshwater microbial mat bacterial communities from Lake Vanda, McMurdo Dry Valleys, Antarctica- Oligotrophic Lake LV.19.MP6.G1 | ecosystem: Environmental > Aquatic > Freshwater > Lake >...
TACGCCGACGCCCTTTACTACTCCGGGCAAATCGACAAGGCTATTGTCGCCTACACCGCCGTTCGAGACTCCGAACTCGACAACAAGTATCAGGAAGACTCGGCCTTCCGCGTGATCAAGGCGTACGAAGACATCATCGAGAATATGAAGAAGGCGGGTCAGTTGACCGAGCCACCGATTCCCGATGAAACCAATACCAAGCCTCCTGTGCAACCGATTCCAATGCCCGACATCGTTGGGAGATACCTCGCAGCGGTCGACTGGTACACCTCGAATCTCCAGACCGAGAAAAACGATGATTTGCGCTACGCGACGGCTGTCGCGCACTTGCGCTATCGCAACTGGCCAGAGGCCCGTGGCCGTCTCGGCGAAATTACCAAGTTGTTCTGCGGCAAGAGCGAGCTTGGGTTCAAAGCGTACGACGCCATTCTGAAGACCTATTTCATCGACTACGGCGTCGACGACCTGAAAGAAAAAGACTGCGCGCTCGGTCGCTTGCTGAAGATTTCGGAGGAGTTCGAGGACTCGGCCTGCGGCAAGGCGCAGGGGGCCGACACGTACCTCGCGCGCATTCGTCAGATCCGCAACTCGGTCAAGTCTCGGGTCATTACCGACACCGTCAAGCTCGCCATCGAAAACGAAGACAAGGGCACCGACAAGTCGCTGGCCAAGTGTTCCGAAGGCGGCGGCATCGAGATGGTCACGGCTGGCGCCAAGACCAAATCCACCGCCGTTGCGGGCGCAGGCCCGGCCGAAATCGACGTGGGACTCGCGCTTGATCTGATCGACCTAGTCGATCAGAACCCCAAGGACGAAGACGCTGGCACCAACCTCAACAACGCCTGCGTCATCTACGAGCGCCTGTATCAGTTCGGCGAGGCGACCCGTTGCTACGAGCGTCTCTTCAAAAATTATCCGAACGATCCGCTCGCGCGCGATGCCGTTTGGAATGCGGCTCGCAACCACCACCGATTCTTCTCGTTTGAGGAAGCGGTCAAGCTGTACACGCAGGTCGCCCAGGATCAGAAGTTTGCCGATTTCGAGCACCGCAAGGACGCTCTCGGTATTGCCGCGCAGTTGCTCGACAACGATCAGCAGTACAAGCGCGCAGCGGACATGTACCTGCGTTTCTCGCAGGTGGCGGACAAGCCCGAAGACGCGGCCCAGTCCTATTCCTTCTCCTGTCGCGCCCTCGGAAAATCCGGCGACGTGGCCGGACAAACCCGTTGTTTGCGTGGCTTTATCAAACAGTACGACACCGCTCCCGCCGCTGCGGAGTTCGTGGTTGAAGGTTACTTGCAGCTCGCTGCCATCGCCGAAAAGAGCGGCGACGCCAATGCAACCCTGAACGCCTACAAAAAAGTTCGCGACGAATTCGTAACTCGGAAACTGAAGGCCGCCACGCCAGCCGCTGCAGCCGCTGCAAAGGCCGAGTACCTGATGCTTGAGGATAAGTTCCAGGCCTTCAAGCGCAAGAAGCTTTCCTTCTCGAATCCGAAGAAGATCCAGGCGGTTTTCGAGGCAATGACCACAGAGGCCAAGACTTTGCGCGACGAATACGCGAAGATCTGGGAGTACAAGGACGCCAACTACACACTGGCTTCGTTCCTTCGCCGGGGTGATATTTTCTACGAGTTCGCGCTGAAGCTCACGTACAACGCCGAGAATCCGCCTGACGAAATCAAGAAGCTTGAGAAGCAGGTTTGTCGCGCCAATCCGGATGACTGCGGCATGGTTGAAGGACAGTACAAAGACGGGATTTTCGAGTACATCACGCCGATCGAAAACGAAGCCAAAGATCAGTGGAAGAGCACGCTCGATCGCGCGGCGCAGTTGGGTGTGACGAATAACTACGTCAAGAAGGCGCGTGAAAATCTGTCGAAGTACCTTCCCGCAGAATTCCCATTCGTCAAAGACGAGCGCATCGGATTGGAGTTGCCGTAATGAAAAATGCCAGGCCATTTTCCCGCGCTTCGTTTCTTGGTGCACGCTGGTTTGCACTCGCGCTCGGCCTCGGCCAGGTGATCCTCGCCGTCAGGCCCGCGGAAGCCCAGCCGGCCGCTCCTCGAAAGCGCCGTGAACCACCGCCTGCGGTGATCCCTACCGCAGAGCTCGGACAGGCTGAAAAAGAGTTTCAGGCTGGTCGGTTCGCCGAGTCCATCGTGGCCGCGAAGGCCGCCCTGAATAAGAACGAACGCTACACCCCGGCCATGCTGGTCATGGCCAAGTCGTTCTTCAAACTCAAGAAGTACGAGTGGGTTCGTACGATCTTCGAGACGATGCAAAAGAATAAGGCCTCGGCAAACGAAGAGGCTGAGGTCTATCAACTGCTCGCCTTCATGGAAATCGAGAAAGAGAATTTTTCCGCTGCAATTGAGTTCTTGCGCAAGAGTGCGGCCGCCCGCGGTGACAATGCTGCCGTTTGGAACAACCTCGGGGCGATGTTCCTGACGGCGAAGAATTTCCGCGAAGCGGTACCCGCACTTGAAAAGGCGAGCCAGCTACAACCGTCCTTTGCCAAGGCGTTTTTGAACCTGGGGTCGGCCTACCGCGGTGTGAAGGAATATGCGCGGGCTGAAACGGCCTACAATCGCGCACTGCAGCTTTTTCCCAACTACGCTGACGCGGTGTTTAATCTCGGCATCTTGTACCTCGACGCGGACAAGATCGAGAATCTGGATTTGATCGCCCAGCAGAATAAAGCGATTTCGTTTTTGCAGCGTTACAAGCAAATGATGGCTACCCGAATCGCCAAGGACGATCTCGCCGACACCTACGTCGCCGAGGCGACCGACAAGATAGACAAGGAGCAGAAGCGCATTGAACGTGAGCAGAAGCGGCTTGAGCGTGAAGCCAAGCGTGGCGCTGCGAAACCGGCTGAAGGCGCTGCGAAACCGGCTGAAGGCGCTGCGAAACCGGCTGAAGGCGCTGCGAAACCGGCTGAAGGAGCTACCAAATGAAAATACTGCTGACCGCTCTGATGTTGTTTGGGGTTCTTGCCCCGACGCCAGTGTTGGCTCAAAAAAAGGCTGCGGAGCCTGCCGAGGCCAAAGAGGGTGGCGAGCCCCCCAAGGTGCGGATTGAACGGGGCGCCGGTGGCAAAAAGGTTTACCGAATCGAAGCGGAGATCCGCATCGAGGGCAAGATTCAAAAGCCCGAGGCTTTTTACGTCCTTCAGAAGTCTGGGATCAACTACGACTGGCAAGAGTTAAAGCAAGACTTCTTGCCGAAGATCGTCGAGAGCGTCAAGCGCGGTCCATTCTGAGATTGATTCAGGGATTAGAGGAAACAACATGGCCAAAGCGGAACCCAATAAATCGACAGGATCAACCCCGTCTCAGGGTGCGAAACTTCGCATCATGCGCATCGGCGTCATCCAGGGCGGCCGCATCGTCGAAGAGAAACTGGTCCGAACGCGCGAGAACATCACCGTTGGCCAGTCGGCGAAGAATATGTTCGTCGTGCCATCGGACGCACTCCCGCGCACGTGGATGCTTTTCGAGGTCACCCCAACGGGATACGTAGCACACTTTGCCGAGGGCATGGATGCACGCATTGCCGTGGGCCAGGAGATCATTTCCTTTTCGCAGCTGAAGCAAACCGGCAAGGTCAAAAAGACCGGCAACGCTTACCTCTTGCCCCTTGACGAGCGATCGCGCGGCAAGATCACGATCGGCGAGATGACGGTTCTCTTCCAGTTCGTCACGCCACCACCACCGCAGCCGAAACCTCAGTTGCCGGCGTCTGTTCGCGGCTCCGTTGTTGGAAATCTCGATTGGTTTTTTACGACCATCGCTGCCGCGTCGTTCATCGTGCACTTCTCGATGGTCATTTACCTGCGCAGCGTTGACTGGCCACGCAAGCCGGACATCGAAGAGATCCCGGATCGCTTCGTGGCCATGATGAAGAAGGTCGAGCCACCGAAGGAAGAAAAGCCGGTCGAAAAGATCGACGAGACGAAGCCGGACGAAAAAAAGCCCGAAGCTGCGAAAATCGTCAAGAAAACCGAAGATGCGGCCCCCAAGAAAGAGCCGACCGAAGCGGAAAAGAAAGCCGCCGCCGAGGAAAGAGCACGTCGCGACGAAGAGCGCCGCGCGGAGATCATGAACAAGGTTCAGAACACCGGCATTCTCAAGTTGCTGGGTGCCAAGGGTGGCGGCGGCGCAATCGCTGACGTGCTCGGTAAGGGCGACGTTGACCGCGATCAGGAAAAAGCCTTCGAAGGGGTCGGCGGTTTGACCGTTGCCTCGGGGAACGGTGATCTTCGCGGCGTCAAGGGAGCAGCCGGCGGCTCGGGTAAGGTCGCCAGCATCGGCGGTCTCCGCGGCGGTGGCGACATCGGCGGAGCGTCCACGGGCTCGGTCGGTGGCGAAAAGAAGATCAACGCGGTGGTGAAAGACCAGCCCCCGTCGGTCGACGGTGAGCTCGACCCGAGCGTGGTTTCCAAAGAGGTAAAACGCCGTATCGGCGCCATCAAGGCCTGTTACGAGCGTGCCCTCAAGAGAAACCCGACACTTTCTGGCAAGGTCGTTCTCTACTGGACGATTACCGAGGCTGGAACGGTCGCATCCGTCGATGTCGAACAGGACACGTTGAACGACTCAGAGGTGACCAACTGCATCAAATCTCTGGTCAAGGGTTGGCGATTCCCGCGCCCCGCAGGTGGTTCGGTGGACGTTTCCTTCCCCTTCCTCTTCCAGGCCTCCTCGTAGGAATTCGCGATGGCGCCGTCAATACGGACCAGAGCACTGCGTCGTAATCCTGTGTAGAAATTCGATTTTTCCCTTTTGTTCTGCAGTCGTATCCATCAAACAGCCCCCCCCCGTGGCAAGTTGACACAGTGCCTACTTACCGACTATATTGTTTGCCGTTCCGTTCGGTTTTTGCGGATCCGGTCAATTTGATCGGGACTGCTTTGGTGGGTACTTTGCGGGCCATTCCTTCGAGGTGAGACGATGTCGAGATTCCTAAAGACGCTCCTAGCTACGACCTTGTTCGCACAGGTTGCAGTGGCACAGGACACGGACAAGAAGACCGAAGTCAACGTGAAGACGGAACAAACCGTCACACTGTCTCCCCGCGAAATGCAGAGCCAGGCCGAGCAGTACAAGGGCGAGATCGCGAGCGGCGTGACACAGATTGATCAGATGGTCACCCGCGCCAAAGACGATCGGGATGTCATCAAGCTCAACTGCCTGAACGACAAGCTTGTACAAGCAAACGCCAATCAAAACTTGGTGGATAAAGCCTCCGTTGAACTCGAACAGGCAGTGACACAGAACGACTCGGGTGCAGCGATGCACAAGTACACCAGCATCACCATCGTGAACCAAAAGATGCAGGTTCTCTTGGCCGAATCGAATGAGTGCGTCGGCGAAGAGCTTGGACATATCGGTAACCAAACGAACAGCACCCTGGTTGCCAACACGGTTCGTACCGATCAGGTGACCATTCCAACGCCTCCGATTTTGGTGGGGAACGTGAAGCCCGGACAGCCTGTAAATCCCGACACGACCCCTCGTGTTCCAGTGGCTAGCCCGTACCTGTAACGAGGCGATTCCTTCTCTCCACTCCTTCAGCCATCTAATCATTCGCCTCATCATGACTTTGGTTCGCAATAGACTCACTTTCGCAATACTTCTCCATCTCGCGATGGGTGGTGTCGCTGTTGCTCAGACCGTAACCTCGCTGCAAGGAACACAGAGTGTTGGCGGCGTGAGGAACTCCGGCCAGGGCCAGGTAACCGGTCTGCGAGTTGAGGCTGAGGACGATCATGGTGGAATTCGCCTTTCCGAATCGGCTTTTTTACACGTAGGCCTCGGAACCGAGACGGGCTACGATACCAACGTCTTTTACGACAAGGTGAACCTTGTATCGGCGCCTGTCGTACGCTTGGTCCCGGCTTTTAAGATCACGAATGGGCATGACTGGGACGACGGCAGCAATCCGCAAATGTACTATCGTCTCGGCGCGGAACTGTTGTACCGCCATTACATTTCGGACAATGCCAGCGTCACGAAGCAGAATGCATTCAATCCGACTATTGAGGGTGTTATTCGTTTCGGGTCGAGCCAACGGAGCAATGTTGAGCTAACCGAGCGCTTTTCCCGGTTCCTCGATCCGCCCTACGGAGCATCGACGGGCAACATTGACCGAATCGAGAACGTGGCGGGAGTTCGCCTTTCTCTGGTACCTGGTGGCGGTCGGTTCGAGTTTAAGATCGGCTACACCAACCTTATCAATCGCTTCCTGACCGAGTCGCTAAAGTTCGCCGACAACATGGCGCACGACGTGACGCTCGACGTGTCGTGGAAGTGGTTCCCGAAGACCTCCGTATTCGCACAGGTGTCACAAGGGTTCGTTGGCTATTCGAGAGATCAGATCAATCCCATGGCCATCCGGGAAGATTCCTTTCCGCTCCGCACGCTCGCTGGCTTGCGTGGCTTGCTGACAGACAAAACGGCCGTAAATATCGGTGTAGGTTACGCGAACGCATTTTACCAGGGTGTCGCTGCGCAGTCGACCGGACTCGACAACCTCGCTACAGCGGTAGAGCTAAGCTACGCGCCTTCGGAGTTTGGTGAGACGATTCTAGGATACAGGCATGAGATTCGTAACTCGCCTGTCATTGGCAACTTCTACACGGCCGATGCGCCGTACCTGAATGTACGCTGGATGGTTGGACAACGTCTCAACATCACGGCGTTCGGACGTTACGAGGCGCGGACATTTAAGGGTCCTAGTGGCCGTGATAGAAACGATAACTTCGTTCAATCGGGTGTGACGGTTGATCTTTTCCTAACCAAGTGGTTGTACGCTGGTGGGAACTACACCAACACCATTAACCGGAGCGATTCATTCGTCGCTGGAAACCCGAATGCGCCAGGTTTCGACTATGCGAAGCACCTGATCCTTTTCCGCCTCGGATTGACCTACTAGGAGAAACTCCGTGATGCGCGGCCTATTCTCTGCGTTCTTGGGCATTTGCTTCGCGGTGGGAATTGGATGTCGAAGTGGTCAATCTGACAGAAACGCCGCGGTCACAGCGGATGTTGTGATTGCTCCGGGAGAGGCACTCGGAATTGATGACGTCTTTGACGTCCGGGTTTTCGGAGAAGAATCCTTGTCTGGATCCTATCGCGTCGCCGACGACGGCTCTGTCGACTACCCTTTTGCGGGACGCATCAGTGTTGTTGGAAAGAGCTCGGGCGAGGTTCAAAGACTACTTACCGAACGGCTGTCAGACGGGTTTCTAAAGAATCCGCAAGTTTCGGTTATGGTCAAGGAGTGGAACAGTCGCAAGGTTTCAGTTCTTGGCCAGGTGCAAAATCCGGGTGCCGTCGTGTATTTTCCCAGCATGACCATCGTGGACGCAATCGCTTCTGCCGGTGGGTTCACTGGCATTGCTGCCCCGAATAAGGTGACCCTGCGTCGAGAGGTCGACGGCAAAGTTCACAGCACCATCTACCCTGTTGCGGATATCAGTGAGGGCAAGCGCGCCAACGTATCGATGGTTCCCGGTGATGTGCTGGTCGTCGAAGAACGGGTTTTCTAGTTTTTAGAACTTTCCAATGCGTATGCGGCCCCGGCGATTGCTCCTACTTATCAATTCTCTGTACCGCGCAGGGAGTGAGCGAAACGTTGCCACCATCTGCAAAACGATTGATCGCCGCCGGTATAACCCGGAAGTTTGGACGCTTTTTCCGGGTGGCGAATACGAACCGGAGCTACGTAAACTGGGCATTCCGATTCGCTCACTTGACCGTGGCAACGCTTACAGCCCAAGGTTTTCCTTGCGTGCTGCTCAGTCCATTGCGCGCAGCGGAGCCGATGTCGTTCATGCCTATTCACAGGCGATGATGGTCTATGCGGCTCTTGGACGATCCATGTTTCGTGGCGCTCCTCCACTGGTTTTCACCGAAGCCACGACCACGAGTGACCGGCCCGGCATGCTCCTGCTTCATCGGATGATGCTTAGTCAGTGCTCGGCATGGGTCGCCAATTCAGAGGCTTCCCGATCCTATCTTGCAACCCACGGGATACCGTCTGAAAAGATCGAAATTGTTCCAAACGGTCATGAACTTTTACCTTTCAGGAACCACATTGACCGTGAGGAAATTCGACGAGAGTTCGGTTTGGGGCCTGAGCATCGTCTCGCAATCTGCGTTGGCCGTCTCATCGACACCAAACGTGTTGTTGATCTGATCGAGGCCGCCAAGCTTTTGGTTCCACGATACGGAGCCTTGCGTTTTCTGATTGTCGGAGATGGAGTCGAACGGGTACCTCTGGAACAGGCCGTCCGCCATTATTCACTTGAGGGAAAGGTTCTTTTTGCGGGAGTTCGAGGCAACATCCCTGCTCTGCTCCGCGCCGCCGATCTCTTTGTCTTTCCTTCCGAGGTGGAAGGCCTTTCCAATTCTGTGATTGAGGCCGCACTCGCAGGATTGCCCATCGTCGGGTGCGATATCGGTGGTGTTCGGGACGTGGTCTTGAATGGCAGCCAGGGCTTGCTGGTACCACCTCGACGACCTGATCGGATCGCGGATGCGATTGCACAGATTCTCGATAACGATCAGCGTGCACGGGCACTTGGTGTCGCTGCCAGGGAAGGAGCGGAGCGACAGTTCTCGATAGAGGGAAGCCTGAACCGTTTCTATGATCTCTACGATCGACTGGCAGCTCTGAACAGCGTGACGACCTGATGCGGTATTAAGGATTCAGAGGACCGGTAAGTCTTTGCGCGTTGCTGAGAACGGGTCATACGCTTGATCTTTTTCTGAGAGGAGCGGCGCCATTACGGGCCAAGTGATCGCCAATGCCGGGTCGTTCCACATCACCCCTCGCTGATCAAAAGCACCGGAATAATAGTCAGTACATTTGTAGACCACCTCCGCAGGCGAGTTACCGACAACACAAAATCCATGGGCAAAGCCAGGTGGAATGTAGAGCTGCTTGCGATTTTCGGCAGACAGATTAATCGCAAACCAATCGCCAAAGGTCTGCGAACCTGTTCGGATGTCGACCGCCACGTCGTAGATTTCCCCGAGGACGACACGCACCAGTTTTCCTTGTGGACGATCCAGTTGGTAGTGCAAACCACGCAAGGTTGCGGGGATTGAACGCGACTGGTTCTCTTGAACGAAATCAGGGATGCCGAGTTTTGCCATGGTCTCCGCCCGAAAGGTCTCACAGAAATGACCCCTCTGGTCCGTGAAGACTCTGGGTTCGAGGCTCACCAGACCCGGTAGTTTTGTCTGAGAAATATTCACCTTATCCCTTTAGAACCGATGCCGACGCAGATCAAGGCAGGATGTATTAGATTCGTCTCCATGATCTTTACGGTTGTGGGCGCTCGGCCCAACTACATGAAAGCCGCCCCAATTCACCGGGCGTTTGAGCGCGCCGGTATTCCCCACGCTCTCATTCATACCGGCCAGCACTACGATCGGAGCATGTCGGATTCGTTCTTTGAACAGCTTGGTATGCCGACGCCGGTTGTAAACTTGGGTGTTGGATCGGGGTCTCACGCCGAACAGACGGGTGCAGTCATGGTTGGACTTGAGCGTTACCTGTCCGCAAATAGGCCACGTGCGTTGCTTTTGGTCGGCGATATCAACAGTACCCTGGCCGGCGCGATCGTTGCTGCGAAGGCTGGTATCTTTTGCGGCCACGTGGAGGCTGGGCTTCGCTCTCGGGATCGTTCAATGCCCGAGGAGATCAACAGAATCGTGACGGACGCGCTCTCCAATCTTCTACTCACGCCGTCTGCCGATGGTGACGCGAACCTGCTGGCCGAGGGACGACGGCAGGCGGACATCGTGCGGGTCGGCAACGTCATGATCGACACGCTTTTCGAGCACCTGCCGGCAGCCCGTGAACTGGCGCTCCCCGCGCAATTGGGACTCGCCCCCGGGGCATATGCCGTCTTAACCCTGCATCGGCCCTCGAACGTCGATGACACCGACACCTTGTCTGGCCTCTTGCGTGCAGTAACCGAAATCGCAAACAAACTGCCGGTTGTATTCCCGGTTCATCCGAGAACGCGAAAGCAAATTGCCAGTGCTGGGCTCAATGGTGCTTTGGAACATCCAGGGATATGCGCCATTGAACCTCTGGGGTACCTGGATTTTCTCTCGTTGACGAGTTCCGCACGTTTGATTCTTACCGATTCTGGCGGTTTGCAGGAGGAAAGTACGGTTCTGGGAATTCCCTGTCTTACGCTTCGTGAAAACACGGAGCGCCCGGTAACCATCACGCACGGAACAAACCGAGTTGTGGGAACCGATTCGGGTACAATTGCAAAAGCGGCGCACGAAGCCTTGACCGCTCCGCAGGAGAAAAGAGTTCCGGAACTCTGGGACGGTCGAACTGCTGACCGTATCGTTGCTGCCGTTATGCAGCGCTTGACCTGATCACCTGTCGGTCTTGTGTGAGTGGTCGAGGATTTCCCGAAGTTCCTTGGCAACGTTGGTTGCATGGAAACGTTGCACACAAGCAAGTGCATTGCGGACGAGTCTGGAACGCAACTCCGGATCAGATTGCAACCGTAAAATCGCTTCTCGCAATGCAGTGGAATCGGGCTCCTGAACGACGACCGCACAATCGTGTTCAAGGAGGAATCGCGTGAGATAAGACCCCGGAGGCGATTGGGCGACGATTGGCCGGCCGCTCAATAAATACTCGATGGTTCGCGTGGGGAATATCGTCGCGTATTCGTCATCCGAGAGTCCGCCTACAAGGCCGTGCGGCAGAAGTAAAATGTCCGCTTCTCGCATCTTCTCCAGAAGTTTTTCGCGAGAAACCGTCTCATGTCGCAACTTGGGGTGGGTAAAACCAAGACGACGAACGACTCGCGGGTCCATCCAGGAAAGGAGAGAGAGTTCCGCATTCGGTAGGTTCGCCATGACGTCTTGAAATCGCCTGGCTGCATCCAGGTTGGCGTCGCTGATCGAACCCATTATCGCCAGTCGGAGTGGCGTATGTGGCGTTGGTGGTTCTATGAAGGGGGGAATTTCACAGTGAAAGCAGTGCACCAGGGCCGACATGCCACGCAACGCGGGATACCTTTCACGAAACAAGGTCGCCATACCTTCGCTCATCACGAAGACGTGGCTGGCTCGACGAAAAGCAAAGGTCTGAAGTATTTGTGCGATCGATCGGAGCCATCCCCTTCGATTCTCGACATAGGTGTTGTGAAGGTAGGGGAAGAATCTGGCACCGGTCACAGTGGCCGCCATGAGCCCGGCGAAGAGGTAGATGCCATTTGGAAATACGGCAATGACATCGGTGCTTTTTTGACGACGGGCCGCAGCGATTGTTTTCCAGGCGATCAGCAGTGCCCACGGGATCGCAAGCAATGGATAAATAAACCGTTGTCCGC
>Ga0163147_10008501_pt1 | contig 11379 bp, 10 predicted proteins | sample OliLakLV19MP6G1_FD_148597 | JGI IMG/M metagenome (GOLD analysis project Ga0163147, IMG submission 148597) | Freshwater microbial mat bacterial communities from Lake Vanda, McMurdo Dry Valleys, Antarctica- Oligotrophic Lake LV.19.MP6.G1 | ecosystem: Environmental > Aquatic > Freshwater > Lake >...
GCTCAACGGCGTGGTGGTCGAAAAGAAGGCCGCAGAGGCGCAATACGAAGAGGCTGTCGCCGCCGGCGACGCGGCGGTGATGCTCGAGGAGGCCGAACCGGGCCTCTACACCATGAACGTCGGCAACCTGCTGCCCGGCGAGACGGCCAGCGTCACCTTGCGCTACGCCCTGCTTTACCGCTGGGCCGGTGAGCGCCTGCGCATCCTGCTGCCGACCACGATCGCGCCGCGCTACGGCGCTTCACCCCTGCAGCCGCACCAGGCCCCCGAGCATGCATTGACAGTGGAGAACCGCTTCTCGCTCGCCCTCGAGATTTACGGCAGCTTGCGCGACGCGCAGTTCGAGTGCCCCTCGCATCAGGTGGCGCTGACGCGCTCGGAAGACCACACCACCCTCGCCTTTGCCAGGGACCGCGCGGTGATGGACCGCGACTTCGTGCTCAACGTTCGGGCGCCCAATGCCACCCGCAGCTTCGCTTTGTGCGGCGCGGACGGTGAGGGCGCTGCCGCGATCGCCAGCTTCCAGCCCTTCTTTCCGGGCCTGCGCCAGCCGCGGCCGCTCAACCTTGCCATCGTCATCGACTGCTCCGGCTCGATGCAGGGCGATTCGATCCAGCAGGCCAGGCAGGCGCTGGAAGGCATTCTCGATGCCCTCACTGCGGGCGACCGCGTGGGCATCATCGCGTTTGGCAACTCGACCAAGGCATTCGCCCACGAACTCCTGCCTTGCACACCTGCCAACCTCGGCCGAGCCCGCAAGTTCGCCAAGGCGCTCCATGCCGACATGGGCGGCACGGAGATCGGCGCCGCCCTGCAAGCGGCATTCGGGATGCTGGGCGATGTACCGTGCGGCGACGTTTTTCTGGTCACCGACGGCGAAGTGTCGGCATGGCAGGAGGTGGTCGCTGCCGCGAAGAGTGCCGGCGACCGCATCTTCACCGTCGGTGTCGGCAGCGCCGTGACGGAAGCGTTCGTGCGCGGTCTGGCTGTCGCCACCGGCGGCCACTGCGAACTGGTCGCCCCCGCCGAAGGCATGGCCGACAAGCTGGTGCGGCACTTCGGGCGCATGCGCGCCCCGCGCGCCACGCGTACAACCGTGCGGTGGCCGGCAGGCGCGATCGAGTTCGCACCCGCCGACATCGGCGCGGTGTTCGAAGGCGACACCGTGACGACGTGTGCACGCTTCACCCAGCCGCTCATGGGCGGCAGCGCGGTACTCGAAATCGAGACCGAATCCGGGCAGCTTGCACGGCAGGAAGTGGCAATCAACCCGGCGCCGCTGGCTTCGGACATCGAAGGTCTGTCCACGGTGGCGCGCCTGGCAGCCGCCGCCCGCTTGAAAGAAATGGACGGCGCCGCAGCGGCGGCCACCGCGCTGCGTTACCGCCTGGTGAGCCGCTGGACCAATGTGCTGGTGGTCGCCGAGCGCGTCGAGGGTGAGAAGGCGCACGACTTGCCGCAACTGCACAAGGTGCCGCAGACGCTGGCGGCCGGACATGCTGGCGTTGGATCCGTGCTCTTTTGCATGAGTGCGCCTGATCGAACCCTGTTTGATGCATCAAATGACATGATGTCCGTCAGCGATGATCGGATGGCGTTCAGTCACGACTTCTCGAGAATCCAATATAGCAAGGCTTCGCCACGCGCCGCCGCGCCGGTGTTGCCGGAACCGATGGTTCGCCTGATCGATCTCATCGAAAAGGATCCGGGGCGCCTGCGCGCTGAGCACGCCCTCGATCTGCTCGCGGAAGCCGGCCTGGACGCTGAATTCGGCGACCTGTTCGCTCTTGCGGACGAAACAGGGGTCCGTGTCGAGCTGATCGCCGCGCTGGTGTTGTCCGAACTTCTTCGCCCCGACCAAGGCCTTGCCGCGCACATCGAAAACGCCATCGCGGAATTGCGGGATTGGGCTGCCAGAGCGTCGAACTATTTGTTGGCCGTTGCCAAGCCGTCGGATCAGTTGGTGCGTCTCTTGGGGGACCGGTTCGGACGCGAAGTCCTTGATCCTCAGTCGGTCGATGCCGCCCGCGACCTGCTCGCTCGTTATGCACAGATACGCGACCTGGTCAATGAGGCCAAGGCTCGGGCGCAAAGGGTGAGAGAGGCGGAGTCTGCCGGGGGGTCTTCGAGGCTGTCCATTGATCAACGTGAGCGGCTCCAGAAACTCGCGGCAAGGGCGCGCAAGAAGCCGCCGAAGCCATCGATATCGGCCAGGCTTCGCGGTTTCCTCAAGGACAAATCCGATTGAGACCATTACCAACGCTCTTTTCCAACGAGAAGATCCATTGCGATGCATCCGACGAAGCCGTGCAGCAAGCTCATTTTTTGAGCCTCATTGACCGTATCCTTCTTGCCTGATTGCGACGACGTATGCGGTGCGTTCTATCCCGTCAAAACCCGGCATGACGCATGCTCGTTTCAGCGCCCGCGAAAAGTGCCTCGCGGCGCGTCGAACGCAGCGGCTATTGTGTGTAGCGATCGGACCCTGAATGGAAACCCAAAAACACCGTCGTTTTCAGAGGAGAAACACCATGATTTTTACCTCGCTTTTCCTGGCTTTTTCGAGGGCTTTCGCGGATCATTTTGCAATGTTGAAAAGCCTCCGGGTATCCCTGAATTTCGCTGTTGAGAACAGTGCGACTTGCAGTGAAATCGGACGCCTGGAATTCACCAGGCTTGCGCCCCTGCCGCAGGCTTTTTCATCTTCCGATCGGCCCGCAGCCGGCGCCTCGTGTGGCGCAGCGCGCGGCTCCTCAAACCCCTTTTCCGGTTTCGCCGTCGCAGCGCGACGCGCTGAATTTGCCGCACCTTCGTGGGACGCATCCTCGCCGGATGCGTTCGGCTGCTTTCTAGCGGGCTTGCGCCTTCGGGCGCCGCCTTCACCGCTTTACCCGGATCGCGCGTAGCGCTGATCGACGGCGTTGTTCACCCTGCTTTCGGGTGCATCGCCAGCCGTATCGATCCCGCCTCGCCCGCCGCCTGTGTCAGGACCAGGAATCGAACGCCAATTCGCGTTCACGGGCTCGTTTTTGCCCGCGCTTCACCTGAGCGCCAGCCACAGCGGCAGCCACAGTGGCAGAGAAGCACCAGCGCCACGCGTGAACCGGTCCCGCCGGCCGCCCTGCGGCCCAACATCCACGTTTCAGGAGCCTTATCCATGAACCACATCCAATCCGCCCTCTCCCGCTTAAGCCTGGGCCAGCCGCAGTCTTTCGCCAACATGGCGGTGTTCCCGCTCATCGCCCAGCATGCCGCTGTGCCCGACTACCTCGTGCTGGAGGAGGCACTCAAGGCCGGGGTGGGCCGCATCACCGAGATCACCGAGGGCGGCAGCGTGCCGGAGCTCGCGTTCGAGAACAACGCCAGCGCCCGCGTGTTGCTGGTCGATGGCGAGCAACTCGAGGGCGCGCGCCAGAACCGCATTCTCAACATCAGCATCCTGGTGCCGGCGGGCAAGAAGATCACCATCCCGGTCTCATGCTGTGAGCAGGGCCGCTGGGCCTATACGGGCGGGCGCAACTTCGCCTCCGGCGACAGCGACCTGTTCGCCCGCGCCAAGGCGAAGAAGATGCTGCGCGTCTCCGAATCGATGAAGAGCCGCGGCGACCGCCGCTCCGACCAGAGCGAGATCTGGGCCGACATCGCGCAGAAGTCGACCCGCCTCAACGTGAGCTCGGAAACCGGCGCGATGGCCGACCTGTACGACCAGCATCGTCAGCGCCTGGACGGCTATGTCGGCGCGTTCCGGCTCGAACCCGGCCAGACCGGCGCCGTCGTGGCGCTCGACGGCCAGGTGGTCGGGATGGAACTGTTCGATGCACCGGCTACGTTCGCGCACTTCTTCCAGAAGCTGGTGAAGAGCTTCGCATTGGATGCGATCGATGTCGAGCGACCAATCGAGAGCGTGCCGGCGGCCGAGCTCGCGCAAGCCTTCATCGAGCATCTCTCGAAAGCATCGGCCGAAACCTTTGCGGCGCTGGGCGACGGCGAGGACGTGCGCCTGCAGGGCCCCGATGTGGTGGCAGGTGCATTGGTCGCCGACGGCCGCGTGCGCCACTTGGCCGGGTTCAAGACCACGGGACTTGCGGAGGAGTCCGCCTCCTGGCGCGCGCGCAAGCTACGCTCGCGGCAGTTCTCGGGCGGTGGCGTGCGCTAGGCCACGCGAAGGTCTTGACGTGCCGGCTGGCGGCAGTTCACGGCTTCCAGTCGGTCGTCAGACCAACAACGTTTTTTGATGCCGCGCCGCCCGATTTCGGGCAGTGAAGGTGCCCTTCGCCCTGTTTTTCAACCCGCTTCTTTAGGGGCTTCAATGTTCAAGCAAATCCCCGTCTTCTTTCATATGAACCTGGTACTGCCGGCGATGGTGTTGAGCAATACCGTCATTCCGGCAACTTGACCAACTCTTTAGCAGCAGCTTCGAGAAAAGCGACGACATCTTGACGCTTCACCATCGGGAAGCCTTCGAGAAATTCGTCGATTGAATCACCGGCTTCCAGGTGCTCGATCAACGTGCGAATCGGTACGCGAGTGCCTGTGAATACAGGCGTACCGCCCATGACGGAAGCATCGCGGAAAATATATGGAAGAGGCAGGCGCGTGAGGGTTTCCCAAGACCGCCGGTACTTCGCCAGGCGCTCGAAATCCTTCTGCGTCGGCTGCGGAATCCGCTTCAAATCCATGTTGTCCTGCAGATCGGCAAGCTTCACCTGCCGTGCGATCGGGTTCCTTCCGGCCCGGGCGATGAAGTCCGCGTAGTCCTCGCCTTCGCGCTTGGTAAGGCACGCCACCGCCTCCAGCACCTCATCCGGGATTCCTTCCGCCCGCAAACGCTCCGGGGGCCAGATCACGCCATGATCCTCGACAACATCGTGCAACACCGCCGCCATCATCGCGGCCTCCGTGCGCTGCTTCATCATCATGCGCAGCCGGTGCAGGATGGACGGCGCGCCGCCCTCGTCGACCTGGCTGGCGTGTGCCGATGCCGCGATTTCGATTGCCCGTGCCAGCAGGCTTTTCGGTTCTTGATTCATGGCTTCAACTCTTGTTCGGCTACGTCATGCCGCGCGTCGGAGGCCGCAACCACCCGCCGCCGATACAACGCATCGATGCCCGGATAAAAGGACAAAGACGCGCTGAACAATCCCAGCATGCTATCGAGATCATCTTCGAAATTCATGTCGAGGATATCGAAAAGCGGCCAGGCGCCTTCGAAGAACGTAACCAACTCACTCAAGGTTAGCGGCTTGACGGCGATGCGCTCGGTTTTTTCGGACAGCGTGTCACCACCGTAATCGTCGACGACACGATAGGCGATGCGCTTTCCAATGCGGCGGGCGTAGAACGCCGGTCACGTCGGAGGTGGTCGAGTTGATGGAAATGCGCGCGATCTCGATTTCGCGCTCTCCCATGTCGGGCAGGTACTCGCCGCCCATGAAGCGCCGATGGAGGCGACCGATCAGGTCCCGCTCGCGTTCCGGGAGCGCCGACTTGGCGAGGAAATCGGGAGTTTCATCGATGCGGCCATCGTCGATCAGGGCTTGCAAGGCCTTCTTGCGCTCCGCCCCCTTGATGCGCGACAGCAGATGCGTTTCCAGCCCGAGCGGCCAGAAGTAGCTGGCCGGGCGGAAATCGGGGTCGATGCTGCAGTTCTCACGGGTCATGATGGATCTCCTTGGCGAAATGACCTGGGTGCACAATCATTGAATCGATATTCAAGCCGCCGCAGGCGGCGGCAGAGAGGATCAAGCTGGTGGCCGGCGTGATTCTGAAGGTGGTGGCGAAGGCGCGGGGCTGATCGCACTTTATTCGCACGATATTCCATTGACGGAATATTCCCCAAGGGCTATATTACGAATATGCGCTGGGAAGTCGAATACACCGACGAATTCGGGACCTGGTGGAATTCCCTCTCCGTGTCGGAGCAGGAATCGCATCGGTCCGCTTGCTTGAGGAACGCGGTCCGACCCTTGGTTTTCCACACAGTAGCGGAATCAATGGCTCAAGACACAGGCACATGCGGGAACTCCGCACGCAGCATGATGGCAGGCCGTTGCGGACCTTGTATGCCTTCGACCCGAGGCGTTCGGCGATTCTTCTGATCGGCGGGGACAAGACGGGAGATGCGCGGTGGTACGATACCCATGTCCCCGTTGCTGACCGGCTCTATTACGAACATCTCGCGCAATTGCGAAAGGAAGGGCTTCTCGATGGCTAGGAAATTTTCCGAACTGCGCGCACGCATGACGCCGGAATCGCGTTCGCGCGCAGAGGCCAAGGCGCACGCGATGCTGGCCGAAATGCCGCTTCAGGAGCTGCGCCAGGCGCGCGGCCTGTCGCAGAAGATGCTGGCTGAAGTACTCCATGTGCAGCAGCCGTCGATCGCCAAGCTGGAAAAGCGCACCGACATGTACCTCTCCACCTTGCGCAGCCACATCGAGGCAATGGGCGGCGAACTGGAAGTCATCGCGCGCTTTCCGGATGGCGCCGTGAAAATCAGCAACTTTTCCGACCTGGAAAAGACCGCGGCTTCCTGATCCGCCGAGTGCGGCGCCGGTGATCTGCGCGGGTTTCGCCATCGGCACCATCTGGGGCGCGTGGAGAATGTGGAATTCGTCAGCTTCGAGGACATCGAAGCCAAATTCGAACGTGACTGCACCGCCATTGGAGGCATGAAATGAAGACAAGCATCAAGACAGGCAGTGTCGAAGGCTTCTTCAAGCGCGGACGTGAGGTCGCGCGCCTGGCCGACCAGGGCAAGCCGATACCCCCGGAGCGTTTCAGCGCCTATGAAGACCCGGCGGACCTCGCACGCATCCTCACTACCGTGAAGATCGCGCTGTTCAGCGCGATCAAGGAGCGGCCGGGGTCCATCACCGATATCGCCGCGCGCTTGCAGCGCGACCGCAGCGCCGTCAAGCGGGACATCGACGAGATCGAAAAGGCCGGGTTGGTAAGCGTCGCGGAAAGGCCGTTCCCCGGCCACGGCCGCTTGAAGGAGGTGCGCGCCAAAGCGGGCCGGGTCGTGCTTACGGCTGTTTTTGCCTGAATGTTTTTGCCTGAATCGCCGGTCGCCCGAAGCGCCTGCACGATTGTTGATGATGGACTGGTTTGAACGCCTCAGCGGGTTTCGCGAAAGCGACTACGCCACCACGCGCGGCCAACTTGAAGTGCGCGGGTCGCGCCTGCACTCTCGTGCCAACGGCGCTTCCCACGAGATCGGCGGCTTCGAGTTGGTGTCGCTGCACGACCTGCGCGAGCGGGTGAAGCGCGGCGACGGCTCGGCGGGAAAACTGAAAGTGCGCACGATGGTTGGCGACGTGCGCGCTCTGCACCGTGCGCCCGAATACGCTGGCGCGCTGTTCCAGGTGGCGTCGCAATTCAACATGCTGGAGATGACCGGGCCGGAGGTGACACCCGACGACGGGGTGACACGCTACCAGGACGACCGCACGCAAGGGCCGGCATGCGCCATTGCCGCGGGCGCCGCGACGATTTACCGCAATTACTTTGTGCCGGTGGATGGCGGCGAAGGCCAGACCGCCGCGCGCCAGATCGATGGCCTGGCCGCGATTGGCGCCACATTGAGCACCGCGCTCGGGCAACCTGTATTGCAGCTCTGGGACATGCGCAACGGCTACGCGCTGTGCACGCAGGCAGGGCTGGACGCCATCACCGTTCACCTGGAGGGGCATGGTGAAGCGCAGGCCGATGACTTGCGCGCCCAGCTTCGCGTCGGCCTGCACAGCGATGTGGAAGTGAGCGATGCCCAAGGAGTCGATCGCCCCAGCGTCTCGCAGGTGTTCTGCTCGGCCCTCCCGATCGCGTATACGTCCGTGCCTGCAGCGCACTGGAAAGCGTTTGCCTCCTTGATCCTGCAAGCAGCCTACGAAGCCACCCTCTGGGCTGCCGTGCTCAACGCCCGGCGCGGCGTATCGAACAAGGTACTGCTCACCAGTCTGGGAGGTGGCGTGTTCGGCAACGACCCGGCGTGGATTCACAGCGCGATGCGCCGCGCGCTGACGCTTGCGGCCGGCTTCGGGATTGAGGTTTACCTTGTCAGCCATGGGGCGCCATCGCGCGAACTGATTGAGATGGCGGAGGAGTTCGAATAAGGGCGGCTTGTCTGCCCGTGCGCAAACTTCAAGGCGCCGCGGGCGGCGTGGTTGCGCCCACGCAAGGCTCGGGCCTGGCGAGCGCGCCAGGCATCATCAGTACCGGATTGGTCTCACACTGCGTGCCGAATCGAAACTGGCGCCCCAAGCGGTTGTCGTCGGATTCGCCGTTGAAGACGCCGGCAGCCCGCTTACGGGGTCGGAAGTCGACATCGTCAGCCACGCCGATACCGCTGACCTGATCGCCAAGACCGTGGCCGCGGTAACCCACTGCATCGGCCTGGGGTTCAAGCGGCAGCACATCGCAATAATCACCTACCGCGGCCGCGAGAGCTCCAGGCTCTCGCCCTTCGACAAGCTCGGCCCCTACCCGCTGCGTGCGCCGACGGACCAGTACGACCTGCTGGGCAATGCGCTCTTTACCGATGGTGACGTCCTGATCGACTCCGTGCACCGCTTCAAGGGCCGCGCCTCGCCCTGCGTGGTGTTCACCGAGATCGACTTCGAGACGCTTGACGACGCGGCAGTGCGCACGCTATTCGTAGGCGCCACGCGGGCGGCGATGAAGCTCGTGCTGTTGGTGTCGGAACGGGCCGCGCAAGTGTCGATTGAACGCCTGAAAGGATTGCCGGACGATGCGGCCAAGCCTTTTGGCCTTCTCTAGACATGCCCATAAAAGCATCTGCATGCCAAATCCTGGGGCGATGTTCCGCACTGCATAAACACCACCTCAATTCTTGGCTTCGGCTTCATCAGACCCGCGCTCTGCCTGCTCAGCGACGCTCAAGCCGCGACATCACGCAACATAGAGCGGCCGCGGATTCCACGCCGTTCTGCGGGCCCTGATCGGCGTGCCAAAGGCTGGCATCGGCGTAACCCTGCGCATAAAATGCGCGCAGGAGGTGTGTCATGAAAATCACACGCAAACCCGACATGCGCAAGCGTCCGGTGAACCTCTCGCTGAACACCGAGCTTGTGTTCCAGGCCCGCGGCTATACCGACAACCTTTCCCTGGTGGTCGAGTCGCTGCTGGCCGAATACATCGAAATACATCGAAAACGAGCGCCGGCAGCGTGCCGAAGCGGTCAAGGCTGCCGAAGCCACGGCCGCCGTATGGAACGACTTCAACGCCCGCCACGGCGCATTCGCGGACGAATATTCCACGCTCTGAACGACGGATGGCGCAATTCGAGGTCCAGCGCAACATGGGCAGGCATCGCGACGTCATTCCGTACGTCGTAGTTGTCCAGTCGTCCTTGTACGACAGCTAGCGTCGGCGGGTAGTGGTGCTGAACAGGAATTCGATGTTGCGCGGCAGGTATTCTCCGCCGCTGCACTGCGCCGCAAATAACGGGGCGACAATCGCCGCAGCCATGGTCTGATCCACCATCATCCCCAGAAGTGCCGGCGGATGGACTTGCGACATCGACATTTCGTAGTCAACGAAAATGGCGCGCTTGACGTCTTTCGGTTGAAGCAGTGTTTGCCCCGGGCGCTTGGTTTTCCTAGCCATGCTGTTGGTCCTGCTCCATCAAGCGACCTGGAACCTGCGCGCGTACTCGAGCATTCTTGCGGTGCTTTTTGGTCTTCGAGAATCGCCTGATTCTCCTGGACACTCGAAACAGCGGCGAGCAACTGGCCTGCTGAACGCCGGCTACGTGACGCGCGTAAAGATGCCGAGCCGGATGTTGGCTATCATGACCATTCCAAGCCTTTCGATCGGTACGCCTGACCCATGGCCAAAGTCTTCCCCGACGGCTGGCGCGAACTGGCCGCCACCGGCGCTGCCCAGCGCGAGTTGCAAACCCTCGGCCAGCTCGCCGCCGGGCTTGACGAGAACTACACCGTCTACCACGGCGTGCACTGGACGCGTGTCGAGCGCGGCAACTTCGCCATCGTAGGCGAGATCGATTTCGTGGTGGTGGGCCCGACCGGCAAGGTGCTCTTGATCGAGCAGAAGTCCGGCTTTCTCACCGAGACCGCGGGCGGGCTCACCAAGACCTACGCGAACAAGGAAAAGGACGTGCCTTCCCAGATGGCACGTTCGGCCGATGCCTTGCACAATCGCTTGCGCACGTTTTGCAAGGGCGACCAGACCGCGGTCGATTCACTGCTCTACTGCCCGGACTACAAGGTCAAGCAACCTGGCACGGCAGGCATCGACCCGGCGCGCATCGTCGATGCGACGAGGAAGGATTACCTGATGCAGATTATTCAGGGCATCCTTTCAGCCACCGGCGAAGTGCTCCCCGCAAAGGACAAGATCCACCGCTTTTTCGCCGACATCCTCGAACTGGTGCCCGAGGTGCATGCTGTCGTAGGCGAGGCAGGGGCGCTGTATACGCGCCTTTCCGGCGGGCTGGCACTATGGGCGCGCAAGATCGAGTTCGCGCCGTTTCGACTGCGCGTCATCGGCACGGCCGGCTCGGGCAAGACACAACTGGCGATGGCGATCTATCGCGACGCGATTCGCGATGGCAGAAGGCCGCTCTACGTCTGTTACAACCGGCCGCTGGCCGACCACATCGCGCTGATCGCGCCGCCCGGCGGCGAGGTCGTCACTTACCACCAGCTCGGCGACCGCGTCTGCCGCGCGCAGGGTATGGCGCCCGATTTCAGCCAGCCGGGGGCCTTCGCCCGCATCGAGGCCACACTCGATGCCTACACGCCGGATCAAGCCGCGAGCTTCGACGAACTGATCGTCGACGAAGGCCAGGATTTTCAGGAAGTCTGGGGGCAGAACCTGCTGCGCTTCCTGCGCCCCGGCGGTCGCGCCTGGTGGCTGGAAGACCCGATGCAGAACCTGTACGGCCGCCCGCCCGCGCCGCTTGCGGACTGGGTGAACCTGCGCTCGGACATCAACTACCGCACCCCGAAGGACATCCTCGACGCGTTGAATCGCCTGCTGCCCCTGCAGCACCCTGTGGAGGCCGGCAGCCCGCTGACGGGGTCGGAAGTCGACATCGTCAGCTACGCCGATACCGCTGACCTGATCGCCAAGACCGTGGCCGCGGTAACCAACTGCATCGGCCTGGGGTTCAAGCGGCAGCACATCGCAATAATCACCTACCGCGGCCGCGAGAGCTCCAAGCTCTCGCCCTTCGACAAGCTCGGCCCCTACCCGCTGCGTGCGCCGACGGGCCAGTACGACCTGCTGGGCAATGCGCTCTTTACCGATGGTGACGTCCTGATCGACTCCGTGCACCGCTTCAAGGGCCGCGCCTCGCCCTGCGTGGTGTTCACCGAGATCGACTTCGAGGTGCTTGAC
>Ga0163147_10008511_pt1 | contig 11371 bp, 9 predicted proteins | sample OliLakLV19MP6G1_FD_148597 | JGI IMG/M metagenome (GOLD analysis project Ga0163147, IMG submission 148597) | Freshwater microbial mat bacterial communities from Lake Vanda, McMurdo Dry Valleys, Antarctica- Oligotrophic Lake LV.19.MP6.G1 | ecosystem: Environmental > Aquatic > Freshwater > Lake >...
CCGCGCGGCATCAGGAAAACGTGCTTCGCAGCGCTCCCGGACAGCACAAAGGGCTGCCGGAGATCATTCGCGACCTGGGTTCATCGCCTGATCGGTAAGCAATTTCGCGAAACAACCCGAAAACCGAGGGCTTTCGCGCAGCTTCGCCTGCCGTTCGCCCCGTAGTATTCCTATCACCACGGTTCCATTGACTCGCAAGATGCGGTCGGCAAGAAGGAGCGTCACATGCGGCATCGTTTCTTACAACGCGGGTTCTCACTGATTGAGGCGGTCATCGTCATTTCGCTGGCAGCGGCAGCGCTGACCGTCGCAATGATTTACATCAGCTCACTCGCGCACACACAGCAGCGCGAGCAGCTCATCGAAAAGATGGCCACTGAGATGGCGCAGATCGAACGCGCGATGAACGAGCACATGACCGGGACAGTCCTCACGGCCGTCGTGACCCGCACGCGGACGGAAGTAACCATCCCGCAGCTCATCACCGCGAATCGCTTGCCAGCGGATTTTGCCAATCGTGATGGCGCGGTGGGAACCAGTCCGTTCGGGCAGCCGTACAAGATCTACGTCTTTCGCATCACCGGCACCCTTGCAACGGGTGAGAACGCGTTGACATGGGTGATCACCGAGTCAGGCGGGGCGCTAGCCTCGCGGTTGGCGCGGATTGGCGCTGAAGACACCGACGACGGCGTGCTCGGTATCAAGCAATCGGTCTCGGGTGCGCTGGCCAAAACGCACCGGTTGATTGCTGGGATTATTCGTCCGACCACTACGATCGTAAGTGGCGACTTCAACGGATTTACCAAGAACATCGCGTATCTGCTGCCAGCAGCACCCACCGCCGCCAACCGCTCATGGGTGGCGGTGCTACATGGGTTTGCGGATCTGCAAACAGATCCAACTGGCGTAACAGGCCCGACAGCCGGCTTCGTTGGCGACTGCCGAATTCTTACAGCCGACCAAGGCTGCATAGACACTGGGTACGGCTATGGTGGGTGCAAGAGTGAAACAGCCACCTGGGTTAAGCCAGCTTGCTCCTCCATTGGAGCGGGCTGGATAGAGATAGATCAAATACCGGTCTGTGAAGCAGCGGGGACGCTCGGGTTTCGTTCCACACCGGTTGGTCCTCTTTCGTATTCCACGCAGTCGGACAATGACGGGCGCTTATTTCCAGTATCCTCGACCGTACTAGTGCCAACCTGCACCAGTGCGTGCGCAGAAACATACCCCTGCACCCGGTTTCATGCATACAATGCCGGTTATGCTTGGGATAACTTTCGGCACTATCAGGACATAAGACTGAACGACACCAGCCTAGCGACGCCATTATGTAAAACAGACACCGTCTATAACGGCGCGCGTAATGAAGACGGCAGCCTTGTTTGTGGTTACGGAAGAACCGATGTCCGTTGGGCATCTCAGGGGGTGTTGAACGGCAACCCAAAGCATCTTCTGTGCTGTCGCCCCGAGTAACACAGACAACTATATCAAGCAGGAAGCAGATATGAACAATTCAACGGTCTCGATTGCATTAAAAGTGGTGGCTCTGCTGTTGCTTTTCCCATCAGCCGGATTCGCGCAGAGCGCCCCTCCCATCATTCGCAGTGGCGAGCTGCCCACGTTTGAGATTACCGAGTATCGGGGCGGCAACGCTTGGTTTGATCCGGCCTATGACGGGCAAGGCTGGTCATTCAGCACCCTTTCGACCGGCCCACAGTCCGAAGTGGGTATTGGCGTCTCGTATACCTACGAACAAAATGGCCAGCCCTCATGGCTGCTCTTGCAGGGCCAGTGGACGCGAGAAAACCGCGTTGTTCCCGTCCTTCAGGGTGCTCCGGTTGCGGTTCTGAGCGGCCCAGTATTTGACGGACGTGGCGGGTCGTGCCCCACATGTCCTCATATCAACCCAAGCATTGCCCAGCGTCTCTATCAAAATGCCGAGGTGTCTTTTCGACGGCCTGATATCGCGACAGTGAAGCTCAACGGCACCGTGGCTCTTTCTGGGGAGAATGCCCTTCGTCCTGCAGAGCTCGTACTAGGGCGTCCCATTCCTGTACTGATGGCGGGAACGTGGCGATTTACTCTCCGCTTCCCGCGGCTTAGTGGCAGTTACCAAGAGCTCAACTACGAGACCCATGGATGCGAGGTCGTGATTTCAGAAATCCCGAGTCCAACATCATTGAATCGATTTGATCCAGATCCCGCATCCGTGCCGTTCTGGACACCACCCTCTGGACCACAGGTGCGGTGGCTGAGAATAGGCGATGGCTTCGATTGCTCACCTCACCCGAGATTTGATGATCGCTACGTTATTGCGTACGACCCATCAGACACTGGAAATATCCGTGCGATTTCCCTTGTAAGCGTTGTGCCAGTCCCTGGGGCGGCAGGCACCGTGGCTAGCTACATTGTTCCACGGACATCCAGATTCGTTGAAGTATATCTTCAGGATGCCGACACAATGATTATGCGGAGAATGGTAAGTAACAACCCTAATAGCTTGACCCTAGTGGCGGAGTTGCTGCTAAAGCGGGTCCCTTAAAGCACCATTCTCACAAAAATGGCCGGCACGTAGTGCCGGTCAGGGACGCATTTGTCCTCACTTCAAGGATTTGACCATGAAATTCCCCATTACCCCTTTCCGCGCCCTGCTGCTGACCTGTTGGGTCGCGGCATTGGCGGCGTGCGGAAGCGGCACCTCGCCGAGTGCCGAACAGAGCGCAACCACCACCAAAACGCTGGCCTCGACCTTGCGGCTCGTAGATACAGCCGGGGCTAATCGGACGCGCGTGGATGAGGGCGAACGGCTAACGGCCGTTGTCCGGGTCAATGAGACCACGACAACGGAGTCCAACGGACGCGTCCTATCGAGCGCCACGGTACCTGCGGCCAATGCCACCGTCACCTTGACGGCGACAGGCTCCACCGCGACTCCCGCCAGCGCGTTGACCGACGCGGCCGGGGAAGCACGCTTTGGCGTGGTCGCAGGCCCCGTGGCAGGCGCCTTTCAGCTCTCGTCTGAGGCCACTCGGGCCGGCGCGACCAACGCGTCAGCCACGTTGGCTTACATGGTCGAACGCATCGTGCAGCCCAAGATTGAGATTACTCTCCGGGGTCCCAACGGGGCAGCGATCACCGAAACCACCCCTGGGACACCCATCACGATCACCGTCCTCGCACAACAGGTGCGTGTGAACGCGACAGGTGTCATTGACCAGCTTGAGCCGGCGGCGGGCGTTGCCGTCCAGCTCAGCGCGGATGAAGGCCAGTTTCAACCAAGCCAAGGCCGCGTCGTGACCAACGCCGCCGGTCTCGCCACCGCGATCCTCCTCCCGGGTGTGCGCGAAGGCCGCCTGACGCTGTCTGCGGATGCGACGATCGGAGGCAAGCCCACCGCCACGACGACCTCGATCTTTGTGCGCGTGCCCCGCGTGTTTCTCGGCGGCGGCACCCCGTTTGTCAGTGGCCGCGTTCAACTGGATCCGCCTGAAATTGAAGCGGGTGGGCGTGCGACCGTGATTGGTCGCCTCATCGGCGAAGACGGCCGCGATTTTAATCAGCCCGTCACCGTCACCTTGACCTCAGCCTGCGCTGCGAACCAGGCGGCCACGCTCATCTCGCCCGTGCTTGCCGCCGGCGCCCGCGTCTCCAGCACCTATGCCGCCGGCACCGGGTGCGTGGGAGTCGATACCATCACCCTCGTCGCTGACATCCCCGGCCAACCCTCGCCTGTGACCGCGACCGGGACGATTACGGTTCGCGCGCCGCGCGCCTCCGGCATTGTGTTTGTCTCTGCCGAGCCTTCCGTTATTGCCTTGCGAGGACGTGGGGCGGCGGCCACCCCTGAGCGCTCGCAGGTCACCTTCCGCGTGTTAAGCAGTACCGGCATCCCGGTGCCGAGTGAGCCGGTGGCATTCAACTTGACCACGCTGGCCGGCGGCTTGCGGCTTGTTCAGAACGCGACCATCACTGATGCCAACGGCCTTGCCGTGGCGACGGTGGAGTCAGGCAACATTGCGACAACGTTCGCGGTCATTGCGCGCGTCCCATCAACCGGTGAACAGGTGCAATCGTCGCAACTGGTGGTCTCCACGGGCGGCGCCGATCAGGACTCCTTTTCGCTCTCTGTTGGTACCTTCAATATCGAGGGCGGCAACTTTGATGGCGAATCGACGTCCATCACCTTGCGCGCGGCCGACCGCTTCAACAACCCGGTGCCCGATGGCACACGGCTGATCTTTACCACCGAAGGGGGTGCTGTTCAGCCCAATTGCCAGACGAGCGCCGGGGCCTGTTCGGTCGAGCTCATCTCACAGTCGCCGCGGCCAACGGATGGTCGCGTGACCGTGCTTGCGCGAACGGAAGGCAGTGAGACATTCGTCGACGCAAACGGCAATGGCGCGTTCGATACCGGTGAAGCGTGGGATGACCTCGCGGAAGCCTTCCGCGACGACAATGAGAACGGCCTTCGGGACGCGGCAGAGCCCTTTATTGATACCAACACGAATGGCACACACGACCCGGCGAATGGCCGCTTCGACGGCGCGCCATGTGGCAATGCCACGTGCGGCAGTGGGATCGATGTCCGGCGCAGCACAGTGATCGTGCTCTCGACCTCGCGTGCCGTGATTGACATCTCACCATCATTCATCCTGGTCGATGAGCTCTCGCCGCAGCCGCTGCAGGTGCGCATCAGTGACCTCAATGGGAACCTGCCGCCGGCGGGCAGCACCGTGACGATCACCGCCGACAATGGCGAGCTGATCGGCGATGGCAGTTTCGTCATCGGCAACAGTAACGCGCGCGGTCCCTTGGTTTACTCAGCCGCTGTGATCGGCGACGGCACCCCTTCTACCGGCCGCATCAATGTGGTCGTTACCACGCCGAACAATGTCGCCACCCAGGCGCAAGCGACGCTGACGGACATCACCGTGTGTGGAAACACGGCGACGCTTCCGCCCCCGCCAGGCTGTGACCAAGGCAGCGCGCAGGTCGGCACCATTACCCTTGCTCCCAGTCAGATTGCGGTTGCGCCGGGTACCACCACCGAATCCTCGGTGGCCATTAGTGTCCGTGGAGCGGGATCACCGGGACTGCCATTCCGTGGCGTGACGCCGTTGGTCGCATGCACGAACCAGGGCGCACGTGGCATTACGCCATCGGTGGTTAACACCATCAGTCCGACAGGGGACGATGGAACAACCAATGTGCGGATCGAGGTGGTTGCATCAGCCTCAGCTGAAGGCCAGGCACGTTGCACAGTTCGCGTCGGTGACGTTGAGGCGGTTCTGCCAATCAATGGACCTGCAACCGGCACCAATACCGCGGCGAGCATTGCGCTCCAGCCGAACTCGGTCGTGCTGACCCCAAGCACGACGCGGACAGTCACGTTGCTTGGCACGGTGCTCAGCGCCGCGATGCCTGCCACGCCCGTCATCAATGCTGCCGTCAACGTGCGGTGTGAAACGGTCAACGCCACTGGGCTCACGCTGACGCCACCGGCCGCGCCGCTCACCACCAATGCAAATGGCCAAGTCAGCATTGCAATCGCGGTGGTCACCGGTGCAAGCATCACCGGCCAGGGCGCGTGCGAAATCACGTCAGGCGCTGCCCGTTCCGTCGTCACCTTTGCACCGTAAAGAGATCATCTCATGCGCTCACACCCGTCTTCATTTCGTGGCTTTACGCTTGTCGAGACATTGATAGTCTTGGCGGTGGTTATTGCCGTCGTGAGTGTGGTGGCGGCCCTCGCCGTGAGCGCGCGCAGTCAGACAGATACGAATGCGTTGCTGCAGATGATCACAACGGTGCAGACAAATATCCGTGGCCACTACAGTAATCGTCAGGACTACACCGGCCTCAACACGCATGAGGCGGTGTCGCTGGGCGTTTTGCCACGGGGATTGGCGTCGCTAAGCGGTGCTACCTATATCGCTCGGCATCCGCTCGGAGGGGCGTTTGGTGTCGGGCCAAGTGCCTATGTCAATTCGGTCACCTCATCCCCCAGCAGCGGGTTCTATATGAAAGCGGTCGGGCTGTCGCGTGAGGCCTGCATTCTGGTGCTCGTAGCCACCGGCCCGAACTTCCAAGGGATCGTGGTCGATACCAGCGCGGTAGATGTGGCCACGGACAACAATCAATCCGCTGCGTTTACGCCACGCTACGTGACCGCACGCGGGACGCAGGTATCGGCGACGCAAGCACAGACATGGTGCAGTAGCCCCACCTCGAACTCAGTCCGTTGGGAGACCAGCTGATGAGCGAAGCGCTGGTCGAAGCCATCACGCCTTCTTTCGACCAAGTAACGCCTCAAGAAGACGCAAATGAAGCGCCAGCGCTGCTCGATCCCCGTCGGCGCACGCATTACGCACGCAAGATTCTGACGGCAATGCTGCGGTCGTCTGAATCGCTCAACGCCAGCTGGCTTGCTTCCGTGCTCGGTCAGGTCAGTGTCGGGGATATCGAGGCATTGCTGGCCGCCCTGCGTTCCTCGGGCTTGGTAGAGCCAGCCGGCTTTGGTTGGGTACTGACCAGCGAGGGCAGGGCGCTGACGCTCGACGGTGCAATGGACCGCGCGGATCTCTTTCGTCAGTCAGTCCGAGGCCGCAGAAGCCTATGAGCGCCGGCGGCATGGACGCCGATCGAACAACCCCTGCATCCGACATCGCGGCGCGCATCATTGCAGCCCTGAAGAGGTATGGATCGCCCATGACGGTGGCGCTGCTGCTGGCCGCAATCCCAGGAGCCAAGCCACGTGAGATTTCGTCGGCGGTTCACGGGTTACGGCGAGCACGCCTCATCGCATCGTCCTCGGGTGGCCCACAAGACGCGTGGGAATTGACCGCGAAAGTCAAACGGGCCGGCGATGCTCGCCTTTAACCGTATCCCCGCAGCCCCCTGATGCGCGCGCTGCGCTGATACCAGCAAACTGGGCAACGCGCCCGCAACTTCCCGCCGGTTCCGACAACCGGCATCGTTGAGGCTCTGAGTTTTGGAGCTTCACGATGACCGCCAGAGCACCCGGGCGCACTCCCAATGCGGCACCCCTCGTCATCCCGCTGGCATTGTCTGCGGGTGCCAGCTATCACGCCGTCGGGCAGGCACTGAGCGCCATTGCCAGGACAGCCGCTTTGAACTGGTTTCGCGAGGCCGTGCGGGACCCCCGCGCTCCGCGCGTGCTGTCCTATCAAGCAAGCGTTGGCCCCGCCCTGGGGCGAGTGCATGTTGGCACCGAGGTGCCAGAAGGGTTCACGGTGCTCAGCGCCATTTCCAGCGTATTCACACGTGACCAGGCGTACTTCCACATCCTCGACGCCCTTCAACGAGTCCCGCTCTGCGGAAATGAGCGTAAGCACCCGGCCACGACACCTACCGATCAGCGAACCGATGCGTTAGTGCAGAATCGTGGACACCCACTCCAGCCACCGAAGGACGGAGTGGGTGTCCACGACTTTTCACTCCAGCCACCGAAGGACGGAGTGGGTGTCCACGACTTTTCAGGGAGTGGGTGTCCAAGATTGCGTTCTGGACTCCTGTTTGCGGCACCATGTGGATCAACAAGTTAGTAAGCACCCGGCCACGACACCTACCGATCAGCGAACCGATGCGTTAGTGCAGAATCGTGGACACCCACTCCAGCCACCGAAGGACGGAGTGGGTGTCCACGACTTTTCTTGCGCGACCACCGCCTACTCGCCAGACTGTTCGAAAAGGGCGTTTGAAGTTCCTATACTCGCCGGCACAAGAAAGCTATGACCTGCCGGCGCGTTACAGCTTGGTCATCTCCATCCGTACACCCGCGACCGAAGTCGACCTCTACACCCCGATGGCCCAACAGGTGACGGAGCAGCTTGCTGTGCCGCTTGTCGTCGGTGTCTGAGGTCCCTGAGACCAAATACTGAGTGCAAGCATCATGAAAATCTACCGCGCACTAGGCGCATGTTGATCAAGCGCGCAACGTGACGAACGAAGCTACTAAGCTCGCAGTAATTGCATGATCCCGAAGATGAAGATACGGACCCCTTAATGAGCACCGAAACCCACCGCCAGATCGCCAACGACATCTGGAGCATCTGCAACCTGCTGCGCGGCCCGTACAAGCGCAACGAGTACCGAAAGGTCATCCTGCCGCTCACGGTACTGCGCCGCTTTGACGCCTTGCTGTCCCCTACAAAGGCGGCTGCGCTGGAAACCTTCAACCACTACAAGGGCAAGCCCGAGTCGATCATCCGCAGCGTGATGCAGGGCGCCACTGGCTATCCGTTCTACAACCTCTCAAAGCTGGAGTTTCGGCCGTCGCAAAAGGGCGTGAACTCCCTGCTCGACGACCCCAGCAACCTCGCGCCCAACCTCAACAGCTACATCAACGCCTTCTCGCCGAACGTGCGGGCCATCATGGAACGCTTCGCCTTCGACCAGCAGATCGCGAAGATGGCCGAGAAGAACCTGCTATTCAAGGTCGTCCAGAAGTTCGCGTCCTTTGACCTGAGCTTCTCGCGGCTCAAGCCCGACCAGGCTGCGATGCAAATGGGCTACGTGTTCGAGGAACTGATCCGGATCGGCGCTGAACAATCCAACGAGGAAGCCGGAGAGCACTTCACCCCGCGCGAAGTCATCAAGTTGATGGTCAACCTGCTGCTCTCACCCGAGCAGGACCTGCGCCGCAGCCATGTCGTGAAGACCATTTACGACCCGGCCTGCGGCACGGGCGGCATGCTGTCGGTGGCCGAGAAGTACATCCGCGACCTGAACAACGAGGCTAACCCCCTGCTGTACGGGCAGGATTGGAACGACGAGGCCTGGGCCGTTTGCCGCTCGGACATGCTCATCAAGGGCGAAGACGCCGACAACATCGCCTTGGGCGATACCTTCACCAAGGATGCCCATGCCCGCGATGAGCAGGGCCAAAAGCGCCGCTTCGACTACATGCTGGCCAACCCGCCCTTTGGCGTCGAGTGGAAGCAGCAGCAGCGCTACATCGAACACGAACGCGACACCCTGGGCTTCAACGGTCGCTTCGCGGTCGGTACGCCGCGCATCAACGATGGCGCCTTGCTGTTCTTGCAGCACATGATCGACAAGATGCGCCTGGCACCCGACGGCGGCAGCCGCATCGGCATCGTGTTCAACGGCTCCCCTTTGTTCACCGGGGATGCGGGTGGGGGCGAATCAGAGATCCGCCGCTGGATCATCGAAAACGATTGGCTAGAAGCCATCGTTGCACTGCCGGAACAGCTCTTCTACAACACCGGCATCAGCACTTACATCTGGGTGCTGACCAACCGCAAAGATGCCTCACGCAAGGGAAAGGTCCAGCTCATCGACGCGCGCAACCACTGGGTGCCGATGGAAAAGAGCCTGGGCAACAAGCGTCGCCGCGTTGGTGACCCTTCCGACAAGGCGAAGGACCCTGACCACATCGGTGACATCACGGGCCTGCATGGGCAGCTGGCCGATGGCGCCAGCCGCTGGGTGCTGTTCGACAAGGATGGCAAGGTGGCTGACCTGCGCGCGGCGGCCCCCACCACACCTGCCCCCGAGGGCCAGACTTGGAAGACTCTGGTCGTCAGCAAAGTCTTTGACAACGAGGACTTCGGTTATCACAAGGTCACGGTCGAACGACCTCTGCGCCTGAACTTCCACGCCACACCAGAGCGTGTCGCGAGGCTGGAAGACGAATCGGGCTTCAAGAACCTGGCTACCAGTGCCAAGAAGGACGAAGCTGCACGGTTGACGGACATCGAGGCCGGCGAGGCCCGCCAGCAGCAGATCCGTAACTTGGTGGCCGAGTTTGCCAAGCGGCACCCAGAGCCCACCAGTGACCGCAAGGTGTTCCTGGAACTGCTCAAGCCCGTTGACCGTGAGCTGGAGGTTCGCCTCGTGGCGCCCGAGCTGAAGGCCGTGGTCAATGCCTTGGGTGAGCGTGACGAAGAGGCCGAGATCTGCCGCAACCGCGATGGCGAAGCCGAGGCCGACGCTGAATTGCGCGACACCGAAAACGTGCCGCTAAAGGAAAGCATCCAGACCTACTTCGAGCGTGAGGTACTGCCGCATGTGCCCGATGCCTGGATCGACCACAGCAAGACGAAGATCGGCTATGAGATTCCGTTGAACAGGCATTTCTACCGCTACGAACCGCCGCGCGAGTTGGCTGTGATTGAGCGTGAGATCAAACTGCTGGAGGCCGACATTGTGCGACTACTCGGGGAGGTGACGGCATGAAGTACGCGGCTTACGACGCGTACAAACCTAGTCCGCTAGAGTGGATAGACCGAATGCCGCAGCATTGGGATGCGGCAGCACTGCGCTGGCTCTCCAATCGATACGCGGGCGGGACGCCCGACAAAGGCAACGACGCGTACTGGGAAGAAGGGACGATTCCGTGGCTGAACTCCGGCGCGGTGAACGATGGCTACATCACGGAACCGTCGGAGTACATCACACCCGATGGGTTTGCCAACAGCAGCGCCAAGTGGATTCCGAAAGGTGCACTGGTGATGGCGCTGGCCGGCCAGGGTAAAACCAAAGGCATGGTCGCGCTGCTGGGAATTTCGGCGACCTGCAACCAATCGATGGCCGCGATCATTCCGGCACGGCGAATCGATACAAGTTACCTGTACTGGTGGTTAACCGCGAACTACCAAAACATCCGCAACCTTGCCGGTGGTGAAGCGCGGGACGGATTGAACCTGGATCTACTGGGATCGATTCTTTGCCCTTTGCCACTGCTTGAGGAGCAGCAAACCATTGCCCGCTTCCTCAATGCTAAGACTGCGCAGGTCGATGCACTGGTAGCCCAAAAGCGTCTGCTAACCGAAAAGCTAAAGGAAAAATGGCAGGCACTCATTGCACTAACTGTAACAAGCGGCCTACCGCCCGAGGCTGCCCGCGAAGCCGGATTCGAACCGAATGCGGGGACAGCGAACCCTCAAGTCGCGTGGCTGGATCGTCTGCCGCCTCATTGGCAAGTACTCCCGATGACGAAGTACTTGTCCGACATGTCCGATTACCGAGGCAAGACGCCGGAGAAGACCGATGACGGAGTGTTCTTGGTCACGGCGCGCAACGTCCGCATGGGGTTCATTGACTATGAATCGTCCCAAGAGTTTGTCGCTGCCGACGAGTATGACGAAATCATGCGAAGGGGCTTGCCCAAAGTCGGAGACATCTTGTTCACCACGGAGGCGCCTCTTGGAAATGTTGCGCTAGTCGACAGGGCGGAGATCGCGCTTGCCCAACGAATTATTCGCTTCCGCATGCGCAAAAGTCGCTTCCATAGCCGATTCGTGCTCTACGCCATGCTTGCAGAATACTTTCAGTCCCAACTGAAGAGCCTTTCCACTGGCTCCACGGCTGAAGGTCTCAAGGCGAG